>LXOW01354973.1_pt1 | contig 10254 bp, 8 predicted proteins | sample 1368591 | NCBI WGS metagenome assembly LXOW01 (sample SAMN04884650, study PRJNA319009) | bovine gut metagenome | isolation source: Cow rumen | host: Bos taurus | place: Italy: Legnaro (PD) | collected 2014-07-09
TCTTTTTCTGTATTTACATTCCAAATATTACTCTTATCTTTCTCACCAGATAAAATATTCTTTACTGTCTCAAAAGAAGTACACATGGAATGATCTAAATTATTATATCTATGCTGACCATTTCTTCCAACACAGAACAAATTAGGGATTGAATTTAAATACTCACGAAGCTCTTCCATATGCTCATAAGTATCAAAATATGCAGGGTAGGCTTTTTTTACTCTTTCTACATGAGAATCAATCACTTGGTCTACAGAATCGATAAGCCCCATAGTAACCATTTCTTCCATTCCCATTTTAGCAAAATCCACATCACTCATATTCCACATAGGATCACCTTCATTACAAAAATACTCAAGTCCCATCCATACGGTATGTTCCACATCTTTCACCAAATATGGAGACCAGTTATTATAAATCTGAAAACGTCCCATCTTTACATTTCTGTCATGGACATAAACCCAATCATCCGGAACTATATTTCCCAATGTTTTGATTGAGGTTTCATTTTTTAAATTAAGTTTAGGAATAAGAACCCCAACCGTCATATAGTCACGGTAAGGAAGCCCTGATGCAATCTTTGCATACATTTCAGGAACATCGTTCATTCCCTCTACCAAATCCTTTACCGGCATGGAAGAAATAACATAATCGCCCAATAATTCCACTTTCTGACCATCTTTCTCATAAACTACGCCAGTTAATTCATTCTTCTCATTTTTAAGAATATTGACTACTTTTGCATTCTTTTTAATCTGACCACCCAATTTTTCTACTTCTTCGGCTGTTATTTCCCATAGCTGACCTGGTCCTAGTTTAGGATATGCAAATTCTTCAATGAGTGAAGTTTCAACTTTTCTATTCTTACCCTTAAATGTCTTTCCAAACATATCTTTAAGAATAGCAACAATAGACAATCCTTTTACACGCTGCGCCCCCCACTCTGGAGAAATACTACTGGGATGACGTCCCCATAAGTTTTCTGTATAATTTTCAAAAAACATGGAATACAGCTTCTTACCAAATCGATTGATATAAAAATCTTCTAAAGACTTCTCTTTTCTCTTAAAAATAGCGCTTTTAAAATAACTACATCCTACTACAACAGTTGTGCCAAATCCCATATTTTTAATTGTTTCAAATTTCAATGAAATCGGATAATCAAAAAACTTATTATTAAAAAAGATTCTAGATAAACGGTTTCTTCTAAGCATTACGCGATCTACATGTTCCGGATCTGGACCTCCTGCAACTACTGTTCCCTGCCTTTTAAGAATAATATCGTCCTTCGAAAGACTTCCCTGGGTTGGAAGCATCTTCTCCCACCATTCATTTACCTCAGGAACTTTAGAAAAGAAACGGTGTCCTCCCATGTCCATTCTGTTTCCATTATGGTTTACCGTTCTTGATATACCACCAAAAGTATCGCTCTCCTCTAAAACGACTACTTCATATTCCTTTGACTTCTCCAATAACTCATACGCTGCTGTCAACCCTGCCGGTCCTGCACCGATTACAATAACCTTTTTCTTTGTTCTCATTTGTAAAAAAACACCTTTCCAAGTAAACCCGCATGTCACGCTTCAGTTTTCGAAATAAAATAAAAGCTGATAGAAAATATTGCAAACAGAATGCTTATACCAATTACACAAAGTTCCATCACTTTTTTCAGTCGTCCAGTCGGTTTGCTGTCTGTTCTTTGTTTCATCAGTTGCACTGTCATTCCAAGAGATGCAGCTCCCACAAGGGAAGTAAACGGAATATACCTATAATCCATCGTACATGCAAATGGATACTGTACATTAAAAATCACAAAAGAAACCATCTGTATCACCCATACAGACACCAGACTAATCCATTTAAAATCCTTTGTTTTACGTATGATTACATAAATCATTGCTAATAAACTCATGACAGCAAGCAATCCACCAAAGAGCAATAACGCACTTACAATATGTGTGGAAATTACAAATGTGTATTCACCCATCATAGCTGTTTTAAGTGAATACGCGTAAATATTGTAATCATCACATGGATTACAAAAAATTGGTTCATTGAAAATTAAACTTAAATCCGGCAAAAAACGTTCTGCAATAGTATGATCACCACACCAAACAGGATTTTCAACCGGTAACTCTAACACGTAATTAATCGGTTGATTAAACTTCACAAGATTACGAATGGCATACCACATTCCTAAAGGAAGTGCTATCCCCCCAAACAATAGATACTGCTTGACATACAAAAGCCACGTTCCACCTTTACACGCTTTTACAAACACATAAATCATGACACCTGCAGTAAACAATGCCATAGTTGCACAGGAAGATTTCGTCATCATTCCAAAACCATACGCCAACGCCGTAACAACAATATCTTTCCAGCTTTTGCTTTCATACCACTTTAATGTATAACGAAATGCAATTACCATAAACAAAATCGATAACGCATCATTGTTAATCGTACCCGATGCAATAAAGAAATAAGGGAACAAAGCAACTATTCCAAATGCAATGCATAAGGCATATTTCTTAAGTCCAATTTCTTTGAACAAATGTTTTACCTGTATAAGAGTGACACAAGTTGCAAAACAAGAAACCATCTTACTACCTTCAATTAGGTTTTCCGCCTTACTTTCACCCTTGAAAAAGCCAATAATATGCAAGGTAATTGCAGAACAAATATGATAAAAAGGTGGATGATAAAATTGATAATCATTTGTATCCGGTAATTTTCCATTAAACAAATACACAATATATGCCGCATGTCCATTGGAATCCAAACTAGGAGTTGCAATATCATGCTGTCTTAGAAACCATGGAGTATAAAGGCAGTATCCAATTCTAAGAATAAAGCCCATACACACCATCGCTACTAATATACCATCATATTTATCCAACTCTTTTTTTGAAAAAATCTTCCACGCAAGAAATCCAAATATTGACAGTCCCACAGCTAAAATCATATGAAATTGTACAATATCTGTATTGGCGTTCCACTCCATTTTACCGTAATAAATATACAAAAACACTAATATAGCATATAACATTACATACGCTAAAGGTCTTTTCCACCACTGATGTCTCATTTGTTCTTTCAAAACATACTCCCCTATTCTACGGTAACACTCTTAGCAAGATTACGAGGCTTATCCACGTCCAAACCTCTTGAAACAGAAACATAATATCCCATTAACTGCAAAGGCACAACAGCCAATGATGCAGCAAAATGCACATCTGTCTTAGGAATATATGTTGTAAAATCAGCCGTATCTTCAATGTTGTAATTACCATAGCTTGTTAATGCACAAAGATATGCACCTCTACTCTTACACTCTACCATATTAGATACAGTCTTTTCATACAAATCAGACTGTGTCAACACACCAATTACCAAAGTTCCATCTTCAATCAAAGAAATCGTTCCATGCTTTAACTCACCTGCAGCATAGGCTTCAGAGTGAATATAACTGATTTCCTTCATCTTAAGACTTCCCTCTAAACTGATAGCGTAATCAATACCACGACCAATAAAGAAAATGTCTTTTGCGTTTACCTGCTTTGCAGCAAACCACTGAATACGCTCTTTATCGTCAATCAAACGCTGGATTTTATCTGGTAATGATTCAAGTTCTGTCAACAAATCTGTATATTGATTGCTTCGAATCTCTCCACGAACTTTCGCAAACTGGATTGCTAAACAGTATGCAGCAATCAACTGTGTACTGTATGCTTTTGTTGTTGCAACAGCAATCTCAGGTCCTGCAAGGGTATAGAAAACATTATCTGCTTCTCTTGCGATAGAACTTCCAACTACGTTTACAATAGCAAGTGTTCGAACGCCCTTTGCTTTTGCTTCACGAAGTGCAGCCAAGCTGTCTGCAGTCTCTCCAGACTGACTGACAATAATTACAAGACCATCTCTGTCTAAAATAGGATTACGATATCTAAATTCTGATGCCAATTCAACACGAACCGGAATCTTAGCCAAATCCTCAATTACATACTGTGCAACTACGCCAACATGATATGCAGAACCACAGGCTATAATGTGAATCTGAGAAATTCCCTTGATATCCTTATCTGACAATCCAACTTGTGAAAGGTCCAGTTTCTTTGAATTATCTTTCTCGTCCACTTTAAGAACTGAATGAAGGGTATCAAGAACTGCCTTTGGCTGCTCATGGATTTCTTTCATCATAAAATGCTCAAACCCAGCCTTTTCAGCGGCTTCAGCATCCCACTTAATCTCAACTAATTCTTTTTGTATCTCATCGCCATCCAAATTGAAGAATTTTACTTCTCCCTTCTTTAAATGGCCAATTTCCATATTTCCGATGTAATAAACATTTCTAGCATACTTAAGGATTGCAGGAACATCAGATGCAAGATAAGACTCTCCATCCTGAACTCCAATAATCATAGGACTATCCTTACGGGCAACAAAAATTTCTTCCGGATACTCCTTAAACATAACTGCAAGAGCATATGAACCACGGATACGAACCATGGCATGATTTAACGCATCAACAGGAGTATGCTCATATTTTTTATAATAATAATCGATTAACTTTACAGCTACTTCAGTATCTGTTGAAGAATAGAACTGATAGCCTTTTTTCACAAGTTTATCTTTCAAATCCTGATAGTTTTCAATAATACCATTATGAACAGCAGTTACATTGCCATCATCACTACAATGTGGATGTGCATTTTCCTCTGATGGCTCACCGTGAGTCGCCCATCTTGTATGACCAATACCACAAGAACCAATCATGCTCTGTCCATCATTTGTCTTCTCAGCAAGAACGCGAAGTCTTCCCTTTGCTTTTACTACTTCTACCTGTTTATCACCATTTCGTACAGCGATTCCGGCAGAGTCATATCCTCTATATTCCAATTTTGAAAGACCATCCAAAAGAATTGGAGCAGCCTGTTTTTTACCTGTAAATCCAACGATACCACACATATTTAAATCTCCTTTAAAAAACGATACTTTTATCTAAATCAAAACGTCAAAGCTTATTTTAGTACAAATCATTGTAAAATGCAAGATAATAAAGAAACAGCTATTTCATTTTCCTTTTGACACTATTCTAAAAAAAATGATTCGTGTATTCAATACTATCTATACATTTTCATTCGACTTTTTTGACTTCATTTTTCTATTTTCTAAATATACTTTCATGATCTCTTTTATATAACAAAATGTTTTAGGATCAATAATAATTTGAACGATTGAATAAATCAGAAGGCAAATAGTTCCAACAATTGCAGCAAAACCTACCAAATAAAAATAATTTGTAATCCACACATTATCATAATCCGAAAATTTCACAATCAATCCATATATTCCCAAGCACACTCCCCATTTCGCATATAGACCAATGGGNNATTATAACATCATTCGTTCGATACAAAGAAGCTACAATCGTTCCAAATAAAGCGCCATAAATTCCAAATTTTAATATACAAACAACGGAAACACTTAAATTAATTACAACTTCCATGACTGCACGCCATTGGGTCTGTTTAAAATGCCCTGCAAAACTTATAACGTTATTTTCTGCAGCTCTACCATAAACAAGAAGTGGCCATAACGTAAATAATAAAGGATACCATCTATCCAGATAATTAATATCATCAATCCCGGCTGTATATAATCGCATAAATGGTGTTATTACAATATATACACAACTCATAGCCGTAAAAATCAAAATCAAATAAATATTTTGAAAAATCTCATGTAATCTTTTATATTGTTCAAAATCCGTATTATAAATCTGTCCTAGTTTGAAAGAAAAACCACCTTCTACCTGTTGTATCATATTAATCAGCATTGTTACGATCATATTATACATTGTGTAAATACTGACAATTTTTAAATCTTGTGTAAGAAATGTCAATAACAAAACATCTGTATTATTAAATACCATTGCAGCAATCTGGTGGATTAGTGTAGAATTTTTTTGCTTAATGGCAATATCATTAGGTTCTGTTGAGAAATCAATCCATTTATATTTCTTTTTCACATATACTGCATAAATAATCATTTGCAAAATACTAATTACAAAAAAAGAAAACTGGACAGCTAATACATCAAACCCTATAAGTAACAAAATAACCTTAGCACAACTAGATATAACTCCAATTAACGTTGTTATGTTTGTAATGATATAGCTATACCCTTCCGCTTGCATGAGTATCTTATATTTTCCTTGGTATAGAAAATTAATGCTATTTCCCAAACCACCAAATAATATAACACCTGCAACAAGCCAGTAAGAACAACTCATTTTTACACAGAGAGGATAAATAAAAGCAAGTCCCAAAACAGCTGCAACATAAACATAGCCGGCTTTCTTATAGAAATTATGTGTTGCAACCATAATTCCATTTATACTTTTTTTATCATCTTTTGAAATTGGAACATACAACGCCTGAAGAGATGCCATTCCAACCCCAGCTTCAAGAAGCCCAAAATAAACAAAAATCTGAGAAACCGAATTTAATAAACCGTTGATTTCTGATCCATAACTCACTAAGACCAATCTGGGAATTACGATACCAAGAACAATCGTAATAACTTGGCCAAGTATACCATATATTACATTTAAAAAACCTTTTTTTGCAGCCTGCATAGCCATACCTCATTCTGTTTTCCATTATTACTTTTGTATTACACATCAATCAAATGCCAATCATCCAAATAAATATCAACAGGCATATTTAAATTCATCCATCTTGAAGGTGCTACTACTATTTTTTTATCATAATCCGACAAATACTGTGCCCACCAGCCAAAAGAAGTATTGCCGATGATAAAATGTTTACACAGTCCCATAACCGCAAGAGATTCATGAACCGGAAATTCTCTGCTTTGACATACATAATCATATTTCGATGTATCAATCAAATGTTCTAACACATAAGGAACATTATCAGAACCTATAAAGAAAAGTGGATTTTCAACGTTATCACATATATATTTTATGGCTTTTTTCCAGTACTCCATATCACAAATATCAAATAACTCATCTCCAACATTATGCTCCACCTTCACACTAATGCATACTGTGTTTCTATTTTTGATTTTATCGATATCCGGATAATTTTTAATATTTTCAAATTGTTTGTAGCTAAATTCATTTAAAATCTGCTGTTTTGATGGTAAAAAGTATTTTTCTGATTGAAAATATCCTTCAATAAACACATCACGTTTCGTATTTAAACGATATGGTAAATACCCATTTTCGCAATAAATAATGCCACATTTGTTTAATAATTTCGCCCATTTTTTTTCATATGCATATTTTCCTGGATAATCTTTTTTTAACCAATTATACGCAAATAAGGTTCTTAATCTTCTTCTCCAGCGATATTTTGGTGAATTTACAAACATATTTTCATGAATATACTCAACATCCGGCAAATCATAATGAACCAAAGAATTTTCCCAATTTGCTTTTAATACTTCTGAATCGTCAATTACAATCTTAGCCTGTCCTTTATATTCATTCCATAATTGTTTGGCAAAGGCGTACATAAACAACTGATTTCCAATTCTTCCTTTTAGCAAAACATATATTTCCTTTTTTTTATGCATATGATACATCTCCTTATTGTACGTTATCCCATCTATGCGTTTCAAAATTATATTTCTTAATCACTTTTGCAGGATTTCCAACTGCTATGCAAAACGGTGGAATATCTCGGGTCACCACACTGCCGGCTCCTATAATTGTTCGTTCTCCAATATTCACTCCTGGCAAAACACAAACTTTTTCTCCTAACCAGCAACCATTTCCTATCGATACGTTTTTTACGGAAAGAGGCTGATTACTGTAGGACAGCTCACTTTCTGGATTCATTCCATGATTTTCATTTGAAATCATTACATCACTGGCAATCAATACATCATCACCAATTTCAACAACACCCTCAGGTCCTGATAAAACAGTAAAACGATATCCAATATAACAGTTTTTTCCAATTTGAATTTTACCGCTATTTTGATTATTTGTTTTGTAACATTGCAACCGAACATACTTATTGATTTTTGTATTGTCACCAATTTCTATATATTCACAACCATCAATCTCAACAATTGGATTTAATATACAAGCCAGTTTCCCATAAGTTTTAAATTTCTTCTGTAACCGAAAGGAAATTACTTCTCTTTTTATAATAATATGCCATAAAAAGTGTCCTATTCTTTTAAATATATCGAACATATTCCACCATCCATTTTTATCAACTGTTTACGCATCAGCAATACTAAAAATTTTTAAACCGCAATAAGCACTTCAAAAATAATATAAGATTTTGTTTATTTACCTTGAGAAAACTTTTTCCATATGCACTTTTTATAAGTTGAAACCATTGACTAAATCTGCAAACTTTAACTTTATTGTAATAGTCTCTAATGATAAATTCCATTTCATCATAAGCATTTCCGCCTTTTCCAATATCCGCTGAATAATTGTCTGCAACCATAACAACCAAAGAAATAAAGTCTGAATATTCTAAATTTGTATGTTCTGATTGATAATACTCAACAAATTGCTCTTTGTATTTTCTTTCTAAATCAGTAGATTGTATATAATCAGTTTTTACACGATTTGCACATGCAATTAATGTTTCTTTTTTCNNGCCATCAAACGTTCTGGTAAAATATAAATCTTGCCATTTTGAGCCATTTTGGTAATCGCTTGATAATCTTCGGCTAGCTCAGCAGGTCCATATTGAATATTTGCATCATCATATGCACTTTTTCGAAACATAATTGAAGAATGAGTAAAATGAAAATTACCAAAATGCAAACTGAACTTTAATGTGCTACTTGTTAATTCATTCAATTTTTCAAACGGAACAAACTGATCACCTTCTATATTATCCCTACATGTTCCACACATAATATATTCTGTATGTTCTTCCAAAAAATCCACTTGTTTTTGCAATCGTTCAGGATAACTAATATCGTCAGAATCCATCACTGCAATATATTTTCCAGACGAACACGCAATTGCTTTATTCTGAGATGCAACAATTCCAATATTTTCTCCATTGTCAATAAAATGTAATCTTTCATCGGAAAATTTTTTAATTATATTTACTGTATTGTCCTTTGATCCATCATCAATAAGAATTAGTTCAAAATCAGATAATGTTTGATTTAAAACGCTTTTTATCGCATCCTCTAAATATGCTTCGCTATTATATGTTTTCATAACAACAGATACTGTTGGATTTTGTTTACTCATTCGATTTTACCTTCTTTTTGCAATACCCCGAATTTCACTTCTGCTTATTCTTATGTATGTTGTTTCGAGCATTCCATTATTTATTCTCTCTATCTAGAATCTTTGTTATCTTTTCGTTATTACCCCAGATTGCTTTTGAATCATATGGTCTATCCGGAAATGCTCCATATTTTAATTTTATATCATAACCATTTTCTTCAATAAATTGTTCTACTCTATCTGCCAATTTCATAGGTTTTCCCGAACAACAGTTAATGATACCTGTGATTTCGTTTTGTGAAATTGCTGCTGCAATCTGATGACAAAAGATATCATAATCAATAAAATCATACTGATTTTCGCCTGTCGTAAATGGAAACTCATTTTGCCCCATCTTCGCAGCAGTTGTAATTTTAGAAAAAATAGAACAACCAAACTCAGAATTACCTACAATATAAAATCCTCTTAACCATAACAAATCAAATTGATATTCTTTTGCAAGAAGTTCCACACTTTGGCGCAATGCGTTTTTACTAATTCCATACAAACTCTGAGGATTAGTCGGAGTATATTCAGAAATACTTCCCTCAAAGAAACCAACTTCATGCATGCTTCCCATTATGGCAATTCTCTTTACACCGCTTTCTGCAAGTGATTTTATGAAAGCGTAATGCTTGTGCAAATCCGTCATATGATTCAGTGAATTATGTTTAAATCCATCTCTCCACGCTAAATGGATCACGCACTCTGGCTTTTCAAAAAAATCATAAGGATCAGAAATATCAAAAAGATTGGATGTTATTTTGATTGCTTTCTCATTAACATTATTTAAACTAAAATCTGTTGCAACAACATCATGTCCAGCTTTTACCAACTCATCCACTACACCTTGTCCTATATAACCATTTGCTCCTGTTACTAAAACCTTCATACGCTACCTCCTATTAACCATCTGTCAGCTATAACCGTAACCCTATACTATATAATTTTAGAATAACGCTGTATCCTTAGGT
>LXOW01369181.1_pt1 | contig 10253 bp, 12 predicted proteins | sample 1368591 | NCBI WGS metagenome assembly LXOW01 (sample SAMN04884650, study PRJNA319009) | bovine gut metagenome | isolation source: Cow rumen | host: Bos taurus | place: Italy: Legnaro (PD) | collected 2014-07-09
TTGTCATGGCTTCGCGAGCGAAGCGAGTCGAAGGATCTTTTTATTCCGGGATAAGATTCTTCGTCGCCTTCGGCTCCTCAGAATGACACGGGGGAACGCCTGACAGATTCCGAACGAAGGGAGGGAAAAGCTTATGACAGAAGAGGTCTGCGAACCGGGCGGGGAGCTGCCGGAGGCCGCGCTTCCGGAGGACGACCGGCCGCCCTGGGAACCCGAGGAGCCCGAGGTCGATCTGCGCGCGCACTATGACGCGCTGATCGCCCAGGCTGAGGCGCTGCGGCGCGAGAGCCCGGACTTCGATTTCGCGTCCGCGCTGCGCGACCCCGATTTCGTGCGGCTGACCGCGCCCGTGATGCGCCTCGGCGTCTCGGACGCCTGGGCGGCGCTGCACCGCGCCGAGCGCGAGCGCGAGGCCGAGAAGCGCGGCGCCGCGCAGGCGCGCGAGGCGTATGTGAAGGCGGCGTCGTCCGGGGCGCTGCGCCCGCGCGAGGGCGGCGGCCTCGCGAGCACGGCGCTCATCAAGAGCGACTACGCCGCCCTCAGCCGCCCCGAGCAGCTCGCCTTCAAGCAGCGCATCCGCGAGGCCGCGGCGCGAGGGGAGAAGGTGTATCCCTGACGGGATACACAATGAATAATGAATAATTAATAATGAATAACTATGGCGCCGCCTGCGGCGGCGAATTAAAAATCCGTCCGCGAAGCGGACACAATAATTATTCATTATTCATTATTACTTATTAATTCATGAAAAGGAGACCACAGCATGTATACCACCAAGCTCTTCAATCTCCAGCACTTCGCCGACGCGGGGACGCTCGTCAACGCGACCGGCAATTTCGTGAACGCTTCGACCGGCGCGACGAGCTCCTTTGACGACGCGCACAGCCTCTCGAGCGAGCTCAAGAGCTTCTACAACACGGAGCTGCTCGAGAACCTGCGCCCCGAGCTCGTGTACGCGCAGTTTGCCAAGCGCACGCCCCTGCCCGCCAACCACAAGGGCAGCGTCGAGTGGCGCAAGTGGAACACCTTCGCCCGCGCCGAGAAGCTCACCGAGGGCGTCATCCCCACCGGGCAGAAGTTCGGCGTCACCACCGTGACCGGCACCGTCGACCAGTACGGCACCTACACCGCCATCACCGACAAGCTGGAGCTGCGCGCCTACGACGACGTGATCCTCGGCGCGACCGAGGAGATGGGCGCCTCCGCCGCCGAGACCCAGGAGGCCCTGATCCGCGACGCCCTGCTGCCCGGCACCAACGTCCTCTACTGCGACAACATCGTCCCCTCGACCGGCGCGGCCGTCGCCGCCGGCGTCGTCACCCCGACCGACGCCACCCAGATGCTCGCCTCCGAGTCCGGCATGAGCCTGCTCACCCCGGCGATGGTCAACAAGGCCGTCACCATCCTCAAGAAGAACCGCGCCCCGCGTATCAACGGCCGCTACTACGCCGTCATCCACCCCTCCGTCGCCCACGATCTGCGCGAGAGCGAGGGCTGGATCGAGGCGCACAAGTACGCCGCGCCCGAGGAGCTCTTCAACGGCGAGATCGGCGAGCTGCACGGCGTGCGCTTCATCGAGAACGCCTTCGCCCCCGTCCTGCGCGGCGCGCCCCTGGCAGAGGATTCCCGCACCCTCGCCGTGAACTACGCCTCCGGCTACTCCGGCGCGATCACCTCCCTCGCCTTCGACGGCGGCACCGTCGACACCGACGAGCTCAAGGGCCGCTATATCTCCATCAACGGCGTCGTCGCGAAGGTCACGGCCAATACCTCCAGCAGCATCAGCTTCACCTCCACGAACTTCGGCAGCGTCGCGGACGACACCGTGATCTATCCCGCCGAGTACGGCCCCGGCGACAAGGCCGCCTACGCGAGCTACTTCTTCGGCAAGGACGCCTTCGGCATCATCGACCCCGAGGGCGGCGCGCTGGAGATGATCATCCACGACAAGGGCGAGATCGGCGGCCCGCTGAACCAGTTCTCCACCATCGGCTACAAGTTCGAGACCAACGGCGCGACGATCCTCTACCCCGAACGCCTCCTGCGCGTCATGAGCGCCAGCAGCTTCTCGGGCGTGGACGAGGAGAACTGATAAAGCCTTCCCCTTGAGGGGAAGGTGCCCTGCGCTTCGCTCCGCCCAGTGCTCACACTGGGGCGGATGAGGTGGGCCCCTTGCAACCAAGCTGGTCAGAACGGGGCCACCTCATCAGTCATGGCCTCGCGGGGGATCGGCCATGACAGCTTCCCCTCGAGGGGAAGCCATTACCTCACGGTCTAGCCTTGCTGCATTAACCCGATACCCATAATTCATTATTACTTATTCATTATTCATTTCGACTGAAAGGAGAACACCACCATGCCCAGGACAAAACCCGCATCCGACGAGCGCGTGGAGATCTCGCTCCCGCGGCCGGGCGACCGGGAGGACCCGAACCTCTTCGTCGGCGTGAACGGCGTGAGCTACCTGCTGCCCCGCGGCAAGCGCTCGCGCGTGCCGGGCCCCGTCGCCGCGGAGCTTGCGCGCGCCGAGCTTGCCCGCGATCGCCTCGATCAGACCCGCGGCGCGCTGCAGAAGGGCGGCACGCCATGAGCGAAGCCCTCCGCGCGGGCGCGCTCGTCAGCCTCGCCGACGAGGAGCGCCCCAACCAGTACCCCGCCTCGCGCAAGCTCGAATGGCTGCGCGAGCTCGACGGGCTGCTGTATGCCGAGCAGCTCATGACCCACGAGACCGAGGCCGCCGAGCCCGCCGCGCACTACGACGCCGACACCGCGCTGCTGCTGTCCTTCCCCTACGGGCAGCCGCTCTACCGCGCCTGGCTCTTCACGCAGATCGACCTCGCGAGCGGCGAGATCGTGCGCTACAACCAGTCGCTGACCCTGTTCCAGTGGCTCTGGCGGCAGTATGTGGACGCGCTCAACCGCACGGCCGCGCCCCGGAGCGCCGGCGGCTGGCGCGTCTGAGAGGGGGCGGCGGTATGCGTCTTCCTATGCTCGAGCCCGCGCCGCGCACGCGCCTTGTCACCGAGAGCTTTCTCGGCTACGACCACCGCCCCGCTATCGCCGACGGCGCGCTCTTTGACACCGAGAACCTCTCCGCGCGCGAGTTCCCGCTGCTGTGTACGCGGCCTCGCCGCGGCCTCGTCACGACGCTGAGCGCCCCCGGCGGCCTGCTCGGCAAGGGCGCGCTCTGCCACGTCGAGGGCGGCACGCTGTATGTCAATCAACTCCCGACCGCGCTCACCGGCCTCTCCGCAGGGGCAAAGCAGCTCGTCTCGATGGGCGCCGCGATCCTCGTCTTCCCCGATAAGAAGTACTACAACACCGAGGAGCCGACGGACTTCGGCTCTCTCGAGGCCGACGTGACGCTCACCGGCGACGTGCGCTATACGCTCTGCGGGCTCGACGGCGAGGACTGGGACGATCCCGACGTCGGCGAGAGCGTCCCCGAGAACCCGGCCAACGGCGCGCTCTGGCTCTCCAACGGCACGCTCTGCCAGTATTCCGAGGCGCTCGGCGTCTGGAACGAGCTCGAGACCGTCTGCCGGAAGCTCTCGTTTTCCACGCGCGGCGTGCTGCCGGGGCTCTTCAGGCAATACGACGGCGTGGAGCTCTCGGGCGCGGCCGAGGGCTTCACCGGCTCGCGCGTGCTCTACGCCGTCGGCGGCGGCGAGAACGAGGACGACTACCTGGTGCTCGTCGGCGAGCCGGGCGCGGCCTTCACGCAGGAGAGCGCGAGCGTGCGCATCCGGCGGCGCGTGCCGGACTTCGACTACGTCTGCGAGTGCCAGAACCGGCTCTGGGGCTGCCGCTACGGCCACGACGGCAGCGGCGTCGTGAACGAGATCTACGCCTCCGCGCTGGGGGATTTCAAAAACTTCCGCCAGTACCTCGGCCTCTCGACCGACTCCTGGACGGCCTCCGTCGGCTCGGACGGGGCCTGGACGGGCGCGGTGAACTTCCTCGGCCACCCCTGCTTCTTCAAGGAAAACCGCATCCACACGGTCACGGTCTCGCCCACGGGCGCGCACCGGCTCGAGGAGACCGTCTGCCCCGGCGTGCAGCGCGGCTGCGCGGGGAGCCTCACGGTCGTGGACGAGCGGCTGTACTACAAGTCCCCCGGCGGGGTCTGCGTGTGGCAGGGCGGCTTCCCGCAGCCCTTCGGCGCCGAGCTCGGCGATATGCGCTACGACGCCGCCGTCGGCGGCGCCCTCGACGGGGTCTGGTATCTGAGTATGCGGGAGGCGGCGCACAGCGCCGGAGGGCTCGCCACCTCGGTCGGCTCCGCTGACGCGGGGGAGAGTCCGTGGCAGCTCTTCACCTTCGACACGCGGCGCGGCGTGTGGTACCGCGAGGACGCCCTGCACGTCCTCTCCTTCGCCGAGGCGGGGGGCGAGCTCTACGCCCTCGCCGCCGACGGGAAGCTCTGGGCGCTCAGGGGCACGGCCGGGACGCTCGAGACGGCGCTTTCCTGGCGCGCCGAGACCGGGCCCGAGCGCGGCGTGAGCCCCGACCGGCAAGTCCTCTCGCGCCTGAGCCTCTATCTGCGCCTCGCCGAGGGCGCGCGCGTCGCGGTGTTTATCGAGTACGACGCGGGCGGCGAGTGGGACTACGCCGGCACGGTCGAGGGCAAATGCGCGGGCAGCGTCAGCTTTCCGCTGCGGCCGCGGCGCTGCGAGCAGCTTCGGCTCCGGCTCGTCGGCACGGGCGAGGCGAAGCTCCTGAGCCTCACGCGCGTCCGGGAGGTGAGCGGCGATGCTTGAGACCCCGCCCCTGCTGCGCGGCAGCGAGCGCGAGCAGATCGCCGCGCTCCGGGACTATCTCGTGCGCCTCTCGCGCAGCCTCGACGCGGCGGAGAGCGCCGGGACGGTCACGGCGCTCACGCCGAGTCCCGCCGCCTCCGTGTCCGAGAGCGCCGAAAAGCGCGCGGGCGAGCTTCGAAGCCTGATCGTCAAAACCGCGGACATTCTGTCGAACCGTGTCGAACGCCTGTCCGCGACGCTCGCGGAGGACTATCTCGCGCGCTCGGACTTCGGCACGTATCAGGAGACGCTGCGCGCGAGCTTCGAGGCGACGGCGCGCGGCGTGATCGAGAGCTACGACTTCGACGCGGCGCTCGAGGCGCTCTCGGGGCGGGCGTCGGAGGCCGAGCGCGCCCTGCGCTCGCTGCGCGGGGAGATTCGCCGCGGGCTCATCACCGACCCCGAGACCGGCGAGACCGCGATGGGCATCGCCGTCGCCGAGAACCTGCGCTTCACCGGCGCGCAGCAGAGCGCCGACGGGCTCGTCTATTACGAGCTCGCGCCGGGGCAGACCCTCGGGCTCTATACCGCCCATGGCTGGCAGTTCTGGCTCGGCGGGGTCAAGCGCGGCTGGTTCGACGCGCTCGACGGGATGCTGCACGTCGCCGAGCTCGCGATCGAGCGCAGCCTCAGCCTCTCCGGCGGCTGGGTCGTCAGCGCCGGCGGCGGGTTCGGGATACGGGTGAATACATGAGGGAATGAAGAATGGATACTTGAGGCGTCGCCTCCGGCGGCGGATTGGAATAAAAACGCGAGAACGTGCGTCCACGCCGTTCGCGCGCAGTCGCCGGAGGTTCGCGCATGGGTAAGATTCCCACGCCGGGCGACCGCAAGGGCGAAGCGAAGCGGAGGGCGCCCCTACTGATTCATTATTGCTTCTTCATTCTTTGTTCCGACTGAAAGGAGGACACGCCTATGTCCTGGTCTTATTCCCAGAGCTCCGGGGAGCGCTATCGCGCGGACGGCTCGCATTTTGTCCGCTGGTGGAACAGTTGGAGCCTGACCGAGCTCGCGCCGCTCTCGCCCAACACGATCCGCCTGCGCGTAAGCCTGAGCACCCAGGGCTTTTACAAAAACAGCGCCTACGCCTGGTACTGCACGGACGAGCTCGTCTGCGGCGCCTCGCGCGTCACCCTGCGCAGCGCCTACGAGCTCAGCGGCAGCGCGGGCTACACGGCCACGGTCGAGGCGCCGCAGAGCTGGAGCGGCCAGCGCCTCACGATGAAGATCGGCTGGTGCAGCGTGACGGTGACGCTCGAGGCCAGCGCCGTGCTGCCCTCCTCCGTCGCGGCGGAAAACGGCAGCTTCGGCCGCGCCGTGCCCATCACGGTCACGCCCTGCTTTACCGGCGTGCGCCACCGCCTGACCGCAAGCTGCGCCGGGAACACCGAGACGCTGCTGACCGTGGACGATACCGCGACCGCCCTCGCCTGGACGCCCGCGCTCGCGACCTACGCGCCCCTGCTCCCGAACGCCGCCTCCGCCGCGGCGACGCTCTGCTGCGAGACCTTCTACAACGGCGTCTCGATGGGCAGCGAGACGCGCACGATCACCCTGTCCTTCGAGCCCGGCGCNNGCGGGGCTCTCGGTCTGGATCCAGGGTCTGAGCCGCGCCGAGGTCAGCTTCGACACGGCGAAGATCGCCTGCCTGTACGGCGCGAGCGCCGCAGGCTTCACGCTGTCCTGCGAGGGCGTCACGGTCGGCGCGAGCCCCTGGCGCACGCCCATCCTGCCCGAGACGGAGGCCGAGATCATCTGCACCGTGACCGATACGCGCGGGCAGACGGCGAGCGAGACGCTCAGCGTTTCGCTCTGCGCCTACGCGCCCCCGGCGATCCAGAGCGCGAGCTTCGTGCGCTGCGATCCGGGCGGCACGGGGAGCGAGAGCGGGACGTATCTCGCCGTCACGGCCGCAGGACTCGTCAGCCCCCTCGACGGGGCGAACAGCGCCGCGCTCGCCCTGCGCAGCCGCACGCTCTCGGGCAGCTTCGGCGCGGCGGCGGCGCTGCAAAGCGGCGTGCGGAGCGTCCTCGGCGGCTTCTCGCCGGACACGAGCTATGAGCTCGAGCTCACGCTGACCGACGCGCTCGGCAGCACGGCGCGGCTGCTGTACACGCTCCCGACCCGCCGCTGGGCGATGAAGTTCCGCCCCGACGGGGGCGGCGTGGCCTTCGGCAAGGCCGCCGAGAGCGCCGCCGCGCTCGAGCTCGCCTCCGGCTGGGCGCTCGAGCTGCACGGCCCCAACGGCGAGAGCGCAAGGCTCGATTACGCGGGGCTGACCGCCCTGCTGGGGATGATTGGAAATTAAAAAGTAAAAATGAAAGTATCTATTCAGTCCCCCGTGTCATTCTGAGGAGCCGTAGGCGACGAAGAATCTAATCCCGGAAGAAAAAAGATCCTTCGACTCGCTTCGCTCGCTCAGGATGACAAGGACTGAACAGTTACCATTTTTCATTTATCAGAAAGGAGCACCATGGCACAGACTTATACCGACTACGATCCCGACCGGGAGCTGGAGCGGCTGTATGCCTCGATCACGGGGCGCGCGGCCTATTCCTACACGCCCTCGCGCGATCCGCTCTACCGCAGCTACGCCGACCGCTACGTCCAGAACGGCCGCATGGCCATGCGCGACACGGTCGGCCAGGGCGCGGCGCTGACCGGCGGCTACGCCTCGAGCTATGCCCAGAGCGCCGGGCAGCAGCAGTACGGCGAGTACCTGCGCGCGCTCGGCGAGGCGCTGCCCGAGCTCTACGGCAAGGCGCTCGAGCGCTACCGCGCCGAGGGCGAGAGAATGCGCGACAGCTACGAGCTCGCCCGCGAGCGCAGCGAGACCGCCTACGCCCGCGAGCGCGACGCGCTGGCCGATCAGCGCTACGAGAGCGAGCAGAGCCTCGCCGAGCAGCAGCGGCAGCAGAAGCTGCGCGACGAGAACTACACGAGGCTCTACCGGCTCGTCTCGACTGCGGGCTACGTCCCGAGCGACGAGGAGCTGGAGGCCAGCGGCCTCAGCCGCGCCCAGGCCGAGGCGCTGCGCGCGGAATACCTGCGCACGCACAAGCAGAGCGCGGCGGCGGGCGGCGGCTCCGGCGGCGGCTCCAAGAGCTCGAAGAGCTCCAGGAGCGGCTCCGGCACGGCGAACACGGCGGTCGGAAGCATCGCCAAGAGCCGCGAAAAGGCCGGCCTCCTCACGGCCAACCTCGTCGAGACGATCCGCAAGGCGGCCGTGAAGAGCGGGGGTGGCGGCCGATGACCGAGAACGAACGCCGCGCGCGCGTCGTGCGGCAGGCGACGGACTGGCTCGGCCTCGGCGAGAGCGACGGCAGCCACCGCGAGATCCTCGCGGTCTACAACGCGATCCGCCCCCTCCCGCGCGGCTACGCGATGACGGATACAGACCCCTGGTGCGCGGCCTTTGTCTCAGCGGTCGGGGCGGCCTGCGGCTTCACGGCGCGGCTCTACCCTGAATGCGCCTGCGGCGAGATGCTGCGGCTCTACGAGCGCGCCGGGCGCTTCGAGGAAAACGACGCCGCCGTCCCCGCGCCGGGGGATGTGATCTTCTATGACTGGCAGGATGGCGGCCGCGGCGACTGCCGGGGCGAGCCCGACCACGTCGGCCTCGTCGCCGCCGTCGCGAACGGGGTGATCGAGGTCATCGAGGGCAACCGCAGCGACCGCGTCGCCCTGCGCCGCCTCGCCGTCGACGCCCCGGCGATCCGCGGCTACGGCAAGCCGGATTACGCCGCGGAGGACGCGGAGACCGCCGGACAGGGGACGGAGACGAGCCCGCCGTCAGCCTCGATGACAGCTTCTCTTACGCAGGGGAGCCGGCGCGTCTCCCTCGCCCTGCCCGTGCTGCGGCGCGGGGCGAAGGGCGAGAGCGTGCGCTCGGCGCAGCTCATGCTGATCGGCCGCGGCTACCGCTGCGGGCCCTGCGGGGCCGACGGCGACTTCGGCCCCGGCACCGAGGGCGGCGTGCTCTCGTTCCAGCGCGGCCGCCGCCTCGCCATGGACGGCGTGATCGGCGCGGAGACCTGGGCGGCCTTGCTCGGCTGCGCCGCCGCTGACCACTGACCACGAATGCGCCCTTCGGGCGCGGAAAGGAAAACTATGGAAACGACTTCTCTGATGACCGTCGCGGCGATCACCGCGCTGTGCTACCTCGCGGGGCTGGGCGTCTCGCTCTCGCCGCTCGACAACAAGTGGATCCCGCTGCTCTGCGCCGTCTGCGGCGCGCTGCTCGGCGCGGCGGGGCTCTACACCATGCCCGCCTTCCCGGCGGACAACCTGCTCGACGCGCTCGCGGTAGGCGCGGCCTCCGGCCTCGCCGCCACCGGCGCCGATCAGCTCAGCCGCCAGCTGAGCCCTTGACAGCCGCGGGGCGGCTATGGTAAAATCAGCCAAGGAACAAGCAGCCAGGAAAGCGTCCGGGACTCTCCCCGGGCGCTCTTTTTTTGGTAACTATTCAGTCCCCATTCTGGGGACTGAATAGTTAGGGGATACTCGCGCTTATCGCCCTTCGGTTGATCGGCGCGAGGCCTCGCAAAGCTCGGCTCAGGGTGTTTTTGCCGAGGCAAAGCCCCGTCAAAAACGGATTTGAATTTGTTTTTCGCCTTGCGAGGCGAAAAATCAGAGAGGCTCTGCCCCTCTGAACTCCCCAGAGCGCGGAGCGACTGAATAGTTACTTTTTTTGAAAGGAAGAGATTCTGTGAATTACGACGTCATCATCATCGGCGCGGGGCCGGGCGGCATTTTTACCGCCTACGAGCTTACGAAGGGCGGCGCGGCGCTGCGCGTCGGCGTGTTCGAGCTCGGGCGCGAGCTCAAGAAGCGCAAGTGCCCGATCGACGGCAAAAAGGTCAAGAGCTGCATCAAGTGCCCCGTGTGCAGCATCATGAGCGGCTTCGGCGGCGCGGGCGCCTTCTCCGACGGCAAGTACAACATCACCAACCAGTTCGGCGGCACGCTCTATGAGTACGTCGGCAAGCAGGAGGCCATCGAGCTCATGCGCTATGTCGATGAGATCAACCTCGCCCACGGCGGCGAGGGCACGCGGCTCTACTCCACCGGCGTGAGCGAGATCAAGCGCACCTGCCTGCGCAACGGCCTCCACCTGCTCGACGCGCAGGTGCGCCACCTCGGGACGGACATCAACTATGTCGTGCTCGAGAACCTCTACAGCGAGCTGAAGGAGCGCGTGGATTTCCACTTCGACAGCGCCGTCACCGCCGTGCGGCGCATCGAGGGCGGCTACGAGGTCGAGGCGGGCGGCGAGCGCTATACCTGCGCGCGCTGTGTGATCTCCGTCGGGCGCAGCGGCAGCAAGTGGATGGAGTCGGTCTGCGCCTCGCTCGGCATCCCCACGCACTCCAACCGCGTCGATATCGGCGTGCGCGTCGAGCTGCCCGCCGAGATCTTCGCCCACCTGACCGACCAGCTCTACGAGAGCAAGAT
>LXOW01299277.1_pt1 | contig 10252 bp, 8 predicted proteins | sample 1368591 | NCBI WGS metagenome assembly LXOW01 (sample SAMN04884650, study PRJNA319009) | bovine gut metagenome | isolation source: Cow rumen | host: Bos taurus | place: Italy: Legnaro (PD) | collected 2014-07-09
TTGGCGATGCTGGAAATCTTCTCCACAAAGTCCGTCTGTGAGAACTTGTTGGCATAGTTCATAAAATCGGGTAATTCCATCTTATTTTTTTTATTTACTATTTTACTATTTGACTATTTGACTCATTTATTCTGATGACACGGATGCCCGTATGGGTCTTATGCTTTCCTAAATATTGACGAAGCGTCATGGGTTCTGTCACCACTTTATGGTGCAACTGCGAGGCGTTGAGCAGATGGAGTCCATCCTTCTGCCAGACAGCAAATCCCAGATGGGCTATCTCCAAGCCCTTCTTGTTGCAGGTAATGGCGATGATGTCGCCATTACGAACGGTCTTGCGCATCAGCTTGGTATTCCTGACCTCCTGTTTAGGAATATAACGGAACATCTTGCCTGTCAATTTCTGCTCTTGCTGGCGAATCTCCTTCACCAGCGAGGGGTTCGTCTTCAAGGCCTTATAATAGTTGGGATGCTGACTCATGAAATCAGCACTGACACGCTGAACTGCCGTAAAGGGAGGATTGGGTTGCTGTATCTCGCTGACCAGTCCCATCTGTTGCTTATCTAATATCCAGTCGGTAAAATAGTGCAGACGACTGGGATAGCCATCCAACACGCCCTGTCGATAGCGCAGGGTGCGAAGCATCTGCAGATAGTCTGCCCACTGGCGTTTCTCCTGCTGTACGCAAAGCGTTAAGGCTGTCACCGTTTCCACCAGTGTGGTACAGTCCAGTTCCCGCGTGTTCACCACCAATTGTTCCAGGTCGTTTACCTCCAAGGTGTGTGCCACATAGGGAATGCCCTGAAACTGTCGGGCAAACCAAAGCGTAGAGGCTTGCTGGGGTGCCTCTTTCAGCAGTTTACAAATGGTCAGACTATCAGCCTGTGTGTATGTCACCTGAGCCGATAAGGTCAGACACATCAGCAAACCTATGATTCCTATGATATATTTCTTCATACCTATTTCTTCTTTTTATATTGTGACCTAAGTCCAAAATTGTAACCGATAAAGAGACACACCTCACCCAACACGTTGTTGGCTACGAACCGATCTTGTTTATATCTATAGGTACGCACAATGGCATTGGCTCCCGCATACCATCTGGTATTGTTATAGACCAAGCCGAAGCGTCCGATAGCATCTACATTGAAGTTATTCACATCGAAACCGCCTTTGTCGTCATTAGCTGTCTCACCACGACTTTTCTTATAGGCCAAGGCAACCGAACCACTGGCGCAAAACAAACAGTTGCGTGCAAACACCCAGTTGTAGGCATAGCCCACAGAGGCGTTGATATTATAATACTTCACCGAGTTGAACATCAGAGCGCTGTCCAGTTTTACCTTTTGAGCACCATAGCGCTCGTCAATCAACTGCTGGAACTTCTCATGGTCAAACTCCAGACTGTTGTTCATATATCCGATGCCTGCCATCCACGAACCACAGCTTATCTTCTGGCAAGTGCTTTGCGCAAAGGCTGCTGGATAGGAGAATCGCTGGTGGTTGAAGATGTAGTACAAACTAACACCTGTTGTTCCCACATTGATTCCGTCAAACGGCACGTCTTCCAAAAGACGCTCATTAACTCCCTTGCCCAAATTCACCTCACGCAGCATGTAGTCATTCTGGGTGTGGTGATAATACACATCGGCACCTATCTGTGCACTGTATATACTGGCATCGATGCCTTTCCATCCTGAGCCTCCCAGGTTAAAACTGATGTTCCTCAAATCGACGGTATAGCCCAGAAATACCCAGCGCCATCCGAAATAAGGGCCCACCTTGAAGATATGACGGGGCGAGAATGCCACCAACTGGCCGTCACTGCCCGTCGTACTCAGACGGTAGAAATCCCAGGCATAGCGTCCTAACAACATCACGGACCAGTTGTAATGCTGTGGCTCTACATAATTCTCGTCAATATAGCTGAAGCCACGAATAGTACGACGCAACCAACTCAGTTCCTTTTTCTTCGGTTCCTTAGTTTCCGGTTCTTTGGGCTGATCCACCGTCAAGGTGTCAGTAGCCGCTGCTCTGACACTCGTTACCATCATCAATACTATCGTCAGAATCAGTCGCATTGCTCAGAATTTCCCTAAGATTCGGTCCAACACCCAGTTGACGGGCGTAGCCGACACGCTGGTACACTCGCAGATGGCCAAGCCCTGCAAGTGCTCACAGACTTTCTTGATAATGGGATATTGCACATAGGGAGGGTTAGGAACCGTAATGGTCTGAGTCCCCTCGCTGGTATGCAGTTTGATGGGTTGATAGTCGAAAACCGAAAAACTGACCGACCCTTGGTCGCCAATAATCTCGATACGGTCTTCCTGTGCCGATTCATGGGCTACAAAGCACCATGAGCCACTGCCTGGCAGACCTCCTTCAAACTCGAAGCTGGCACATACCGAGTCCTCGGCTCCATACAGCCCGCCACGATTGGCACAAATGCCGTGTGCCTCGGTTATCACGCCAAAGATATGCTGCAACAAGTCCAACTGATGTGGAGCCAAGTCATAGAAATACCCTCCACCGGCAATGTCCGGTTGCAGTCGCCAGGGCAGTTTCCCGTCTTTTCCGTAGTCCTGCTCACGTGGAGGAGTGGCAAAACGTATCTGTACATTAATGGTCTTGCCGATGATGCCGTTGTCCACGATATCCTTGACTTTCTGGAAATAAGGTAGGTAGCGACGATAGTAAGCCACAAAACAGGGCATCCCCGTCTCCTCACTCACTCTGTTCACACGCGCACAGTCTTCATAAGTGGCTGCCAAAGGCTTCTCCACATACACTGGCTTGCCTGCCTTCATCGCCATAATGGCATACGTGGCATGACTGCTGGGAGGCGTTGCTATATAGATGGCATTCACATCGGGGTCGTCTATCAATTCCTGAGCATCGGTGTACCACTTCGGTATGCCGTGCCTTTCCGCATAACTGCGCGCATTTTTCTCATGACGACTCATCACCGCCACCACGCTGGAGCCTTCTACCTCAGAGAAAGCCGGGCCGCTTTTCAATTCTGTCACTTCACCGCATCCGATGAAGCCCCATTGCAATATTTTCATAATTTATCTTTAAAGATGGTGCAAAGATACGAAAAAATGCCTACCTTTGCAACACTAAATTCAAAAATAGTCATAAAAAGATGGAAAAAAACCAAGATGACATACTGATGAAGGCTCGCAGTTATCGCGGAATTACGACTTCCGCACTGCGTTTGTACACAGCCTCCTTCCGTAGAATTTTCAAAGCCACATGGCTGTTCGCCTTCCTTTATTCAATGATTGTATCAGTGTTAGGCACCCTGCTCACCACGAAGCTATTACCCATCATGCTCCAAATAGCTGCTTTGCCTCAATATAAATGGCTCATCGCCCAGGAGCATCTTCCTCTCATCATTGCCTTTCTGATATTCTTTATCTTGGGGCTGGTGGTGTTCCTCCTTATTTGTGGCATCGTGGCTGGCAGGTTGAAAGAACATCAAGACACCAACCTGATAACGACTCCCTTGCGATGGTTTGCCAAACCAACCTTTCTACGCCCTTTCCGCAGCATGCTGAAAGCGACTGGTCGCCACTGGCTGTTGACCTTAGGCATTCTTTTGGTGGCACTGGTGGTTCTCGTACCCATCTGTCTCTTTGCCTGTCTGCCTGCCATCATCCTCACCGTAGCCGCCGTCCAGGCGCATATCGGAACCTTGATGGGCGATCCTTTCGGCATGCCTACCTATATCGAGTATCTTGCTGCTGGAACGTGGTTTCTTGCCGCTTTCCTGCAAGTCTATATACTGATGATCCTTCTCTTCGTAGGCTATTACGCCTATGGCTCTGCTGAGACCCAAAAGAAAGAACGTGAAGAACAGAAACTGAACATACAATGAAGAAAATACTATTCATCGATCGCGACGGTACCATTATCCGCGAACCTGCTGACGAGCAGATTGACGCTTTTGAGAAACTGCAATTCGTACCACGAGCCATCAGTAACCTCGTGTTCCTGCGCCAGCATACCGACTATCTCTTTGTCATGGTGAGCAATCAGGACGGACTGGGAACAGACGCCTTCCCCGAAGATACGTTCTGGCCTGTCCATAACTTCATCCTCGATACCTTGAAAGGCGAGGGTGTCGAGTTCGACGAGATACTGATAGACCCCCATTTCCCTGAAGACAATGCCCCAACGCGCAAGCCTAACACAGGATTGGTGGAAAAATACATGAACAATCCCGAATACGATATCAAGCACAGCTATGTCATTGGCGATAGGGAGACCGACCGTAAATTTGCTGAGAACATCGGTTGCGGATTCCTGCAAGTGGGCGACTGGGACAAGGTGGCAGCCATTGCCTATGGCGGTGAGCGCACTGCTGAAGTAAAGCGCACCACCAAGGAGACCGATATATATATTAAGGTGGACCTGGACGGCAACGGACATTGTGACATCCAGACGGGTTTGGGATTCTTCGACCACATGTTGGAACAGATTGGCAAACACGGCATGATGGATCTCACCATTCAGGTAAAGGGTGACTTGCACGTAGACGAGCACCACACCATCGAGGACACGGCCCTTGCTTTGGGTGAGTGTCTGCTGAAGGCATTGGGCGACAAGCGTGGCATTGAGCGCTATGGCTATGCCCTGCCTATGGACGACAGCCTTTGTTCCGTATGTCTGGACTTCGGTGGTCGCCCCTGGCTGGTATGGGATGCCGAGTTCCATCGCGAGAAGATTGGCGAAATGCCCACGGAGATGTTCCTGCATTTCTTCAAGAGCCTCAGCGATGCTGCTAAGATGAACCTGAACATCAAAGCTGAGGGACAGAACGAACACCATAAGATTGAAGGCATTTTCAAGGCACTGGCCCGTGCACTCAAAATGGCTGTACGCCGTGATGTCTATCACTACGAACTGCCTTCTACGAAAGGAATGTTATAAGAAAGAGGTGAGAGGTGAGAGAATAGAGGTGAGTAATTTTATGAATACTGACGAGAAGATATTAAGAATGCAACAGCTCGTCCGCGAGTTGAACGAAGCCAGCGAGGCTTATTACAACGGACTTGGCGAGCGGATGACCGACTATGAGTGGGATGCTCTCTTCGACGAACTGCGCCAATTGGAACAGGAGACAGGCACTACCCTGCCCGATTCGCCCACTCAGAAGGTATCAGAGGACAGCATCACTGGACAAAAGGAGGAACATGAGTTTGCTGCCCTCTCACTGGCTAAGACCAAGCAGACTGCAGAACTTATCAAATGGGCCGATCAGAAGCCCATCTGGATTTCGTGGAAACTGGATGGTCTGACATTGGTTGTCACCTACGATGATGGTAAGCTGACAAAGGTTGTCACACGTGGCAACGGGCATATCGGCACTAACATCACCCATCTGGCATCTGCCATCAGCGGCATTCCTGCCACCATTCCTGCTCAGGGACATACCGTCATACGTGGCGAAGCAGTCATCAGCTACGATGACTTCGACCGTTTTCTGATGGAGAGTGGTGAAGATTATGCGAATCCGCGCAACCTGGCTTCCGGCTCTCTCACCCTAAAAGATGTTGAGGAGGTGCGCCAGCGCCATATCCAGTGGATACCCTTTACCTTAGTATATACAGAGGAAGACATCAACTCATGGGGTGAGCGTATGGACTGGCTCGACCATCAGGGGTTCAACACCGTAGAGCGACAGTTGGTGGAGCAACCTGACTCGTCTTCTGTTGAAACTGTCATAAACACCTTCACACAGGAGGTCACCAGTCGTCAGAACCCCTTCCCTGTCGATGGACTTGTTGTCTGCTACGACGATACCGTCTATGCCCAGACAGGCTCTGTTACAGGTCATCACGCCACGCGTGCAGGCTTGGCTTTCAAGTGGCAGGACGAAGCCGCAGAAACCACGTTGAAGGAGATAGAGTGGTCGTGTGCCGCTTCTACCATCTCGCCTGTGGCCATCTTCGAACCTGTAGAGTTGGAGGGTACTACTGTCAAACGTGCCTCGCTGTGCAACATCAGCGAGTGCGAACGACTGGGCATCGGTGCTGCTGGTACCCGTATCAGTGTGATCAAAGCCAACAAGATTATCCCCAAAGTCATCAAGGTGGTTAGCCCTATAGGCGCACTGGTCATTCCCGACCGTTGTCCCGTCTGCCACGCCCCCGCTGTTGTCAAGACCAGCGAGGCCAGTGGCACCAAGACACTCCATTGCTCCAATACCGAGTGTCCTGCCAAGCAATTGAAGAAGTTTGCTCGTTTTGTGTCGAAGGAAGGTATGAACATCGACGGTATCTCCGAACAGACGCTTTCCAAGTTCATCAACCTGGGATGGGTCAGCGAATATGCTGATATCTACCTACTGCGCAGTCACATCCGCGAACTGGCCCAGATGGAGGGATTTGGTGAAAAATCTGCCTCTAACATCATGCGCTCTATTGACAAGAGCCGTGAGGTGGAAGCCCACCGCTTGCTTTACGCCTTGAACATCCCCCTTTGTGGACTGGATGTCTGCAAGCGACTGCTGTCAGCCTATCCTTTGGACGAGCTAGTAGCGAAGGCCTCCCCCAGCCCCTCAGAGGGAAGGGGTGTTAAGATACAAGAGCCCCTTGATTTATTTGCCCCTGTCTCTAATCAGACATCCTCTCTCTCGGAGGGGCTTGGGGAGGCTTCTGAAATCTTTGCGCACATCAACGGCATTGGTCCAGAGAAGTCAGCATCCTTTGTGCGCTGGTTCCGCGACGAGCACAACCTGACACGCTATCGTCACCTGATGGAACACATCAGCGTCAGTCAGGCAGACAGTACCCCTAAAGGTAACCGCTGCGAGGGACTTACCTTTGTCATCACGGGCGATGTACACCACTATAAGAACCGTAACGAGTTGAAAGCCTATATCGAGTCACAAGGTGGTAAGGTGGCCTCAGCCGTCAGCGGCTCTACCTCCTACCTTATTAATAATGATGTTACATCCACCTCTGGCAAGAACAAGAAGGCCAAAGAGCTGAACATCCCCATCATCTCAGAAAACGAATTTATGGCGGCCTATGGCCTAGTGAAGAGTGAAGAGTGAAAAGTGAAAAGTGAAGAGTGAAAAGTGAAAAGTGAAAAATGAAAAATAAAAAATAATATGACACAGAAAATGAAAACTGCAACGCTTTGCGTTCAGGGTGGCTGGAAACCTAAGAATGGTGACCCACGCGTACTGCCCATCATCCAGAGCACTACATTCAAGTATGACAACACAGAAGAAATGGCTGATCTCTTCGATTTGAAGAAGGAAGGCTATTTCTACACTCGTCTGCAAAACCCCACCAACGATGCGGTGGCCTCGAAGATTGCTGCCCTCGAGGGTGGCGTAGGTGCCGTACTGACCTCCTCAGGTCAGGCCGCCAATTTCTATGCCTTGTTCAATATTTGCGAGGCTGGTGACCACTTTGTCACCTCCAACGAGATTTATGGCGGAACCTATAACCTGTTTGGTGTCACACTCAAGAAGCTAGGCATCGAGTGTACCTTCATCTCGCAGGAAGCCTCTGAAGAGGAGATTGACGCTGCTTTCCGTCCTAACACCAAGGCACTGTTTGGCGAGACGATCTCCAACCCTGGTTGCCAGATTCTCGACATCGAGAAGTTTGCCCGCATCGCCCACAAGCATGGCGTTCCCTTGATTGTGGACAACACCTTCCCCACCCCCATCAACTGTCGTCCTTTCGAATGGGGTGCCGACATCGTGACCCATTCTACGACCAAGTATATGGACGGTCACGCTACTCAGGTTGGTGGTGTCGTGGTGGATAGCGGCAATTTCGACTGGGACGCCCATAGCGACAAGTTCCCTGGGCTGACTACGCCCGATGAGTCATATCACGGACTCACCTACACCAAGAAGTTTGGTAAAATGGCCTACACCACCAAGCTTGTAGCCCAGCTGATGCGTGACCTTGGCAGCATTCCCGCTCCTCAGAACTCGTTCCTGTTGAACCTCGGACTGGAAACGCTCCACCTGCGCGTGCCCCGTCACTGCGAGAATGCCCAGCGCATTGCCGAGTTCCTCCAAAACGATTCCCGAGTAGCTTGGGTTCACTACAGCGGACTGCCCTCCGACAAGAACTATGCCTTGGCCCAGAAATACCTGCCCAACGGCTCATGCGGTGTCATTGCCTTCGGACTAAAAGGTACACGCGAAACCGCTGTCCAGTTCATGGACTCGTTACAGATGATAGCTATTGTTACCCATGTGGCCGATGCCCGCACCTGCGTGCTCCACCCGGCATCTCACACCCATCGCCAGCTCTCTGACGAACAGTTGCGTGAGGCTGGTGTGGCTCCCGACCTCATTCGCCTCAGCGTTGGTATCGAGGACTGTGACGACATCTTGGCGGACATCCGACAAGCATTGGATAAGATTTAACATGAACATGTTCTTGATGATGCTCCGTGCTCCGCGCCCCCGCCGTCAAGACGACATGAAGGCCGTAGCAAAGCCCCGTTGGATCAGGAAAGGATACGACGGACTGACGCTCTTCGGAACCATCATCACACATACTCCACAGGAGGCCGAGGTGTTTAACACACACTTCGGCCCCTTGAAAAACCACGAGATGATTCATCTCTATCAGGCTCGCGCCACCCACAACTCGTGGCTGCTGTTCTATCTGCGTTACGGCTGGTATTGGCTCATGGCCTGTCGCTATCGAAAACACCTCAAGAATGCAGGCTACAGACTCAACCCTTTCGAGATGGAAGCCTACGCCCACATGCACGATTTGCACTATCTTGACGATAAGCCAGAAGGTACCTACGCATGGAAAAAGTATGCGCAAATGCCTCTGTCTCAGCGATTATTACACTACACAAAGTAGATGTAACAAAAACAATTGCCCGAAAATTTGGTGTATTGACAATAAAACCTTATCTTTGCGGCTTGAAATCGATTCATTACTAATTTAAACAAATACAAGAAATGAACAACGTACCTAAAATTAAGATTGGAATCGTCGCCGTATCTCGCGACTGTTTCCCCGAGTCATTGGCTGTTAACCGTCGTAAGGCTGTTATCGCTGAGTATGAAAAGAAGTTTGGTAAGGAAGGCATCTACGAGTGTCCTATCACCATCGTTGAGAGTGAGATCCACGCTCAGCAGGCTCTTGAGGATGTGAAGAAGGCCGGCTGTAACGCACTCTGCGTCTATCTTGGCAACTTCGGTCCTGAGATTTCCGAGACCATGATTGCTGACTGGTTCCAGGGCCCCACCATGTTCTGCGCTGCTGCTGAGGAGACACAGAACGACCTCATCGATGGTCGTGGCGACGCCTACTGCGGCATGCTGAACGCCAGCCAGGCTCTGAGCCTGCGCAAGACTCGCGCATACATTCCAGAGGAGCCCGTTGGCACTGCTGAGCAGTGCGCTGAAATGATTCACGAGTTCCATCCCATCGCACGCGCTATCGTAGGTCTGCAGAACCTGAAGATTATCAGCTTCGGTCCCCGTCCTAACAACTTCCTGGCTTGTAACGCTCCTATCCGCGCCCTGTATGACCTCGATGTTGAGATTGAGGAGAACTCAGAGCTCGACCTGCTGGAGGCTTTCCAGAAGCACGCTAACGACCCACGTATCGACGACGTAGTAAAGGATATGGCTGCTGAACTGGGACATGGCAACAAGATTCCTCAGGTGCTTCCTAAGCTCGCTCAGTACGAGCTGACGCTGACCGACTGGATTGAGGCTCACAAGGGCTCACGCCAGTTCGTGGCTATGGCTAACAAGTGCTGGCCTGCCTTCCAGACCATGTTCGGTTTCGTTCCCTGCTATGTCAACAGCCGTCTGACTGCTCGTGGTATTCCCGTAGCTTGCGAGGTTGACATCTATGGTGCTCTGTCTGAGTACATCGGAACCTGCATCAGCCAGGACGCTGTTACCCTGCTCGACATCAACAACACCGTACCTAACGACATGTACGAGGAGAGCATCAAGGGCAAGAAGTTCGCTTGCGACACCTACACCGACAAGGAGATTTTCATGGGCTTCCACTGTGGTAACACCGCTTCTTCTAAGGTTTGCAACTGTCAGATGTGCTTCCAGCGCATTATGGCCCGCGCTCTGCCTGTTGAGGTTACCAACGGTACCCTCGAGGGTGACATCCAGCCCGGTCTGGCTACTGTTTATCGTCTGCAGTCAACTGCTGACACCAAGCTCCGCGCTTACATCGCTCAGGGCGAGGTTATTCCTGTAGCTACCCGCTCATTCGGTTCTAT
>LXOW01142820.1_pt1 | contig 10248 bp, 9 predicted proteins | sample 1368591 | NCBI WGS metagenome assembly LXOW01 (sample SAMN04884650, study PRJNA319009) | bovine gut metagenome | isolation source: Cow rumen | host: Bos taurus | place: Italy: Legnaro (PD) | collected 2014-07-09
GATCCAGGCAGTAGCTGTCCAGGAACTTGTGCTTCTTCTTGGGGGGCTGGGTCGGGGGCGTGGTTCCCTTGGGGGGCTCCTGCCGCTGGGCGGGCATATTGCCGCTCTGGCCCGTCAGGCCGCCGAAGAGCTTATTGAGGAAGGGGAAGGTGGCGGTTTGGCCGTCCGGGTCGTCCTCCGGCGCGTCCGGGTCCGGGTTTCCTCCCAGCATGGACATCATTTCCCCGGAGAGGTTATCCAGATCCTCGTCGGAGATGCCCATCTGCTTCACCATGTCGTCCACCTGCTTGATGCCCAGGTCCTTGGCGCATTTCAGGCAAAGGCCCTCGTTGGTGGATTTTCCGTTTTCAATTTTCGTAATAAAGATCACAGCCACATTTTTGTTGCAGCGGCTGCAAAGCGTCGGTCTCATCGATCAATTAGTCTCCCTTCAAAAGGATTTCAGGCAAAAATTTTGGCGTCAGGGGATAAACAGCTTTGTTTCGCTGCTGCCGATCAACAGCACAGTCCCGTCGGGCCGGGCAACGGCCTGGGTGGCGGTAATCACGTCCCAGGAACGCTCTATGGCTTTCAATTGACGGTCAAAGGTCTGCACATAGTTCTCGGTCAGGACGGCGGCATAACTCTCCGCGACGGAGACGGAGCGAATTCGTTCCGACAAATTCAACTCTCCCAGTATGGTGCCAGCGGCGTCCAGCGTCAGAAGGCGGCGTCCGCCGTTTTTTTCCAGGGCAAGAATCAGCCAGCCTTCCCCGCTCACGGCGTAATCCACCAGTTGCTGGTCCGTGGTCGATATCTCGGCAAGGCGCTCTCCCTCCACGCTGAGAAAGACGATTTCGTTCTGGGCCACGGCCATCAGATGGGTCGGGTCCAGAAAGCGCAGATCATAGACTATCTGATTGCCCAGGTCCAGGCGGACGGTTCCGGCGCTGTCCTGTTCCAGGTCGTCCAGGGGAAGGTCTGTGCGTAGGATGGTGATGCCGGAGCGGTAAACGCCCCCCTCCTCCTCCAACCGCGCCACGGCCAAAAGCTCGCCTCGTTCAGAGACGGCGCAGGCGTTAATGAAATGGGTCCGGGAGGAGAAACGGTAGATGGGCTCCTGCTTTTCGTTGAGCACCGTAGCGACCGATTTGTAGCCGGATTCAGCAGTGATGTATGCGGTGTATCCGTCAAAGCTGACGTCGGCGTTGAGAAACGTGCCGGAAATAGAGCCATCCATCAGCAACGTCCCGCCCACACCCACGGAAGCGGCATAGGTGCTGCCCGGGCTGAACAGGAATCCCACCGATCCTCCGGTACGCAGGACCGGGGTGGGCAGGGAGCCCTGGATTAAGGCCTTCTGCTCTCCGTCCAGAGCGTAGAGAGCCAGGCCGCTTCCAGTTCCCACCAGCAGGCCGTCGTCAAACCCGGCGTAGACGTTTCCGGACCCGCCCTCGAAGTTGATGCGGCCGTAGGACGCCTTGTCCCGCAGGCCCATGTAGCGGAAGAAGCGCACCGTGCTGTCCATGTTGACCAGCTTTGGCAAAATCAGACACAGGACAAGGGCCAGAGCGGCCAGCAAGGCGAGAATGCACAGGACCCGGCGAAGCGTTCCGTGTTTGTGCGACCCGGGAGTGGAGGCAGCTCGATCTGGATTATTCAACGTGAAATACCGCCTTTCCATCGTCATACCACAGCCGGGTCATGTACAGGCCGCCGGGAGGGGCCGTAGGTCCGGCGGCGGTGCGGTTTTTTCCGGCCAGGATATCCGCCACAGCCTCCGGCGGGAATTTCCCCTCCGCCGCGTAGACCGCAGTGCCTACCATGGCTCTTGCCATGTTATAGAGAAAGCCGTTGGCGCAGATTCTGCAGGAGATCAGGTCTCCATCCCGCTCAATTTCATAGTGATAGACTGTCCGCACAGTGGATTTCACGTCCGTTCCCACGGAGCGGACTGCGGCGAAGTCGTGCGTTCCCACGAAGCAGTCTGCGGCCCGTTGCAGGATGCCCTCATCCAAATGCTTGGGGTAGAACCATGCACGGTTGACATAAAATGGGTCACGTATCCGGGAGTTGTAAATCAGATAGGTGTATTCCTTTTTGACACAGGAGCCGATGGCGTTGAAGCCCTCGTGAACCTCAAAGGCGTCGGAGACCACGATATCCTCGGGCAGATGGGTATTCAGGGCATAGGGCAGCCGCTCCACGGGGATGGCGGAGTCGGTGTGGAAATTTGCCACATAGCGTTTGGCGTGAACCCCTGCGTCGGTCCGGCCACAGCCGGTCACGTGGACCGGGTGGCCCACTACCATGGCTACGGCCTTCTCCATGGTAGCCGCCACGGAGACCGCATTCTTCTGCACCTGCCAGCCGTGGTAGGCGGAGCCCTCGTATTTTAAAATCAGAGCAATATTTTTCATAGGTAAGAAGTAAGAGGTAAGAGGTAAGAAGTAAGAAGAAAGGTACCTGTTCAGTTACCTTGTAGGGGGCGGCCCCTACAAGGTTTATCGCGACTGGATAGAAACGAAGTAAGATGTAAGAAGTGAATGTAAGAGGGATTCTTAATTCTTACCTCTTACTTCTTACTTTTCGCGGTCACAGGCCAAAATGTCGTAACACGATCACGCCTGCCAGCAGCAGTGCGCCGACGAAAAACGCAAAGAAATCGATCCGGGTGTAGCGAAGCACCTTCAAGCGGGTCCGGCCCTCGCCGCCGTGGTAGCAGCGGCACTCCATGGCCGTGGCCAGCTCGTCGGCCCGGCGGAAGGCGCTGACAAAGAGGGGAACCAGAATCGGAATCAGCGCCTTGGCCCGGCGGATGATACTGCCGGTCTCAAAGTCGGCGCCGCGGGCCTTCTGGGCGGAGATGATCTTGTCGGTTTCTTCAATCAGGGTGGGGATAAACCGCAGGGCAATGGACATCATCATGGCCAGCTCGTGGACCGGTATGTGGATTTTTTTCAGCGGATTCAGGAGCTGCTCCAGCGCGTCAGTCAGGGCGATGGGAGAGGTGGTGTAAGTCAGGAGGAAGGTGCCGCAGACCAGCATCATGATCCGCAGGACCATGAAGAAGGCAGTGCGGACGCCGTCGGTCCAGATTTCAAAAATCCACCAGTCCACCAGCTTGGTTCCGGTTTTGGTGTAGAACAGGTTCAGCACTGCCGTGAAGACGATAAAGATCAGCATGGGCTTGAGGCCTTTGGTCATGGCCTTCCAGGGAATTTTGCCCAGCAGGGTTGCCCCTGTGAGAAAGGTCAGAACCAGAGCGTAGGAGCCGTAGGACTTTGCCAAGAAGAGGGCAACAATGTAAACGATGAGCAGCAGCATCTTGGTCCGGGGGTCCAGACGGTGGACCACTGTCTGGCCGGGGAAGAACTGGCCCAGGGTAATGTCCTTCAGCATGACCGGCCCTCCTTCCGCTCCAGCAGACGGGCTACAGCGTAGCGCACCGTGTACACGTCGGCAGGGAGATTCAGCCCCATGGCCCGGAGTCGGGCAAAAACGGAGGTGACCTGCGGCACGGAGAGGCCCATACCGGTCAGCTCATCCACATGGGTGAAGACCTCCGCGGGAGAGTCGTCCATGGCCACGCTGCCCTTGTTCATAACGATCAAGCGGCTGCAGAGCTCCGCCACCTCCTCCATGGAGTGGCTGACCATAATGACGGCGGCGTTCTGGGCCTGCTGATAGGCCTGGATATTTTCCAGAATGGCGTCCCGGCCAGCGGCGTCCAGACCGGCAGTGGGCTCGTCCAGAATCAGCACATCCGGCTCCATGGCAATGACGCCGGCAATGGCGACCCGGCGCTTCTGTCCGCCGGAGAGATCAAAGGGGGATTTCTCCAGCAGGTCCTCGCCGATGCCCACAAAGCCCGCCGCCCGGCGGACCCGGGCGTCCAGCTCGTCCCCGGAGATGCCCTGGTTTTTGGGGCCGAAGGCGATGTCCTTCCAGCAGGTCTCCTCAAAGAGCTGGTATTCCGGGTACTGGAACACCAGACCCACCCGGCCCCGGATGGAGTGGGTGAACTTCTTGTCCTTCCAGATGTCCTCCCCCTGGAAGAGCACCTGGCCGGAGGTGGGCTTCAGCAGCCCGTTCAGATGCTGGATCAGGGTGGATTTGCCGGAGCCGGTGTGGCCGATCACGCCCGCCAGCTCCCCGGGGCGCAGGGAGAGATTGATATGTTCCACGGCGGTATGCTCAAAGGGCGTACCGGCACTGTAAACGTGGGTTAAATCTTTAACTTCAATGATAGGGGTAGGGTCCACGGGGTATCCTCCTGTAGGGACGGCTCTCAGCCGTCCGCTTTCTTGATAGCGTTAATTCCGTTTGCCCCGGAGCTCGGACGGCAGAGTGCCGTCCCTACCGGGCTGACTTTCACCTTGCATTGCTTTGGCAATTGCTTCCGCGCATTCCTTCACGGTCAGGGCGTCCAGGGGGACATCCCAGCCGACGCTGCGGAGGGAATAGAGCAGATCCGTGGTCTGGGGAACGTCCAGCCCGGCCTTGCGGAGCAGCTCCACCTGGGAGAAGACCTCCCGGGGCGTGCCATCGGCAAGGATGCCGCCCTTATGCATGACGATCACCCGGTCTGCCCCCACGGCTTCCCGCATGTGGTGGGTGATAAGCACTACCGTAATGCCCTGCTCCCGGTTCAGGCGGGTGATGGTGGAGACGACCTCCTCCCGGCCCCGGGGGTCCAGCATGGCGGTGGGCTCGTCCAGAACGATGCAGCGGGGCTGCATGGCCAGCACGCCCGCGATGGCGATCCGCTGCTTCTGTCCGCCGGAGAGCAGATGCGGCGCGTGCTCCCGGAACTCATACATCCCGACGGTCTTCAGGGCCTCGTCCACCCGCTTGCGGATCTCCGGGGTGGGGACTCCCAGGTTTTCCGGGGCAAAGGCCACGTCCTCCTCCACCACGTTTGCCACGATCTGGTTATCGGGGTTTTGGAAGACCATGCCCACCTGCCGGCGAATTTCCAACAGCTTTTCCTCGTCGGCGGTGTCCAGCCCGGCCACCCAGACCTTGCCCCCGGAGGGAAGCAGGACCGCGTTGAAATGCTTGGCCAGGGTGGACTTGCCGCAGCCGTTTGGCCCGATGATGGCGGTAAAGCTGCCCTCGGCAATTTCGAGATTCAGGTTTTCAAATACCGGCAGCGCCAGCCGCCCCTCAGTTGCCGGATAAGTAAATGACAGATTTTCTGTCTGAATGATTGGTGTCATAGTTCTCCTTCAGAGTTGTTTGAAAAACACATTCATTTTCAATTCTCAACTCTCAACTCTCAATTGTCCCTTGTCCATCGGCCCGTTGCGCCGCAGGGCAGACAAAGTCCCGAGGCGGTCACCGGCAGGCCCAGCTCTTGGGCCTCGGTGTGTCCGCCCCAGCGGCGGGTCAGAATGCTGTCCAGCAGGTAGCCCACCACGGAAGGGGCGAGGCCAGTGGTGTAGGAATTGACCAGCACAAACAGGGGCTGGTCCGAGAGCACCCGGCTGACCTGCTCCAGGAAGGGATATAAACTGGTCTCCAGCTTCCAGATCTCGCCGGAGGGGCCCCGCCCGTAGGAGGGCGGGTCCATGATGATGGCGTCGTAGCGCTTGCCCCGGCGGATCTCCCGCTCCACGAACTTGCCGCAGTCGTCCACGATCCAGCGGATGGGGGCGTTTTCCAGACCGGAGGCCCGGGCGTTGTCCCGGGCCATCTGCACCATGCCCTTGGCCGCGTCCACGTGGCAGACCGAGGCCCCGCCCGCGGCGGCGGCCAGGGTGGCCCCGCCGGTGTAGGCAAAGAGATTCAGCACGCTGACGGGCCGTCCCGCGCGGCGAACCGTGTCGGTGATAAAGTCCCAGTTGACCGCCTGCTCCGGGAACACGCCGGTGTGCTTGAAGTTCATGGGCTTGATCAGGAAGGTCAGCTCCCGGTATTGGAGCTTCCAGTGGTCGGGAAGCCTGTGGTCGCTCCAATGGCCGCCGCCCGTGTTGGAGCGGGCGTAACGGGCGTCAAAGCGCTTCCAGCGGGGGTCGGTCTTGGGGGTGTTCCAGATGATCTGGGGGTCCGGGCGGACCAGGATATAGTCGCCCCAGCGTTCCAGCTTTTCGCCGTCTGAGGCGTCAAGAAGCTCATATTGCTTCCATTGATCAGAGATCCACATAGTTTGTCCTCCGTTGGGTTCAGGGCTCCGGCAAGGGGCCGGGGGCATCGCTGGGCTCCGGTTCGGGCTCCGGGACCTGAGCAAGGGCGTCCTGAATGGCCGTCATAAGCTCCTGATACCGCTCCTTGGTGTGCTTGGTGCAGGTTTCAATTTCGTTTGCTTCCAGCGCATCCTCTACCTTGGGCTTCTCGTCCTTTTCGCCCTTCAGCATATAGATGGTCTTCTTCTTGATGGCGTTTTCCTTGAAGCGGTTCAGCTCCGGGAACAGCACACAAAGCGCCTTGAAATCCTTGCTGGTAACCATTTCGTGGTATTTCAGACAGTATTCATTGGCACAGCTGCAGGTACTGGAGGAGGCGGTGGGGTAGCACATCTTGACCTCAAATTCCAGGTGGGCCTGACAGGTGTCTTTCGGAATATCAGAGGCGAACAGACTGACGTAATGGGGGGTACATTTCGGCCCGGCCAGCAGACCGGTTTGGCTGCAAACCTGTACCGTTACAAACCGCTCGTCGTCCGGCTGGACAAATTCACCGATTTCATCCTGCTCCATATCCTCGAGGAGCTTTTCCATGACGGCCTTCCACAGGACGACGGAGGGGTTGGTGTTGACCACAAGCCGGATCTCCTCCGGATCGTCGAAGCCGCACCACACCGTGGCGGTGTATTTCGGGGTAAAGCCGGAGAACCAACGGTCCCGGTTGCTGGTGGTGGTGCCGGTTTTTCCGGCGGTGGGGACGCCCTTGATCTGGGCTCTGGTTCCGGTGCCGCCGCTGACGACGTTGCGGAGCATATAGACCATATACCAGGCAGCATGGGGGTTCATGACCTCGTGGGACTCCTGGGCATTGTTCAAAATGATATTGCCCTCAGCGTCCTCTACGCGGGTATAGGTCCGGGCCTTCCGATATCGGCCTGCGTTGGGGAAGGTGGCGTAAGCAGCCGCCATTTCGCGTACCGTCACGCCGTGGGTGAGCTGTCCCATGCCAAGGGGAGCCAACGCAACGTCGGTAAACGCTGTTCCGTTGATTTCCTCTGACTCCACAAGGCTGGACAGACAGAATTTTTCCTTGGCAAATCGGAAGCTTTCCTCGGGGGTGACGTCGGCCAGAACCTTGACTGAGATACTGTTCAGAGACCGGGAGAGGCCGTCGATCACCAGCATCCAACCGCTGTATTTTCGGCTGTCATTTTGAGGCCAGTCTTTGCCGTTCAGCTTCATATATGGGGAATCTTCATAGGCGGTGGCAGGTGTAATCAGGCCCATTGCCAGGGCGGGACCGTAGACCGTCAGGGGCTTGATGGAGGAGCCGGGGGAAAGATGGGATCTGGTGGCACGGTTCCAGGTCAGGTTGCCCTCCTTCTGGCCTACGCCGCCGGCCATCGCCACGATATCGCCGCTGTCGTTGTCAATGACAATGATGGCGGATTGAAGTTGCTGGGAGGAATAAGTCTTCGGAACATTTTCCACATCCTGATAGACGGCGTCCACCTTGGCCTGGGCCTCCAGGTCCAGGGTGGAGTAGATGCGGAAGCCGCCTGTAATGACCATCTGGTTGGCGGCCTCGAAGGTGATGCCCTTCAGAGCGGCCAGGTCGTTGCTGACGTCGATGATAACCTGATCCTCAAAGTAGGAGTAGTAGTCCTTTTTCTCCACGTCAAACTGATTTTGGCAGCCGCACTCCGGACAGGTGAAAAAGTCGCCGTCGGCTTTGTATTTTCCGATGGTTGCCTCGTAGCCGCACTCCACGCAGGTGAATTTCTGGTCTGCGTTGGACATGGACTTGAATTCCAGAACCTGATCGCTGACTGTTTCGTAGGCGTCCCGGTCTGTGATATAGCCCTGCTCAAACATCTGCTGTAAAATGGTCTGGGTGCGGTACTCGTTGTTTTCCGGATAGATATAGGGATCGTAGCGGGAGGGGTTGTTGGTGATGCCGATGATGCAGGCGCATTCCTTGGTGGTAAGCTCATTCAGCTCCTTGCCGAAGTAGACGTGGGCGGCGCTCTTGACGCCGTAGGCGCCCTCGCCCAGGTAGATGGTGTTCAGATACCAGGTGATGATTTCTTCCTTGGTGTAGTTTTCCTCGAAGTCCAGGGCCTTGAAGATTTCCATCAGCTTCCGGCGGACAGTGACGTCCCGCTCGCCGGTGAGGTTCTTGATGAGCTGCTGGGTCAGCGTGGAGCCGCCGTAGGTGGAGCCGCCGATGAACATGTTGGCCGAGGCGGCCAGGGTGCGCATCCAGTCCACGCCGTCGTGCTCCCAGAAGCGCTTGTCCTCGATGGCGACGGCAGCGTTGATCATGTCAGCGGGGATCTCGTCGTAATTGACCCAGATCCGGTTTTCCACAGCCAGGAGCTGCCGAATTTCTTCGTATGCTCCGGTCTCCGGGTTTTTGGCCAGAATGAAGGAGGACTGGTTCAGCCGCACGCCATTCAGGTCGTAGTGGGCAATGGGAATAATATCGTCTTCAATATAGGCCTTGCCCTGCTCAAAGACGCGGACGGCGGCTACGCCTCCGGCAATCCCCAAAAAGAGGCACACGGCCAGCACGGACGCGACAATTCGCCAAAGCAGATGGACAACGGTCCCGGACAGGGTTCGCTGTCTGGGGTCCGGCACTTTTTTCCGTTTTACACGCTCTTCCTGATTCATTGATTAAATACCTCCAAAGCGGCCATGCCGCGTCGGCTTGTTTGAGACAGCACATGACGTCGATTGTAAAATCGCCCAAAACACCAACCTATACTATACAACATTTGACCACCGTTTGTCAAATAGAATGCCCCTCAGTCTGGGAAGTATTTACCGAAAATTAACAAAGAAAAAGAAAATCGGCGCTGCGTGAAACCTCACGCGGCACCGATTATTCTGCTTGGTTTGGGGCTTACACGCGCTCCTTGACCTTGGCGGACTTGCCAAGACGATCACGCAGGTAGTAGAGCTTCGCTCTGCGGACCTTGCCGCGGCGAACGGTCTCAACCTTGACGATGTTGGGAGCGTGGATGGGGAAAACCTTCTCGCAGCCGACGCCGTAGCTCAGGCGGCGGACGGTGAAGCTTTCTTCGATGCCGCCGTGCTTCTTGGCAACGACGGTACCCTCAAAAACCTGGACTCTCTCGCGGGAGCCTTCCTTGATTTTGACATGCACACGAACGGTGTCGCCAACCCGAACAACGGGAAGCTCTTCCTTCATGTACTGGCTGGTCAAAGCCTTCATGAGATCCATGATCTAATCCTCCTTGTATTATTGGGCGTTCATGTCACAGGAAATGCCGCTGCGCATCCGCGCCGGCAGTGCCAGAGGACCGCTCCATTCATAGGCCGATTCATTATAGCACACTTTTCAGAAAAATCAAGCATTATTTTTCGCTTTTCCCTCGACGGTCGTCATTTTCCGGGGCAGCGGCGCTGCTGTCACAAACCGGGAAATGACTTCCCTCCGCCGGGGCGGGGTAGAGAGATCGCAGCGATTCCGGCATGACGGAGAGAATCATAAGCGCCATATGCTCCGGTTCGGGGCAGCAGTCATGGAACAGCCACCTGCGAATCATGCCCAAGGCACCGAAGCAGTGATACTCAATGCCGAACAGGTCTTCCTCGCAGAGATTGTCTGTTCCCAGCAGGCGCTTCCGTGCAGCCACGTGGGCCAGCGCGCTGTGCCGGAGAATGTGGCGGCCCAAGGCGTTTTGCGAAACATCCTCCAAGGCACGCCGATAAAACCATGCGTCAGTCTTCATGTGGCGCAGGGTTTCCTCCAGCCCGTGAATTCCGGGCAGCGCATTCCCGTTGGGCAGATATTCCGCAAGAGAATTGTTATAAATCCAGGCGGCCAAGTCATAGATATCCCGAAAGTGGTAGTAAAAGGTCCGTCGGTCGAGGCGGCAGGCAGTGCACAGACCACCTATGGTGATCCGATTGAATTGGGTGGTCCGGCATTGACGCTTTAATTCCTCCGCCAGGATTTGTTTCGTTTTGTCGGAATTTCCCATAGGTCCACTCCCTATTTTGAAATTGTCGAGACTGCGCTTATTATAACACATCTGTCTGGTGTTGTGAAGAACGAATTCTGCGTCAAAACCTGCCCAAAATAAAAAATTAAAAAATTTTAAAATAGTTC
>LXOW01267544.1_pt1 | contig 10244 bp, 2 predicted proteins | sample 1368591 | NCBI WGS metagenome assembly LXOW01 (sample SAMN04884650, study PRJNA319009) | bovine gut metagenome | isolation source: Cow rumen | host: Bos taurus | place: Italy: Legnaro (PD) | collected 2014-07-09
AGTCCCGCGCAAGTCGGGCACGCGCCAAACGGCGAGTTGAACGAGAACGACCGCGCCTTCAGCTCGTCAAACGAAATGCCGCAGTCGGGGCAGGCGTTGAGTTCTGAATAAGTGGTTTGACGCTCCGCCCCCTCTGTACTGACTCCTGACCCCTTGTCCCCCAACCTCTCCACTTCCATTATTCCCTTGCCGGTCTTGAGGGCGAGTTCGACAGAGTCGGTGAGGCGCGTCTTGAACGCGGCATCGGGCGCCGCAGGAATCACGAGACGGTCAACCACGACGTCAATGGTGTGCGCCTTTTTCTTGTCGAGCGCGGGAAGCTCGTCGACGGGATAGATCGTGCCGTCGATCCTGACGCGCGCAAAGCCGTTGCGCTTCACAGCTGCAAGCGGCTCTTCATGCCGCCCCTTCTTTCCCTTCACAAGCGGCGCATAAATTATAATCTTCTCCCCTGACTCCTTACCCCTGATCCCTGACTCCTGACCCCTAATAATCGCCTCCACAATCTGCTCGGCCGACTGCTTCACGACCGGCTTGCCGCAATGCGGGCAGTGCGCGACCGCGATCGAACCATAGAGGATTCTCAAGTAGTCGTGTATCTCGGTGACGGTCGCGACAATCGAGCGCGGGTTGCCGCTCGTCGTGCGCTGCTCGATGGAGATCGCAGGCGAAAGCCCTTCTATCTTCTCGACATCCGGCTTCTGCATCCTGTCGAGGAACTGCCGCGCATACGCGGAAAGCGACTCGACATAGCGGCGCTGCCCTTCCGCATAAAGCGTGTCAAACGCAAGCGACGACTTGCCCGAACCCGAAAGCCCAGTGACTACAGTGAGAGAGTTGCGGGGAATCGTGACGTCGATCCCCCGCAGGTTGTGAACCTTTGCGTTGTGTATGACTATGTCGCTCATTCTGCCCACACGGCAAAGGAGCCAAGCTTCTTGACCGTTCCGCTGCCCATGAAGACGCCGTCCACCACAGCGCCAGTAATCGTCACCTTGTCAGACTTTATCTTCCCGCCGTCCATGTAATACAGCTTGAACGAGCCCTTTACAAGCCCGGTCTTTGCCGTATACGTGAGCTTCAGCGCCGATAAGTTCGCGGGATCGCCCTTAGAGACGACGGACAAGACGCCGTCAACGACCTTCAGCTTGCCGGAGGTTTTGCCGACATTCCACTTATTGCCCGAGACGGTGAATGCGGCAGGCGAAGGCGCAACGGCAAAGCCGTCGACTGTCGTCCGATAGCTGCGGAAGGTCGGCATCTCGCAATCGAAGACGTGCGTTCCGTCCGACAGGGCAATCTTCCCAATCTCCACACCAGACGGTGCGGCATTCCACGAGCCATTCGAGAAATTCGCGACGATGGGCATGCCGCCATTCAGAGGGATCCAGACCACAAGGCCGAACGACAAGGTCTTCTTTGACAGAACGACTGGCACGGCAAAGTAGTTTTCGCCGAGCGCTCCAGTCGACGAGACAGAAATCTTTGCGCCGTCTTCAAGATATCCCTGAACTTTTGTCTTGCCAGTCTTAGCGACCGCAGCCGAAAACACCGCCGTGCCGTTGCCCGTTTCGACGGAGAACGTATGCGTCGCAACAGGAATCTTGGCTGCAAGGGATTTCAGCGTCGAGACCTTGGATTTGTAGACGTCTGCACTGGCCTCGACGGAATAGCCGTCAAACGTGCCGAGGAGTCCACGCGCACCGTAGACGATGCCGAATTCGTCAGTTGGATTCCCGCCTTGATAGAAGGTCGTCTTCTTTGTGTACTTCTTACCAACAATGGGCTTGACAGTGATTGTCGATTTCGTCGGCTTGCCAGATTTCGCCGCCGTCGTCTTCACGGTCAGCAGCGCGACGATTCGCTCGGCGTCATCCTTAAGCCAGCCGTTGTAGGTCTCTGCCTTCTCGGCCGTGAATGCGCCAAGCGCCTCGACTCCGCTCGGATACAGATCTGGCGTCTTTTCTGGTTCCGGATCGGGCTCTGGATCGGGATCAGGATCCGGATCTGGATCGGGGTCTGGATCGGGGTCTGGGGTTGGACCCGGGCCTGGATCTGGCGGAGTAGGCTCAGGTTTCTTCGTTATGGTCAGCGTGGCCTGTTTATCAGGAATCGAATTGTAGTTAGCCGTGTCGCCCGTGAACGTCGCCGTCACAGTGTTTGTTCCCGGCTCGGTCTGGCCATTGCCAGCATAAGACACTGTCACGCCAGAAGGAAGCGTTCCAGAAATTTCTATAGACTTGGCCGTGCCATCGGCTTCGAAAGTCTTGTCCGCGAACGATACGCCGCTCATGTCGTATGTCGCCTTGGCAATCGACCACTGGATTGTTTGCTCATCCGTGGTTCCGTCAGCCCAGACATACCCTTCCTCCAGCGTAGCGGTCGCACTATAGGAGCCCGCGTTCGTCGCGATGTTCCCGGCAAGCGTATATCCTGCACTTTGGACGACGCCAATCTGCGCCGAGCCATTGTAGACAAGACCTGTCACGGCTGTCGGCACGTCAATGCGTATCGGCTGAGCCACAATCGTCAACGTCGCCGTCATGCTGGGAATTGGCTCGTAGTTCTTCGCATCGCCAGTAAAGGTCGCCGTCACTTTGTAGCCGCCGGGCTCAGTCTGGCCATTACCATCATAAGAAACCGACACGCCGTCGGGAAGCGTATTAGTGACGACAGCAAGCGACTTGGGCGTCCCATCGGCCACAAACGTCTTATCCTTGAATATCACGCAGCTCATGTCGTATGTCGCCTTGGCAATCGACCACTCAACCGTCTGCGCACCAGTCGTGCCATCGGACCAGACATACCCATCTTCCAGCGTAACGGTCACAGTATGTGAACCAGCATCCGTAGCAATATTCCCGTCAAGCGAGTAGCCGTCTTGCTCAGCAATGCCCATCTTCGCCAATCCGTCATATACAAAGCCGTCACCCGGTTCTGGTTTATCCACCAAGGCACTCCACTTGGCCGTCATTTTTACAATTGCATAAGCCGTCGTCGTCAGATCGGACACAACGGCGTTTGTCGCATAGGTCGTGCTACCACCGCACGCCCATCCGTCAAGAACGTAGCCAGTGCGAGTAAAGACCGGCATATTGATTTCCTCGCCGTAAACAACATTCGTGACAAGCGAAGGAGAATTGGCTTGGCTTTTCCCACCATTTCCATCAAAGACAACGGTGTAGACATTGACATTCCAAACGGCATACAGTGTATTTGTCTCGCCGATTGCCGCCCACAAGTCGGCACTGTCGACATCCGCGCCGTCCGCGTAAACCACGGCCTCCGTCTCGTTCGTCGCCCAGCCGGCGAAAGTGTAGCCGGCCTTTTCAAACTTGTTTGGAACGAGCGTCTTAGTCTCTATCCCCTCGAAAGTCACCACATCTCCCAACATGGCGTCGGGATTATCCGCACCGTTGCCGTCAAACGCAATGTAGCTATAATCCAAATACTGAGCAGTGACCGTCACATCACTAACTACGTTTGAGAAGTCGACGTCCCAGCCAATGAATTTGTGGCAAGGCCACGAATCATACACGGCGGAATCTGGCGGCACTGCGTCCTCCGTGCCAGGGACGGAGCAAACCGTACTAGCGGCAATACCTTCGCTATTCGTGTAGCAGAACGTCACGGAGTACACGTTCTGCGTCCAGTTCGCATAGAGTGTGACGCCCCCGCTTGTCGTCGCACCGATTTTAGCACCCGTCACGTATTCCCCAGGATCAAAAACGACTTCACCCGCCGCGTTCGTAGCCCATCCAGCAAGACTATAGCCGGGCGACGGAGTCACCGTAGGCGCAAGCGCAAAGTTGTCTGTGTAACTATGGCTAGCCGAATCTGGTGTAACAGTGCCGTAGTCGCCATTGGCATTGTAGTCGATACTATATTCAAGCCACTTGAACTTTGCTCGGATGTAGCAATTTGATTCAGTTGTATTCGTGAAGCAACTATACTTGCCATCGAGAATAAGCGGGTTGCTGTTCGTACTGCAAGACTCCTCGCCAACTGTCAACTCCCAACTATCGAACACTACACCTTCGATTGGCTCAGCCTCGGCAGTGAAACGCACCCGAGGCCCCGCATGGCCTCGACTCACGTATATTTCTTCGGCACTGTCCACGTCCATTTGCGCAGCGACATAGTATGTATCGTTAGTTCCCTCTCCATTGACAATGGCATTCTGCTGCAACAAATTGATCCTCGAGAAATCTTCGGGCGTCTCGACGCCTTCGGGCTCCCACGTCATCTGATCGATCCAGACGGTGCTACCCTCTGGCGGCAAGTTAAGGAACCCCGTCTTCTGAAATATTATCGAGACTTTAGTTATATCTTCCACGAGCACAGGACCAGACGCCTGCCAATCAACTTTCGAGGCAAGGTTTGTTTTTACGCCCTCAGCTAATTCAATCGTAAGATAACATCCGCTTGGGAAAGACACTTTATACCAAAATGAAAGCAATCCTTTTCCTTGTTTAAATTCACCCGAGGGCTTTAAAACGACTGATGATGTCGCACTCATGTATATCGTGTTGGTGATCGCCGAACCGCTTTGTTCATGCCCCTCTCCTTCACCCTTGACTATCCCCCATTTAGTTCCTCCATCACCGGCCACCCAAGCAAGATTCGTGCAGTGCATTGCCTCGGAAAGCGCACCGTTGTTCCAGATAGCATAAAGCATTACTATGCCATCAGCTTCAGCGGTCAAGTTGGATACAGTTGCATTGTCCGTAAACACCATATCACCGGCTGCGTTAGTCGCCCATCCCTCAAAACCAAGATATGAATTGAAATGAAGCCCGTCTAACGCCTTCTCCTCGCCATACGAAAAATCGATGTCCGTCATGTCGTTCGTCGTGATTGCACAACCATTTGCATTGAAGACCACGGTATATTTATTCGTTTGCCAAACTGCGTAGAAAACGTTGGTCTCGCCTATTGCCTTCCATAGGTTGGCAGCGATGACCTCTGCACAATTGGCATAGGAAACTTCTAACGCGGCTGCAGACACTTCGTTCGTCGCCCAGCCTGCAAAAGTGTAGCCGGTTTTTTCGAATTTGTTGGGAACAAGCGTCTTAGTCTCCACGCCTTCTAAGGTCATCGTATCTTCCAGCATTGCGTCGTCATTTTCCGCGCCGTTGCCGTCAAACGCTATATATTTCAACCCAACCCATTCGGCATAGAGAGTGTGATTGCTAGGCGTCATGACTGCATCAGTCGCTGTCACCAACGAACTGCCGGACGCGGCGGTGTACCAACCGTCAAACTTGTACCCAGTTCTCGTAGGCGTAGGCAACTCACCGTACGCCTCGGCGTAGGTCCTGCTCTTGGATTCCGGCGCGACAGTGCCACCGTTCGCGTCAAACGTCACCGTATACGTATTTGCCGTCCAGTGAGCATAGAGCACATGATCCTCGGCATTCGTCACCACATCGGCAGCCGTCACCTTCGCTCCGTCGGCGGTGTACCAGCCGTCACACTTATACCCGGTCAACGTAGGTTCCGGCAGATCGCCATACTTCGCATCATAAATCACGCTCTTGGACGTAGGCGCGACAGTGCCGCCATTCGCATCAAACGTAACTGTGTACTTGTTCGTCGACCAGTGAGCATAGAGTGTATGATCTCCGAGAATCGTCACCACGTTGGTCAAAGTCTCCTTGGATCCTCCGGACGCAGCGGTGTACCAACCGTCAAACGTATATCCGGTTCTTGTCGGCGTAGGTAGCTCACCGTATGCCTCGGTGTAAGTCACGTTAGTGGGCGGCAAGGCAGTGCCGCCGTTCGCGTCAAACGTCACCTCGTAAGTGTTCGCTGTCCAGTACGCGAATAGTTCGCCATTGCCATCCTTGATCCATTTTCTCGTGCTTGACCCGTCCGCGTCGTAATACTTAGTTCTGCCCCCGTTCGTGTCAGAGTAGTATCCAATAAAAGTATACCCGTCACGCGTGGGCATCGTCGCAGGCGGCATCTCCGTGCCGTATGTAGCCGTCACGGAAGAGTCGCCTCCCGTCCCACCCTGTTTATTGAATGTCACAGTGTACGTATTGGCATTCCAATGGGCGTAGACGACATGGTTCTTGGCTGTCTTCACCACGTTTGTCTCAGTCACCTCCGACCCGCCGGATGCGGCAGTGTACCAGCCGCCAAACCCGTATCCATCCCTAGTCGGCTTCGGCAGCTTGCCGTACGACTTGGCGTAGGTCACGCCCTTGGATGTCGTCGAGACTGTGCCGCCATTAGGATTGAAGGATACAGTATAATCGTTCGCCGTCCACACGGCGTAGAAAAAGTTGGTTTCGCCTATTGCCTCCCACAAGTCGGTGCTGACGACATCCGCGCAGTTGGTATACACTACTATAGCCGTCTCGTTAGTCGCCCATCCAGCGAAAGTGTAGCCAGTCTTCTCGAACTTGTTGGGAATGAGCGCCTTGGTCTCTACACCCTCGAAAGCCATCACGTCTTCCACCATCACGTCTGGATTGTCAGCGCCTTTACCATCGAACGCAACATACTTCGGCTCCGACCACACGGCGTAGAACGTGACGGAGCCATCGGCCTTGGTCGTCAGGTTGGAGACGATGTCGCCAGCGTAAAACTCCACGCCGCTGGCAATGTTTGTCGCCCAGCATACAAAGTTAACGCCCGATTTTGTGAATTCGCACTCTGGAACTTCGTATGTATCGTCATACACAACACGAACGCCTTCCATCTCCCCTTCGCCGCCGTTTGCGTTGAATCCGACCGAATACACAATCGGGCTCCATACGGCATATAGGTGAATAACGTCCTTATCGCCCGGGTCAATCTGATACTTCGCGCCCGCCTTGTATTGCACATCGCCGTCAGGAGATGTCGCCCATCCGTCAAACTTATATCCAGAACCAGTGCGAGGCGATTCTGAAACAATCTCTGTAGGGGTGTCATACGACTGATTCCCCTGGGTTTTTGTTTCATCAGTGCCGTCATTTCGGTGATACTTTATCGAAAATTTCTTAGCTGCCCACACAGCATAAAGAATGAGGGTTCCGTCAGCCTTAGTCATCAGATTGGAGACGCTGACACCATCCTTATAGGAAGCAATTTCGTCATCCTTATTTGTTGCCCATCCAGAGAACTTGTAGCCCACGCGCACAAACGCATTGGATGTCAAGTTGGTAGACACGTCATACGTCAATGACATGGGAGGCATCTCGCCGCTTACGTCATCCCACGTATTCTTGTCGAAGTTGATGGTATATTTATTTGGTGTCCACTTGGCGCGAAGGACGACATTGGAGCCATCGACGCACCAATCGACCCCAAGCGCGCTGCTCGCTACAGTCTCGCCACCCATCCATACTGTAGTGGTCAGATCGTTCGTCCAGCCACCCCATGTGTAACCCGTACGCACTAGCTCATTGGGTGCTATTTCAACGGAGTCTGTGTAGACAATGCCATTTTTTGACGAAGGGAGCTCCCCACTGCCGCCGTTTGCCTGATATGAAAGATTGTACTTTATGTAGTCAAAGTCAACGACGATATATTTATCGGCTGTGTCCTTGGAATTATAACTCCACACATACTCCGTCGCCGCCCCGGCAAATTGCTTGGATTGCTCGGGGATTGTGTTAATTGGATTGCTATCGTATGCCGTCCATTTCAGCACTTTCTGCCCCGCAGGTACTGAAATGTTGAAATAGGCCTTCATCACAAGCCGATTATCTGAGACCGCTATCCAATCGTATTTGACTTCATTGTTATTATTGGTGGCAACGATACGCTCGTCATTTACCATGATTTCGCTGTCGCCGATGCGGTAGCCAGTAATCCACAGTCTCTGATTTGCCGCCAGCGATGGCAGCATTGTCAGAGACAAAGCAAGGAGAACTAATGCTTTCTTCATGGTCAACCGCCTTTCTGTATGGAATCAAACTCTTCTGTTATTTTAACGCTCCAAGTTCTTTAAGTCAAGGGCAAGAAGGAACTCGGGATTGTTCTGAGTCTTCTTAAGCGAGTTGAGCACAGACTTCATCGCGCTCTCGGGGCCAGCGTCAGAGAGAATGCGACGCATACCCCACGTCTTCTCAAGCTCCATCGGGTCGAGCAGCAGGTCCTCCTTGCGCGTGCCGGACTTGTCGATGTCGATCGCGGGGTAGATGCGCTTGTCGGCAAGGCCGCGGTCGAGGACGATCTCCATGTTGCCCGTACCCTTGAACTCCTCGAAGATGACCTCGTCCATCCTGGAGCCCGTGTCGACGAGACCTGTCGCGATGATCGTGAGCGAACCGCCGCCTTCGATGTTGCGCGCCGCGCCGAAGAACCTCTTCGGCCTATGCATCGCAAGCGCGTCGACGCCGCCTGTCAGGATCTTGCCGGAATGCGGCTGCACCGTGTTGTAGGCGCGCGCCATACGAGTCAGCGAGTCCATGAGAATAATCACGTCGCGGCCGTTCTCGACCTGGCGCTTCGACATCTCGAGCACCATCTCGGTGACGCTCACGTGGTGCTGGGGCTCCTCGTCGAACGTCGACGAAAGCACCATCGCCTTTGTGTTGCGCTGCATGTCGGTAACTTCCTCGGGGCGCTCGTCGATGAGAAGGATGATGAGCATCGCCTCGGGATAGTTCTTGGAAATCGCGTTCGCCATCTTCTGGAGGAGAACGGTCTTGCCGACGCGCGGCGGCGCGATGATGAGGCCGCGCTGGCCAAAACCTATTGGCGTGAAGAGGTCGACGACGCGCGTCGAAAACTCCTTGGGATCGGTCTCGAGGATGATGCGCCGCGTCGGGAATGTCGCGGTCAGGTTCTCGAAGTGGATTACGCGCGCGGCGACGGACGGCTCCTTGCCGTTGACCGTCGCGACGTTGCCGAGGCAGAAGAAGCGGTCGCGGTCGCGCGGGTCGCGAATCGGACCCTCCACGATGTCGCCCGTCCTGAGCGCATGGCGGCGAATCTGCTGCTGCGTGACGAAGACGTCCTCGGGATACGCAAGGAAGTTGTTCTTCGCAGACCTCAGGAAGCCGTGTCCTTCGCGTACGATCTCAAGGCAGCCGGAGGCAAGAACCGCGCCGCCGTTCGCGAGATACATCCTGATTGCGGCGAAGATAAGCTCGTGCTTGCGGTAGGTGCCAAGTTCCTCGGGATCGGCACCAGGCATCATGCGCTCGACAATCGTCGGTGCTGGCCATGTCTGGATGTCGGCGAGGCGATACTCGGGGAGATCGGGATTGCGGTTTGGGTTCGCGGGAGCCTCTGGCTCCTGCGTACGCTGCTCGGTCGGGAGTGGGGCGTTGAGCAAGGGATTTACGCTCTCTTCGCCATTCGCGCCGCGAATCGGCGAGTTGTTCGGCTTGCCGCCGCCACGGTTGAAGTTCTTGCCGCCGCGGTTGTGAAACCGCTTTTTCTGACCATTGTTCCCGCCCCCCTGCTGCTGCGGCTGGGGTTGCTGGGGCTTCGGCGCGGCGCTCTTGGTGACGGCGCTCGCAAACACATCGAGTTCTTCTGACATAAATCTTGAGTTGGAGTTTAGAGTTGGAGTTGGAGAGTGGAGGTTAGGAGTCAGGAGTTGGAGTTTTGAGTTGGAGAATTGATTTTTAACGCAGAGACGCAGAGGCGCAGAGGGTGTCAACGAGCTTTTGCGCTTCTGCGCGGAGCTCCTCGGCTGTTCCGTCGTTTTGGATGACATAGTGCGAACGCCTGGCCTTTTCCTCGACAGGCAACTGTGCCGCGAGGCGGGCCTCGGCCTCCGCATGTGTCATCCCCCGTGTCGCCACCATTCGCTTGACTTGGTTCTCGCGTGTGGAAGCGACGCAACATATTATATCAAAATTTTTCTCCCAGTGTGCTTCGAATAAAAGCGGAATTACAGCAATTCTGATTCCGTTTTTTTCAACGCAGAGGCGCGTAACCGCCCCATGTGGGTGGTCGCAACCCATAGGAACGCGACCAAGCCGAGCGAAGCGAGTGCCGAGAGGCGCAGAGGCGGCGCTGTTGGGAAGCTGGGGCTGCGCCCCAGACCCCGAAAGTGACTCTGCTTCTCTGCGTCTCTGCGTCTCTGCGTTAAAACTATCTTGCGACAGGGATAGCCAAGCGTCGATTTTCTCCTTGACGAGCGGGTGGATCTTCGCCTCAAGGGCGCGGCGCTTCTCGGGATCGGCAAAAACCTCGGCCGCAATGCGTCGACGCTCTTCTGGGTCGGGAAGAAGTTCATGCACGACATCATCGGCGTCAAGCGTCTCGACGCCAAGTTCGTTCAAAAACTTGGA
>LXOW01410689.1_pt1 | contig 10242 bp, 10 predicted proteins | sample 1368591 | NCBI WGS metagenome assembly LXOW01 (sample SAMN04884650, study PRJNA319009) | bovine gut metagenome | isolation source: Cow rumen | host: Bos taurus | place: Italy: Legnaro (PD) | collected 2014-07-09
GGATTCGAACCGACGACCCCTTGATTGCGAACCAAGTGCTCTACCAGCTGAGCTAATTCCCCATTTTTCACACGCTCCTACCCTCTCGCATTTCAGACTGCAAAAATATAACATTTTTTCAATATGGCAAAATCAAGGACAAGTCATTATCAATCAAGAAAATCAAAACCTTCTCTACGGATAAAGGCACATTTCTGAATCCCTGCTATGGTAATTTTTAGTATTTTTGCATTCAAAAACACACAATCACTAATCTGACACACTATGACTGAATNNCACTATGACTGAATTCAGTATCTGGGAAGTCCTGTTCCTCCTCTGCTTTGCGATAAGCTGGCCCGTATCTATTGCCAAATCACTGAGAACCAAAGTTGTAATTGGCAAAAGCCCCTTGTTCATGTCGCTGGTAGTGCTGGGCTATATCTTCGGAATCATACATAAGCTGCTCTATAGCAGGGACATTGTTATTTTTATGTATATATTCAACGCCACATTGGTATCCATCGATTTGTTCCTGTATTTCCTTTACATTGGAAAAAACCGGAAACAAATGTTGCATCAGAAATAACCATTCATCAGTAAAACAAATAATTAATCAAAATAACCCTTAAAAACAATCACCATGGATTATACGAAAAAAATTAACACGCGCAAAACCATTATCTGGTCGCTTGTCGGCATTTTTGTCCTCAGTGTCGTTTTGTCATCCTTTTACGTCATCAAGTCCACCGAGAGAGGAGTACTGAGCACCTTCGGCAAGATATCGGAGACACCGGTTCCCGATGGTTTACATATCAAAATCCCTTTCATTCAGACCATTAACAAGGTGAATATCCAGCAGAAAAAGTTCGACGGACACGAGAATTCCTATACCCGCGACGTACAGACCTCGGAAGTGGAATACACCATCAACTATGATCTGGTGAAGGCCAATGTGAGCAATCTGATCAAAAATATTGGCGAAAACTACCACGAACGCATTGTGGTGCCCTTTATCCGTTCGGCCATGAAGGAGGCTTTCGGTAACTTCAACGCCACACAGATTGTGGAAAACCGTGACGCCGTAAGACGTGAAATCGAGAACCGCCTGCGTGAGACCTTGAACAAGGACTACTTCACCAATATCCAGTTCCAGCTGGTGGACATCGACTTTGACGATGCTTTCGAAAACGCCATCAAGGAGAAACAGGTGGCAGAGCAGAACGCACTGAAAGCCAAGAACGTGACCATCCAGGTTGAGGAGCAGGCCAAGCAGACCAAAATCAAAGCCGAAGCGGAAGCCGAAGCTATGCGTATCAAGGCCCATGCATTGGAATCCAACCCCAAGCTGGTAAGCTACGAAGCCGTACAGAAATGGGACGGCAAGCTTCCCGAATACATGCTCGGCGACGCAGTTCCTTTCATCAATCTGAAATAATCCGTATTTTGACGGGAAGGTCTTGTTACCACTTTTTTTATTTTATAAAACTGATTACATGAATATTACACTTGATAACAACCAAGGGCAAGCAACACTGAACATAGCGGGGCGTTTAGACACATCCACCATTCAAGAGGCAACGGAGATTTGCGAAAAACTCTTGGCTGAAGTCGAACCTATCAACAGCCTGAGATGTCAGGTAGCTGAGTTGTCTTATATTTCCAGTTCAGGACTTCGGCTTCTATTGCAGTTTGCCAAGAGATACGATGACTTTTGCATTTTGGAGGCTCAACCCGAAGTGTATCAGGTGTTTGAATTGACTGGTTTTACCAAGATGATGAAAGTGGAAAAAGCCCTGCGAACCCTGTGTGTGGATGGCTGCGATGTCATTGGCCGCGGCGGTGTCGGGGTGGTGTACCGATTGGATGAAGACACCATCATCAAGGTTTTCCGTGAAGGCAGCACCATTCAAGAAGTGCAGAAAGAAATCAGCATGTCCAAAGAGGCTTTTGTACTGGGCATGCCCACCGCCATCTCCTTCGATGTGGTCCGCGTCGGCAATTCCTATGGTTTGGTGTACGAATTGCTGAGAGCCGACACACTGAGTTCCTGCGTCAATCGTGAGCCGGAACGCCTGGACGAATTCGCCAGAAAATATGCCATGCTTTTCCGCCAGCTACACGACATCCATGTTCCCCAAGGGGGACAAATACCAAATGCGATGGAACAAGAGGAAAAAGCCATTCACTATATCAGCCGCTATTTCGACGCCCCTTCTATCGACCTGCTATTAGAGATTTTGCATGCGATTCCACATGGGGACCGTCTGTTACACTGCGACTTGCAAACCAAAAACGCCATGATGCAAGACGGGGAGCTGATGCTGATAGATATGGGCGAGGTGGGATACGGCCATCCGATGCTGGACCTCGGCCATGCCTATTCCGCTATGGTATCTTTGCTGGGTGACTACAAAACCATTATCGGCATGCCCATCGAATATGGCCACCAGTTGTGGCAGAAATTCATGCATTATTACTTTGAGGGGGAAAGCGAAGAAATGATTGCCCATCGGGAAGAGCAGCTAAGCGCGGTGGCCTGTATCCGCAACTTCAGCTGGCTGTCATTGTCGGACTCATTCCCCGAATCGGTTATCTGGGAATGCCAGCAAGCCTTTGGCGAACGCGTCACCAAACGAAAAGACCACCTCCTCCGAATTTGCAGTACCTTCAGTGACTGGAAGATATAACGAGTTAGTAATTAGAGTTTAGAAGGTGAGAAGGTGAGAAGATTTTGGATTATGGATTATGGATTTTGAACTTTGAATTCTGAACTTTCAACTTTCAACTTTCAACTGTCAACTGTTAACTGTTAACTGTCAACTGTCAACTGTCAACTGTCAACTGTTAACTGCCTTCGGAGTCCAGTTCCGGAAAAAGCGTAGCACCTTGTCACGATTATACCCCTTGCCCTCTTCCAGGAAACTGGAGTCCTGGATATGGATCACCTTGCCTTTCTCGTTCAGAATCACAAACACAGGATAGCCGAAACGGGCCGGATTACCCAGTCGTTTCAACATGGTAGCAGCCTGCTGAGCCTTGGCGGCATCGCCCGACTGCCGGGGATTGTAGTTCACATGGATATAAACGAAATTCTCATCTATCACCTGCATAATGGTGCTGTCCTTGCTGACGAAATCCGCAAACAGCAGGCACCACGGGCACCAGTTGCCTCCCACCTGACACACTACAAACTTCCCCTCTGATTTGGCGGTCGCCAAAGCTTTGTCAATCTGCTCGTTAGGATTAATCTCCTCGTTATAAACCCGTTTGATAGCCTCTTGCGCATGAACACTCCCCATGAGAGCGATGAGCAAGACAATAACAGAAATGATGTTCTTTTTCATACAATTTACAGATATAAATTTGAATCCCCAAAACTGAGGAAACGATAGCCATGGCTCAGCGCATGGGCATACACATTCTTCCACTTATCACCTAAAAATGAAGATATAAGCAACAACAGGGTGCTTTTAGGCTGATGGAAATTGGTGATGATAGCCTGGGTGATTTTCCGCTGATAGCCGGGCACTATCATCAGGCGGGTAGCAGCATACAAAGTGCTGAGTCCGTGCTCCTCCATGTAATGTTGAATCTCACCTAAAGCCACGTATGTATTCACCTTCGTGAGCTCCGCATCCTCGTAAGCCTCCCACTGTTCCACCTCGAAAGGCACCGGTCGGTTCAGTTTCAGTTTGGCACCAATCAGGTATAAAGACTCCAAGGTGCGGGCCACCGTAGTTCCCACGGCAACAACCTTTCTTCTATCCTCCAAAAGACTATCAACAAACGACTTGCTGATAACAATCTGTTCCCGGTGCATGTAATGGTCACCAATACACTCGCAAGATACTGGCTTGAAAGTGCCGGCACCCACATGCAAAGTCACATAATCCGTAGGAATACCCTTATCGTTCAAGGCTTTGATCACCTTATCCGAGAAATGCAGCCCGGCAGTCGGGGCGGCCACAGAGCCGTCGTAGCGGGCATAAACCGTCTGGTAACGTTGCTCGTCATCTTTCTCGGCGGCACGCTTGATGTACGGCGGAAGCGGCATCTTGCCGTACTGTTCCAACCATTCTGACAGGGTGATGGACTCATCCGGCCATGAGAAAGTTACCTCGAAAGCACCGTCCTTGCATTCGCCTTTGGTGGCAGTAATCACAAGCGTTTTGTCTTCAAAAACCACAGGGAAACTCAGCGGTTGCTTCCAGCGCTTGGCATTGCCCACCAAACATTTCCACACCACAGGCCCCGTCTGGCTGAAAGCCTTGGCAATCTCGGTAGTTGGCTGCAGGGGTTCCAGACAAAAAATCTCGATGGCGGCCCCCGTGGCATTGTGAACCAGCAAACGGGCATGAATCACCTTCGAGTCATTGAAAATCAGTCGGTAATCCGAAGTAAGAAATTCCGGCAAATCCGAGAAACAGGCATCAGTAATCTGCCCGTCACGGTAAACCAACAATTTAGACTGATCTCGCTGGCTGACAGGGAAAAAGGCGATTCTCTCCTCTGGCAGTTCATAGTCGAAATCTGCAATCCGAATATTTTTCTCAGTAATCATTAAGCGTCTTTCTTCTGGGGCCACACGTTACGCCATCCATAGAAAAAGCCCAGATGGTAGCGTGCGGAGAAAAAGTACAACACATGTTTCAGTTTTCCCACCGGCATGTACAGGAAAAGGATGGCTGCCATGATATAATACGTATTGACCATACAGCCGCAGGCTGGCATCAACAGATACAAGGTTGTGGCTATCTGGAACAATGTCGTGAAGCCGTTGGACAAATAATCATCAGGATTGGTAAGGTTTCTCAAATTCCTATTAACCAACCTCTTGACAAAAAGGCATAGACCTGCGAAAGCGGTAACAGCCGTCAAGGCGGGCAACAGATAATGTATGCCCTTGTCATTGATAATCCATTGATTGAAGAAATCAAAGAATGACAGCACAAAAATGAGCATACAGGAGAAAATGCCGATATGGAACAGGATGCCCAGCGCATATGACGGGAGGTGCAAGTATGCGGACTCCTTGTTCTGGGGCATCATGGCCACCGTATTGGAATAGACCACCCCTTGGGTGACACTGCCACTCTTCTCCGAAAAATCCTTGGGCTTTCCCAAGCGGACAATCCGGATAAAATGGGCACACATCAATACAAAACAGATTGCCAAGGCAATCAGGGCAATAATCTGAGTCACTAACATGATGCTAATTTTTACTGACTACTATACGCAACCGTCGGGTTTGGGCAGACCAGCCACACGGCAGGCTCCTCTTGCGGGTCCCAGCGGGAAAAGTTCATAAATATCTTTCAGTTTCAGGCCGGTTTCCTTGCAGATGGTGCGCACCATCGGAGCCAGACCCTTTTCCTCAAAATTACTGCGGATAATGCGGACCACCTTCCAATGGTTTTCAGTCATTTCCTCAATGCCATCGGCTTTGGCAATGGCGGTAGCCAACTCATCGTTCCACTGGGTGGGATCTACCATGAAACCGTCGCCGTCCAATTCGATTTTCTTGTTTCCAATTTCAATTTCTGCCATAATTGTACAAATATGAATTAAAATGCAAAAATACGAAAATATTCGATTCCTAAATCAGGAAAATTGGCAGATTAACACATTGACACATTGGCAAGTTAATTATTTTTGTATCTTTGCAACGATAATTAATGATTTATAATTCAAGAAGATGAATAAAAACATATTTATTTTCTTCGCTATGTCGTTGTTGGCCGCGTTTATACCGTTGGGCGTTTTCGCGCAATCGGAAACAACTTCTTCGAGGGAAGTTTCTACCACCCGCGATTATCGTGCGGCCCTCAATATCATTGGGAGAATCATGGAGATTTCGGTCGCGCCCGACGAGCGGATCTGGCTGACTACCTACATGGGGAAAATCTATTATGCAAACAGCATAGACTCCAACTGGCATTATGGCCAGCTGAGCCCTTCAAGCCAAGATGACGAGGAGGATTATTTTGGCATAGACATTGACCGTATCTCTTTTTTCAATGCCGATACCGCCATTCTAACGGGCTATATGCATTTTGCTGACGATTGGAAAAGTCCAAACGACGGATACTATCGGACTACGGACGGCGGTCGCACTTGGGAGCTCAGAAGCTTCGGCGGTGACGGATGGATTTACGAAGCTTGTGTAAATAGTCGCGGGGACGCTTGGTTAGGAACTGGTGACCAAACCATTTACTATTCTGCCGACTATGGAGAGCATTTCAAAGCGTTGAAGATTCCGTTCAACAGGTCGGATGGAGTCCTTGCACTCTATATGTCAGATGCGTTCCGTGGTATAGTAAGTTCTGGAAATAACGAAATCCTCATCACGGAAGACAACTGGCACACAGCTATGCATATACCCACACCTTTGGATCAGAAAAAGGTGGAGGCAAGCGAGCGCGACAATCGACCACGCGTTGACAAGGTGCTCATTTGGGGTCCCTACCTTATTGCAAAGCAATGTGGAAAGGTCTTCTATACGCTGACAACGAATCAGATTGACTGGCAAGCCTTTCCCATCCGTATCCTTAATTTTTCGTTAGACAAAAGTTGCAACCTATTGATGGCGTATGACGACAGTCTCAGGGTATTAGCGTTCGCTTCACCCACAGAATATGGATTGCCTACAAACGAGCGCATCCCCTCCTATCCAATTGACATCAAAGCGGTTAACGGATCATTGTACATGATTCTTCCTGACAAACGGGTTTGTCGCGCCAACCACAAAGGATTGACCTGCCATATCCCCTACACCACCGACCATCCGATAGAGGAACCATGGATGAAAAAAAGCGGCAAGCAGCTGATTTGGGGTGAGGAAGACGGCCAGCTCTATATTGCAAACAAAGGGGATCTTCGCTGGTATCGTGAGGCAGAGCTAAACTTCCGAACACATAATATCAAGTTGCTGAGCGACAGTGTGGCAATTCTTTGGGACGGCCATCGGAACCACCTTTACACTTTGCAAGACCACAGTGTAAAGGATTACTCACCCCAAGAACCGTTGCGTGATTTCCTAGCCGCACCCATTAAAAATTTCACCATTTGGTCTGGTAGCCAGGGATGTTTTCACTACAATGGCCATCAAATTGTGTTTAATGCAGAGCAAAACTCGCTATTCAATGCGGCTGTGATTTCGAAAGTGGAAAGTAATCAAGAACAGATGGATTCGGTGATAATCATCAACGTGAGTGGCACGCAATTGGTTAGACTGTTAGAAAATATCAATGCCAATCCTGAAAAATTACCTGAAATCCAGGAGTTTCAAATCTCAGAAATGGATATAAACCATTATCAGGAAAGAGTGCAAGAGCGGTTGAACATGGGAAAATATGAATTCTATAAGATTGCTGACAAGGACAAAGGACTTTATGATTCGGTTACCCTTATGTTAGATGGCATTGACAAGGAGACATTATACAACATCCTCAACACTGGTGAGGGTTTTACAAGCACCACGAGCAACTGGTTTGAGGTGGAATTTGTCAACCAAAACAACGATACCTGCAGAATGAGTAGCTCATATTATGGAAATGGTAATCCGTGGTTCCTTCCATGGCATTTTGAATACAAGGAACAGCACTTCAATTGCTATAGTATTTCCCTTTCGCGATTTGTAGAAAACTGTCTCACAGCGGATTTCTATGGGCGCGAAGCCTTTGACAACGCCGTTTTGCTGATGAAAATCGGTGACTATTATTGTCGAAAGAGAAGGTGAAACGCTGCAGAGACACACTAGAGCATGCACAGATTCTAGCAATATCGTATATTATTTTTTTGTACCTTTGCCGTTTATTCAATAAAGTGTTATGAAAAACATCTACTTTGCAATTATTATATGGATGGCGATGCTTATCACGCCGTTCTTTGGTTTTGCCAAAACAGCCAAATCCCCTGTTAAAGTTACCGATATCGTTTTGACAAGTCCGGATAAAAATTTAGGACTGGCCTTCGAAGTTGTTGACGGCATTCCCATGTATGCTCTGTTTTACAAAGGAGAAACCGTGATACTGCCCTCAAGAATGGGCTTCACGCTGGAATGGCGCGATGACTTGGCACACGCCTTTGTGCTGAAAGACACGAAATACAGCACTTTCGACGAGACTTGGGAGCCCGTTTGGGGCGAGGAGGCGCACATCCGCAACCACTACAACGAGATGTTGGTGACCCTCGAGCAGCCGGTAGGGGCGGTCGAGAGTGCCGACGGACGTTCAAAGACGATGGCCACCGTGATGCAGNNTAATGCAGATACGCTTCCGCCTCTACAACGACGGTTTAGGTTTCCGCTACGAGTTCCCTATGGAAATCCAAAATTCAGAATCCAAAATTCAGAATTCAAAAAATAACGATAATAAACTTTTCAATGCGTTGGTGTGCTTCTGGATTAAGGAGGAGCTGACGGAGTTCGCAATGGCAGGTGACCACACCGCTTGGTGGATTCCCGGCGACTACGACACTCAGGAGTACAACTACACGCAGTCACGGCTGTCGGAAATCCGCAGTTTGTGGGATGTAAGCCACAAAAACGGCGGCTGGCCGTGGACCGCATTCTCGAAAACGGGCGTGCAGACAGCTATCCAGATGAAGACCGACGACGGTCTGTACATCAACATCCACGAGGCCGCCACCCTCGATTTCCCGACCATGCATCTCGAATTTCTGGATTCCCTATCGATCAACCCTTGGGATACATTATCTTCTGTTCCTCTCCCAATGCTAGTAGACAAAGGACAATGGCAAAAAGCCTACACCTTCCGTGCATGGTTGTGCCCAGATGCTACCGGCTACAAAGGCCGCATCCAGGCACCTTGCTCCACTCCGTGGCGTACCATCATGGTGTGCGAAAAGGCCACCGATGTGCTGGCTTCGAGACTGATTTTGAACCTCAACGAGCCGTGCGCCATCGAAGATGTTTCATGGATTCACCCCGTGAAATACATGGGCGTGTGGTGGGAGATGATTTCCGGCAAGAGCACCTGGAACTACACCGACGACTACCCCTCGGTGAAATTGGGCGAAACCGACTATGAACACGCCACCCCCAACGGCACGCACGGCGCCAATAATGCCAATGTGCGCCGCTATATTGACTTTGCCGCTGCCCACGGTTTCGACGGACTGCTCATCGAAGGCTGGAACATCGGCTGGGAGGACTGGTACGGCAAGCAGAAGGAGTTCGTCTTCGACTTCCTCACCCCGTATCCCGATTTCGACCTGCCCGCACTGAACAAATACGCCCATGAAAAGGGCATTCGCCTCATCATGCACCACGAGAGTTCCGCTTCCACCGTCAATTATGAGCGTTGGATGGAGCAGGCTTATACCCTGATGAACCAGTATGGTTACAATGCCGTGAAGGGCGGCTATGTTGGCACCATCATCCCCTTTGGCGAAGGCCACTACAGCCAGCCCATCAACAACCACTACCACTACGCCATCGTGGAGGCTGCAAAACACCATATCATGGTAAATTCACATGAAGCGGTAAGACCTACCGGTTTGTGCCGCACCTGGCCCAATATGATTGGCAACGAGAGCGCCATGGGCACCGAGTTCCGCGAGCGCATCCATCCTGGCCACACTACAGTCCTGCCATTCACACGTCTGCAAGGCGGTCCGATGGACTATACCCCTGGCATCTTCGAGCCCGACATGGGCAAAATCGTGCCATGGGGAAAGAAGATGAGCCACACCATCTGTAACCAACTCGGTCTATACGTCACTTTCTATTCGCCGCTGCAGATGGCCGCCGACTTCCCCGAGCACTATGAACCCTACATGGACGCCTTCCAATTTATCAAGGACGTGGCCGTCGATTGGGATACCTCTATTTATATTATGGCAGAACCTGGCGACTATATCGTCACTGCCCGCAAACCGAAGATTTCATCTCTGAACAAGGCCGCCGAAGGCGTAGGAACTTTGTCTGACGGCAAAAAAGGTGTTATTTCCAACGCCACAAAATACGTATATAATCTTCCCGATGACGCCCAACTTTCAACTTTCAACTTTCAACTTTCAACTCCCCGCGATGTTTGGTACATCGGCGGCATCACCGACGAGAACGCCCGAGAGGTTTCCGTAAAACTGGATTTCCTGCAACCCGGTGTGAAATACGAGGCCATCATTTATGCTGATGCGCCTGATGCGTGTGGACTTCCCGATGATTCAGAATTCAGAACTCAAGATTCAAAATTAAAATATAATCCTCAGGCTTATACCTGTCTCTTATACACATCT
>LXOW01063309.1_pt1 | contig 10239 bp, 10 predicted proteins | sample 1368591 | NCBI WGS metagenome assembly LXOW01 (sample SAMN04884650, study PRJNA319009) | bovine gut metagenome | isolation source: Cow rumen | host: Bos taurus | place: Italy: Legnaro (PD) | collected 2014-07-09
GACGGTGCTTCGGTTTTTCGGGTCCTTGCAGTATGCTTTGATGTCTTGGATATTCATAGGAAGAATTTTGGGGGCTAAATTACGGAATTATTGAATTATCCTTACCTTTGCAGTCCAAAATCTTCAAAAATATGGAAAACGACACTATTGTTGGACAAGTTACAGAGACCATTCAGGACACTACCACTGTCAATGCGATGGTGGAGGGAGTAAAGAAATTGGCGACTACCCCCGTTTCAGACTGGCTTCCTGATTTGATAAAGGAATACCTTATCCCGTTCGGTATCAAACTTGTGGCGGCCATTGTGGTGCTGCTTCTGGGTCGTTGGGTCATCAAACTGATCAAGAAATGGATGGCCAACGGGCTGATGAGCCGTCATGGCGATGCCACTTTGCACAGTTTCCTTTCCAACTTGGTCTCGGTGGTGCTTTATTTCTTCCTCATTATGGCCATTGTGGGTATTTTGGGCATCAGTACGAGTTCGTTGGTGGCCTTGCTGGCTTCGGCTGGTTTGGCTGTCGGTATGGCTTTGAGTGGTACTTTGCAGAACTTTGCCGGTGGTGTGATGATTATTCTCTTCAAGCCTTTCAAGGTGGGCGATTTCATCTCGGCACAAGGCTACGAAGGCAAGGTCAACTCGATTCAGATTTTCAATACGCACATCCTGACCCCTGACAACAAGACGGTCATCCTGCCCAACGGTGCTCTTTCGACGGGACCGGTCACCAATTTCAACAAGGAGACCGACCGTCGTGTGGACTGGGTGTTTTCCATCTCCTACGGTGACGATTATGACAAGGCCAAGGCTGTGCTTCAACGCCTTTGTGATGCCGACGAGCGTATCCTGAAAGACCCCCAACCCGTCATCGAGCTCATCAAGATGAGCGACAGTTCCGTTGACATTACTGTAAGGGCAAGGGTGAAGCCTGAAGACTATTGGGCGGTCTATTTCAAAATGAACGAACTGGTTTACAAGACCTTCCCGAATGAAGGACTGAACTTCCCCTTCCCGCAGATGGATGTGCATATGAAGAGTTGAGGACGGAAAAAACGCTTTTTTTGCTACAATTTTTGTTGAAAAGGTTGGCGAAACGAAATTTTATGTATTTTTGCAGCCCATTAGAAAAAGACAAGTGTAAATAATAAAGGATAAAGAGTCATGTCAAAAGTTTGTCAAATCACAGGAAAAAAGGTCATGCACGGTAACAATGTTTCTCACTCCAACAAGAGAACCAAGAGAACGTTTGACCCGAATTTGAAAATCAAGAAGTTCTACGTTCCGGAATGGGATGAGTGGATTGTGCTGAAGGTTTCGGCTGCTGGCATCCGCACCATCAATAAGAAGGGTGTTTACCAAGCCATTTTGGATGCTTCTGCCAAGGGTAACCTCGAACGTTGGTAATCCGTAGCTAATGCGAACAATATCAGAGCTGCTGTGCCTTGCGCAGCAGCTTTTTTCGTTCACACATGTTCTAAAATAATAAAACACCTGCCTTTTCAGTTATCCATCTATGCGAGTCAAGTTGTTCCTCATAGTGTTTTTGCTGACTTCTCTCTTTGCACAGGCGCAGCAGTTGCCTACTGCCACTGTCTACGGTAAGGTGATTGACGAACAGGGGCATCCTATTGAGATGGCCAATGTGGTGGTTCCCGACCTGTTGGTGGGCTATACCACCAATTCGCGTGGCTATTATGAATTGTCGCTGTTGGCGGATTCTACTTGGACGATTCATTTCTCGTTTGTCGGATATGAACCGAAGCAAATCGCTATAAGGCTGAAAGCAGGGGAGAAGCGAAAACTCGACATGATGCTTGCTTCCACAGCAACTGTGCTGCCCGATGCCGTCATCAGTGACCGAGCCGTTGAGGCATCTAGCCTGACGCGCCTTAACCCAAAACAGGCCACACTGCTCCCTTCGATGGGTGGAGGTGTGGAAACGCTTATTAAGACACTTCCAGGTGTGGTGTCTAACAATGAACTGAGTTCGCAGTACCGTGTACGTGGCGGCAACTTCGATGAGAACCTCATTTATGTGAACGGTATTGAAATCTATCGTCCTTTTCTCGTTGGTTCGGGACAGCAGGAGGGCCTCAGTTTTGTCAATTCCCGACTTGTCAACAACATTGAGTTTTCGGCAGGTGGCTTTGCAGCGGAGTATGGCGACAAGATGTCGTCTGTGCTCGATGTGACCTATAAGACCCCTCGTGAGACAGCGGCTTCCTTGAACTTGAGCCTGCTGGGTGCTGAGGCTCATGTGGAAGGCGCAACAAAAAACGACAAGTTCAGTTATTTGGTCGGTGCACGCTACAAAAACACGGCTTTGGCTTTAGGCATGATGGACACTAAGGGTGACTATCGGCCCAATTTCACTGATGTGCAGGCTTTGCTGAACTATAAGTTCAATGAGAAATGGGATATGTCCTTCTTGGGCTATTATTCAAGAAACCGCTATATGCTGATTCCTAAAAATGCCAGAATCAACGCGGGCACTATCGACTTCCCTTTCCAAATCAATGTGTATTTCGACGGACAGGAAGTGGACGACTACGCGACAGGGTTGGGTGCCTTGACATTGACTTATAAGCCACATAAGGACATGAGTCTGAAATGGACTGCATCGGCCTATTCGACTTTTGAGACAGAGACTTATGACATTCAAGAGCAGTATTTCTTCGGCATCCGCAATACATCTATCGGTTCTGAGAATTTGGGCGAGGTGATTAATAACTATGAGGTGGGTACCCTTACTCGTCATGCACGAAATGGTTTTTATGCCCAAGTCTACAATCTTGACCATAAGGGTATGTATGCTTTCGACAACAGCCTGCTGAAATGGGGTCTCCGATTCCAACATCAGGCAATAGACGATATGTTGGATGAATGGCAGATGATGGACTCGTCAGGCTATGCTCTTCCGCATCCTTACAGTGTCCCTGGCGTGATGCCAGACATCTTGCCCGGCATCGGTATGGACTTTGTGCATAAGGCAATCAATGTCCTTTCTATTAATAATGTGGACGGATTCGTGCAAAACTCGTGGACGCTGCCTTATGAAGACAAAGGAGAGCTCGTTATCACGGGCGGATTGAGAGCCAACTACTGGGGCTACAATAATAAAGTGTATGTCAGCCCAAGAGCGGGCATTGCTTACAAGCCTGAGAATGAGAAGAACGAGATGGTTTACAGGCTTTCGGGTGGCGTCTATAACCAAACGCCTTTCTACCGTGAGATTCGTAACCGCGATGGTAGCCTCTTCAAGGATGCCAAAGCACAGATGTCGTATCAGCTTGTGGCGGGCAACGATTTCAAATTCCGCGCTTTCAGTAGGCCCTTCATCCTGACTTCGGAGGTATATTTCAAGTGGTTTTCCCATGTGGTGCCTTATGACATTGACAATGTTCGCATCCGCTATTATGCTGACCAGTCGGCACGAGCCTATGCCACGGGTCTTGACCTGAAGGTGAACGGTGAGTTTGTGAAGGGCATTGACAGTTGGGCGAGTCTTTCCATTATGAATACTCGTGAGGATATACGCGGAGACTATTACCTTATTGATGAGGATAGTATTAGGCTACCTTTTTACAATCATACCGATGCTCAGGTGGCCGACACGGTTTGGCTTGGATGGCATAGCCGTCCTTCAGACCAGCTACTGAATTTCTCTTTGTTTTTCCAAGACTACATCCCTGGCTTCCCCACTTGGCGCGTCAATATGACCCTGACCTTCGGTACCAGACTGCCATACAACAGCAACAACTCCGACTATTATGAGCCGTCGGGAAGTTATCCTCCCTATCGACGTGTCGACATCGGCTTTAGCAAACAGCTTATCAGCGAGGCCAGCAGTTTTAGCAAAGGCAATCCTTTGCGCTATGTGAAGAACATGTTTATCAGTGTGGACATCTTCAACCTGCTTGACATCCCGAATGTGATTTCCTTCAATTGGGTGAAATATATTGACAACTGCTATTACGGGGCTCCAAATTATCTGACACCGCGTTATATCAACGTAAAACTAGTGATGGAATTTTAAAATGAAAAAAGCGAGGTGTCACCTCGCTTTTTTCATGATTAATACAGCCCTTGCACCTTTATCCACTCGCGTCCTTGGGCGCACATATCTTCGACCTCTGCAACGGTCTTGGGAATCGGCCTCCCGAGGATTCGGCAGCCGTCGGTTGTGATGAGCAGGTCGTCCTCAATGCGGATACCTCCGAAGTCTTTGTAGGTCTCCAACTTGTCATAATTAATGAAGTCCTTCATCTTGCCTTCAGCCTTCCACATATCTATGAGGGTCGGGATGAAGTAGATGCCTGGCTCGTCGGTGACCACGAAGCCTGGTTTCAGTGTCTTGCCGCAGCGCAGTCCGCTGAAGCCCAGCTTAGTGGAACGGGGAGTGATATCGTCGTAGCCGACATAGGTCTCACCGAGACCTTCCATGTCGTGAACGTCCATTCCCAGCATGTGTCCCAGTCCATGAGGCATGAAGAGCCAGTGTGCGCCGTTCATCAGGGCCTCCTCTGTGTCGCCTTTCATCAGGCCGACCCCTTTCAGTCCTTCAATCAGGGTGCGGCAGGCCAGAGTATGCATCACCATGTAGGGCATATAGGGTCGCGTGTTGGCAGCTACAGCTTGGTTGGCGGCGAGCACGATTTCATAAATCTCACGCTGGCGGGTGTTGAACTTACCACCAACGGGAGTCGTACGGGTGAAATCTGAGGCATAGTAGTTCTCTGTTTCGGCGCCAGCATCACATACCATCATGCGACCTTCTTTGAGCACATTGTGATGGCCGTGGTTGTGAAGCGTTTGTCCGTCAACACTAAGGATGACTGGGAATGAAACAGGGCCTCCGCCTGAAAGCGACAATCCTTCCACTACGCCGGCAATCTCTTGTTCAATCATACCAGGCTTACACATCTTCATGGCAGTGGTGTGCATATAATAGGCGGTGTTGGCTGCTCGCTCCATCTCTGCGATTTCAAGTTCACTTTTCACCTCACGCATGGCGATGACGGCCTTAATGAGTTCAAGGCTGACATATTCCGATACCTTATTAATATGNNCTTATTAATATGGCACCCCAGCCACTCTGAGCACTGTATCTTCGTGTCGCCGCGATAGGTGGGCAGCATGTGGATTTGGCGTCCTTGGGCGATAGCCTGCTGCAGGTATTCGCCAAAACGGTTGAAGTCGCGGCAGTCGGTGATGCCAATGCGCTCTCCCTGTTCTTTAAGCGAAGGCAGTGGACCGCACCAGATGATGTCGTCGATAGTAACATCGACACCGAAGAGAATCTCTTCACCGCTTTCAAAGTCGATTACACCTACTAAATCGGGATGGTTGAGACCATAGAAGTAGGAGAAGTTGCTGTCCTGACGGTAGATATAGGTGTTGTCAGGATAGTTGAAGGGAGCCTCGTTGTTGGCTGGGAAGAAGGCGATGCCCTTCGTAATCATTTTTTTCAATGTGGCGCGACGGCCACTGTAAACGTCTTTATTGAACATATCGTTGCTGGTTTGTTTGTTGAATAATCGTTGAATTGTTTGCAAAAATAATCATTTTTTCATTGCAGCCTCAATTTCTTCGATTTCCGTAGGCAGACCCTCAAACAGATTAATAGGTTCACCTTCGGTAATGAGCAGGTCGTTCTCAATGCGGATGCCAATGCCTTCCTCACGGATGTAGATGCCTGGCTCGCAGGTGAGTATCATTCCTGGTTCAAAAGGTTTGAATTTGTCGATGCTGTCATGAACATCCAAACCAATGTGGTGCGACATTCCATGCATTAAGTATTTGCGTTCTAAAGGTTTGTCAGGGTCTTGCTTTTTCACGTCCTCAGCTGTAAACAAGCCAAGCTTGATCATCTCCTGTTCCATCAGGCGATGGGTGGTTTCGTTGATTTCATTAATGGTGCCTCCTGGACGATACAACTTAGTGATTTCCTTCATCACACGTAGTACAGCATTGTAGCAATCCGCCTGTCGCTGTGTGAACTTTCCATTGACTGGAATGGTGCGGCTGAGGTCGGAAGAGTAGTTCTTCAGCTCACAGCCAATGTCGAAGAGTAGCAAGTCTCCATCATTGAGCAGACTTTGGTTCTTCGAGTAGTGCAAACAGCAGCCGTTTTTTCCTCCAGCTATGATAGGGGCGTATGCGTGACCCGTGGCGTTGTTCTTTTTAAAGATATACTCGATTTCGGCCTGCACTTCGTATTCATACATTCCTGGTTTTACCGTTTCTAGACAGCGACGGAAAGCCTTCGCAGTAATGTTGCATGCTTGACGGGTTATTTCGATTTCCTCTTCTGACTTTTTCATTCGCAATCCGTTGAGAATTGGAGCCGTGCGTCCGTAGTTGTGCATGGGATAGCGTTCTTTGACTTGCTTGGCAAAACGTGTTTGGATGGTTTCAACGGCACACTCATATTTGGGATATTCATAGCTGTTTAGGAAGACGGTGTCGCCATAACCTGAGAAAACGATGTCGTTCAGCGTCATCCAAAAAGCATCGCTGCCTTTCACTGTCTTGATGCCTGATAGCATTGTGGCTTGGGCATTGTTGAGCATCTCGCCCTGCCAGGTGGCTTTCACTTCGTCGTAGGGCTCGATAAAGAGGATTTCACGCATAGTCTCATCGGGATAATCGGGAGCAATGATAAGGTAGGCGTTTTCCTCGTTGATGCCCGTAAGGTAAAAGAAGTCCGATTGCTGACGGAAGGGGTAGAACTCGTCTCCATTGCGAGGCATAGGTTCATTGGCGGTGAAGACGGCCACTGCTTTAGGCGGCAATTGGGCAACAAAGTTGGTGCGGTTACGGACGAAAAGACTGCTGGAAATGGTAGTGTTCATGGTGAATGATACAGTTTTTATGATTATTGAAAAACGCAGTGCATTTTATGCTTGCACTGCGTTCTTCAATTGTGGTTTATTATGGATTATAAAAGTTTGAATCCAACGGTGACCATAAACATGTTGTTGTGTACATTGGAGATGTTGTCGGTGTTGATGTATTGACCCCACTCTGTGTTGTTGATGAGGTCGGCACCAAAGACCTTGCTGATGCCGAAATTATAGTTGATGTCGAGCGTGATGCGTTTCAGAATGTCAAAGCCGATGCCACCTTGTAGACCGAAGGCAATAGACTTGGTGTCGAAGTCTTCGTTGTCGATTTCAGCGGCTTCAGATGTGCCCACTGCGCGGCTCACAAGAGTCTGTCGCGGAATGGTGAAGTTAAGTGTTGGTCCCACTTGGGCGCGTATAGCCAGCAGGTTGTCAACAAGATTCAGTTTGTAGCCAATGAAGACAGGAACTTGGATGTTCATGGCGTTCAAGGTGAAGGTCATGTCGGCTCCGGTCGGGATGGTGATGTCGCCGATGATGGTGTCTTGGGCAACATTGGTGCCGAGGCTGAAGGCGTTTGAACTCTTGAACCACAGTACTTCTGGTTGTACATAGAGACCGCCTATTTCAACGCGGCCAAAAAGTCCAACTGTGAAATGGTTCATGAATCCAGCTTTGATGTCGTTTCTTTGATAAGAGAGTTTTGTTGTCTGATAACCAACTTTCGGACCAATGGCGATATCGAATCCACCGCCTGCAAATGCTGCGCTTCCCATCATGAGAATGGCTGCAATCAGTAAAAATGTCTTTTTCATTTTAGTGTAGTTTAATGATTGTTTTGTGATGTTCAGGCGACAAAGATAAGAATCATTTTCCAATTTTGGTAAAAATCTCAGCAAAATAAACTACTTTTGTACGCGTAAAATTTATTATTATGAGAAAAACATTATTGATTATCAGCTTAGTAGCTGTTTTTGCGCTGGGTGCTAATGCCCAGCCTCGTGACATTAGGATTGGTATTAAGTTTGGGCCTGCATTCGATTGGGCCAGTTCGGGCTCTACCGCTGCCGATGGTGGCTCTGCCAGATTGGGTTTTAATATGGGTCTGGTAAACGATTATCACGTGTCGGAACATATAGCTGTTTCAACGGGTGCCAACCTTAATTTGATGCGAATGAAGTATGTCTTTACTGACCAGCGTTACGTTGAGGATTTTTTGGAATTGAACAATGTGACGATTTCTCGTCGGATGAAGTCTACTGTTGTCGAGATTCCTCTCAAACTAAAGGTGAAGATTGATTTGGTGGATTCGTTTTTGGCCTATGTTGAGGCCGGAGGAGCCTTGGGTGTCAATTGCAAGGACTTGGCAAAGGACAACTACACGTTTTATTGGGTGTCGTCGACTGGGAATGACTATGTGGATGTCACAAACCAGTATCGTTTGCTTCAGGCCTCGATGGTCTTCGGCTTGGGTGCTGAGTTTGAAATCAACCGTAATTTAAGTGTGTTTGCCCAATTGTCTTTCGACCATTCTTTCTCTAATGCTTTTGTCCATTCGCTGGAAAAGCAGACGGGTAGTATTCTGCGCAACAATTACATCGGCATCGAAGTCGGCATCTTGCATTGATGATTTCACAAAGTAATGCACAAAAAAACCTGACGGAATTCCGTCAGGTTTTTTTGTGCTGTCTATTTCTGTCTATTCAGCTTATTTGGCTAATTGGATGAGGACTCGACGGTCGTATTCTGTCGGGTCGAGTTGCTTCACACCTCCAATGGGGTTGATGATGATTTGGCTCTCGGGAACACCCAATTCAAGGAGTTCAATCTTAATCTTGTTGCAGCGGTTCTCTGAAAGCGTTTGGTTATAGGAAGGTGTGGCAGTTGCGCTGTCGCACGAGCCTGTCAGATAGAGTTTGTAACCGCTCTCCTTGGCCACGTTGGCGATTTCTCTCAAGTTGACGATGTCTCTTCTAGACATGAGTTGATAGGAATCGCGGTTGAAGAAGATTGAGAAAGGATAGCTCAGGACTTCTTCAGACTGAACGTTGACGAATTGAACAATAGTGTCGTGAACCGTAACGGTGTCGCAGGGGAAGAGGGGCAAAAGCTTCTTGATGGAATCCAGTTCGGCGCAGCAGTCTATAGGCAGGTCATACTCTCTGCTGAAGTAGTAGGTTAAACCAAGACCGACGCTGAAGTTTTGGTCGATTCTATGACGGTCATAATAGGTGGGCATTTGACCAGCATCGTTGGAAATGTTACCTGTGGCTGGAGTGCCATCGGGATAAATCCATCCGCCCTGTTGGTTGCCAGGCTCATAGAACCACGTGTCAATATTCCAACGTTGAGCAGACCACTTTAAATCTAAATGCAAGTCAAGGTGATCACCCAATCTAAAATTGTTGATTAAACCGGCAGCAGCGGATAATTCATAGTTCACGCCTTTTTCATCTTCAACTTGGTGGTTGTTAATGGTGATGGTTTCACCTTGGTGTTTCCAATTGTACCATTGGTCGGGGTTGATGAGGATACCATCGGTAACTGTGGCTATGCCCATGCCAAGGTAAATGACGGGAGTCCAAATTCTCTCAGGATTATAGTAGCCCTGGAAGAAATCAATGGGGCTGAACAAAACATCACCGTGCAGGTTGTGGTACACAAAAGAAGTGTTGTAGTAACCGTTTTCATCAGGGTCGGTACCATCATATGAAACAAAATTACCATTTTCGTCGAAAGTGAAGTTGCCATCATAGAGGAAATGGAATAAAGGACGACTAATATATAAGTCCTCCATGTAACTTTTCCCCCCATTTACATCGTAAGAAAGACGTAAACCCAAGCTGTGTGTAAGCCATTTACCTACGTTGATATTTCCACCAAAACTTGGCTTACCCCATTGAATGGCTGTATAATTGCCAGCAGGGTTCTTGTCTGAACCTTTCCACCAATCAATGTTGCCGTCAGCGGAGATGAACCAGTTCTTCCAAGCTTTGGTTGTCAGGTAGCGAACAGAGTCAACGNNGAGTCAACGTGTCCATCGGCCAAAACGGTTGTCGAAATGGCCAAGAACGCAATCATTGTGATAAATACTTTCTTCATTGTTTTTGTATTATTTTGTTATTATTTTGATTCCTTAAGAATATACCAAGCGGCAAAAATAGTCTTTTTTTTTATACACGCAAAGGTGAAAGTGAAAAATGGATTATTTTTTCTTTTCTATTGGCTTTTTTCTTAGGAGGAGGCAAGCCTTTGCAAGGTGTTTTCAATGAGTTTCTTCACGTATGGATGGTAGTCGTTAGTGAACTTTTCAGTTACGCGGTTGGCAATCACGGCACAGATGGTCAAACAGTTGTGCCCCATCATCTTACCTAATCCATAGAGGGCTGATGACT
>LXOW01270631.1_pt1 | contig 10238 bp, 11 predicted proteins | sample 1368591 | NCBI WGS metagenome assembly LXOW01 (sample SAMN04884650, study PRJNA319009) | bovine gut metagenome | isolation source: Cow rumen | host: Bos taurus | place: Italy: Legnaro (PD) | collected 2014-07-09
TCGGCGGGTTGTCCAGCTTGCGGTAGTTGCCGATCTCCGTAATGAGGCGGCAGACCTCATTGTGCTCCTCAATGGCGGCGAGCAGCGCCGCGTCCGAGGTGTCGACGCCGAGCTTCTCGTGCAGCGGGTCGAGCACGTGCGCCTGCAGCTGTTTGCGGAAGTGCACCATGCTGTTCTCGTTCTTTTTGAACGGCACGTCGGAGAACGAGCAGAAGAAATCGGGATTCTTAATGATGTTCATGCGCTCAAGATGCTCCTGGAAGCGGCAGGTGACCGTGCAGGTCTCCGTTGCCATCTGCGCGTCGAGGAAGTTGAAGCCGCCCTCGAGCGCCCGCTCCAGCAGCGCGCGGCCGTAGTGACAGGTGCGGTTGGACATGTAGTACGTCGCCATGTCCGGCGAGCCGCTGCGCGGCGCGCGCAGGCGGACGCCGAAGCAGCCCGGCAGGTCGAGCAGAACCTCCGGCATGAAGTAGCAGGTGTAGCCGAGAGCCTTTCGACCCGCGCTGCGCGCCTGCTTGACGAGATCGTTGTTCGCCTCCTGCAGCAGATTTTCAAAGAAGATCAGGTGCTTGAGATCTCTCATAAAGGATTCCCCCTGAACGACAGTTTTTCTTTAGGTATGGATCATTATCATTTTAGCAGAAAAGGCGGCTTGCGTCAATCGGGATTCCCAAATAATTCGGCAAAGAAGTCCAGTTAACCGACATTTTGCACAAAAGAACGCCGCGGCGTCTGCGCATTTGGCAGAGGCCGCGGCATTTTTCTTTTCTCAGCGCCCTGCGTTCAGAAGACGCTGCACAGCAGGATGGGGAAGAAGACGGCAGGCACCGAGTTCATTACCTTGATCTTCGTCAGTCCCAGCATGTTGAGGGACAGCGCGACGATCAGCAGAGAGCCGACTGCCTTCATCTCGGTGATGACGGCGTCTGTCAGCACCGGCGAAAGCAGGGACGCGCCCAGCGTGATCGCGCCCTGATACAGCAGGACAGGGATCGCGGAGAGCGCGACGCCGAAGCCCATTGTCGAGGCATAGACGGCGGAGGATACGGTGTCGAGGATCGTCTTTGCATAGAGCGTGGTATGGTCGCCGGTCAGGCCGGATTCGAGCGCGCCGACGATTGCCATCGCGCCCACACAGAAGAGCAAAGAAGCGGTGACGAAGCCTTCAGACACGCGACCCTTGATACCGCGCGCGGCGAGCCGCCGTTCGATGCGGTCGCCAAGCGCGTTCAGCCGGTCGTCAAGCCGCAGCAGCTCGCCCAGAACGGTGCCCAGCACCATCGAAACGATGAGTACCAGCGTGTCCTGATCTGCCAGCATACCGCTCACGCCGATATAGAACACGCACAGCGCAACGGCCTTCGTGACCGCGCCGGAGAGCCGCTCCGGGATCAGCTTTCCCAGCAGCAGGCCGACGGTGCAGCCGCCGAGGATGCCGGCGCAGTTGACGAGCGTTCCGGTCAGCATCTTACGGGTCGATATACTTCATGCCGTCGAGCTGCGTGACGGTCATGTTCTCCGTCAGGGACGCCTGCCAGTCGCTGGTCAGTTTGGTCGCAGCGCTTTCCTGCCAGTAGGCGTAGTCGCTGCAGCCGACGTAATACATGACGTGGTAGCCGTAGTCGGTCTGCACGATGCCGGTGTCGCCCGTCTTGCGGCCGGCGGCAAAGCACCAGTTTTCAAACGGCTCGACCATCTGTCCCTTGTAGACGCCCGTGTACAGGCCGCCCTCGTCGGCGTTGTCGGTGGAGTACTCCTGCGCCAGCGCGGCGAAAGCGTCTTCGGTCTGCTCGCCCGCCTCGTACTTTGCGAGGATATCCTTCGCAGTGTCCTCGTCGTCGACGAGGATGTGGCGCACGTCGACGCTGTGGAAATCGGCGCGCTCCTTGCCCTCGAACACCACGAGCATGGAGCCCATGGAATAGCCGTAATACGAGTAATCCAGAACCGTGGCCTGGTCTTCTCTGCGCGCGTTGTCAAACAGCCAGTCCAGCATGTCGGATTCGCCGTATTGCGCCGTGGAGTTGAGATAGGTCAGACCGGCCTCTTCGGCAAGCTTTTCCAGATCCTTGTTCCCTTTCCGGTACTCGGCGAGGGCGTGCTCGGCGGCCGCCTTCGCGGCCTCGGTGCCGTCGTCGGCCTCAACGGCCTCTGTGGTCTCCGTCGCCTCCACGGCGTCGGTCGCGTAGTTGGAGGCAAGGAAGATGACCGCTTTGTAGTCGACCATGGAGTAGGCGTTCGGATCAGCGTCGTACGCCGCCTGGAGCTCAGATTCGCTGTAGCTTTCGGGCGTCGACTTCGAGGAAGCGTAGGCATCCGCCAGCGCAGCGGTGCGCAGTTCCTTTTCGAAGGAGGACTTGGTCATCAGCCCGTTGAAGATGGCCTTGATATAGTCGGCCAGCGTGTAGCTGCTGCTTGCGGCGCCGGACTTCAGAGAATCCATCGTGTCGCTGACGGTCTGCTCCATTTCGGCGTTGCCGGTGAATCCGGAGCTCTTTGCGGCCTGCGCCGTTGCGCGGACAGCGGCGAGGGTTTTGATCGCCTGATCCGCGACGTAATCATACCAGGTGGCATACTCGCCGCCCGAGGTGTAGTCCTGATCGCGCAGGGAGGAGGAGCTGCTGACGTAGCCGTTGTTTATGAGGTTTGCGCGGGTGTTGTAATAGTAGTAGGCAACGTCCTCGGCGGTATAGGTCTCGCCGTTGACAGTGACGGCGGCTGCGCCGCGCTTTAACACGCCGGAGTTGTTCAGCAGGGCGAAGACGGCGAAGCCGACGATCAGCAGCGCGCAAACGGCAAAGACAGCCGTGCTGCGGCGGTTGGCCTTTCGCTCCTCCAGTTCCTTCTGCTGCTTGGGGCTGACGTAATCGGCGCCGCGCTCCTGGCGGGCCTTCTTTTCTCTGGATGCACTCATGTCGGTTGATAACTTCCTCTCAAAAAATATGGTTTTGCTTATTTCGTCCCGAAAATACGGTCGCCGGCGTCGCCGAGACCGGGAACGATGTAGCCGCGGTCGTTGAGCTTCTCGTCCACGGCGCCGCAGAAAATATGCACGTCGGGATGGCGTTCACGGATGCAGCGGATGCCCTCGGGGGCGGCGACGAGCACCATCAGCTTGATGTGCCTGCAGCCGCGCCGCTTCATTTCACTGATCGCCGCGTCGGCGCTGCCGCCGGTGGCGAGCATGGGATCGACGATCATGATATCGCGCGTCGCAATGTCCTGCGGCGTCTTGCAGAAGTAAACGTGCGGCTCAAGCGTCTCCTCGTCGCGGTACATGCCGATGTGCGCCACGCGCGCGGAGGGGACTAAGCGCAGCACGCCGTCCACCAGACCGAGGCCGGCGCGGAGGATGGGGACGACCGCGATCTTCTTGCCCGCCAGCGTTGGCATTTCCGCGCCGCAGATCGGCGTTTCGATGTGCTTCGTGGTCAGCGGCAGGTCGCGCGTCGCTTCGTAGGTGATGAGCATGCCGATCTCGGATACCAGCTCGCGGAAGTCCTTGGTGCTGGTGTTCTTGTTGCGCATGATGGTCAGCTTGTGCGCAACGAGGGGATGATCCATAACGTGGACGTGGTCGTCGTTCTGGTAAAACATAGCGGTTCCTCCATCTATCTTTATTTCGTTTGGTTTGTTTCCCGTTCCAGTCTGGCCTTACGCTCGCGCTCGGCCTGCGATACGCGCAGGTAGGAGATCGCCAGCGCCTGCGCCGATACCATCTCGCCGCGCTCTGCAGCCTCCGCCGCGGCGAGGGCGACGCCGACGGCGTCCTGATGCCGCAGCGCTGCGGGCGCCAGCGCGCACGCGACGCCGTTTTGCGTGAAATGGTCGTATGCGAGCTGCGCCCCGTCGCCGAGGACGAACTTTGTGCGAACGTCGTTTCTGAGTTCCTCAGTCAGCTCGTCCAGCCCGATCGCGCGATCGGGTGTGAGGCGCGTGAGACGCCCGTCCTTCGCCTCGAACAGAGCGTTGTAGACCTGGCTGCGCCGCGCGTCCATCGCGCAGACGAGCAGCGCGTCCGCATGGGCGAGATTCTGAGCCATGGCGTACAGCGTCGAGACTCCGACGCAGGGCCTGTCCGCCGCCCAGGCAAGGCCTTTGAGCGCGCTCACGCCGATGCGCAGGCCTGTGAACGAGCCGGGCCCGGCAGACACAGCATAAAGATCGACGCTCTCCTGCGCGAGCTCTGCGTTGCGCAGCATCGCGTCCACCATCGGCAGGAGCGTGCGGCTGTGGGTGAGGCCGGTACACTGAAAGGCTCTGGCCAGCACCGCTCCGTCCTCAACGACGGCGCAGGAGACGCTCTTCGCGGAGGTCTCAAGTGAGAGAATTCTCAAGCGTCCCCCTCCAATCCGGTGACCGTGATCACGCGGCTCCCATCCGTTTCGCCCCGCGCGACGTCAACGCGCACAGCGCCGGGCGGCAGCGCGTCAGCGACGCGCTCGCTCCACTCCACGGCGCAGACGCCGCCGCGCTCCAGATAGTCGTCCCAGCCGATATCATACAGATCGTCCGACGTTTTGAGGCGGTACATATCAAAATGGAAGAGAGGAATGCGACCGTCGTATTCGTTGACGATGGTGAACGTCGGGCTGGTGACGCGGCCACGGAAGCCGAGCCCGCGCGCAAGCCCGCGTGTCAGCGCGGTCTTGCCCATGCCGAGCGTCCCCGTAAAGGCGACCACGTCGCCGGGACGCAGCCGCTGCGCAAGCTGCTCGCCGAAGGCCTCGGTATCCGCAGGACTGTTGGACGTGTAGCGCATACCGAACCCCCATTCCTTCCCATTCTAAATAATCAGTATATCACGCGTGAGACGGTTTGACAATTCTTTTTTCCGGGTCGACCTTCATAAAAAGTGCAGTTGTCAGGGGGCGGCTTTCGTGGTATACTGCCATACGGCAAAACAATAGAGAAGGGGGGTGAGCGCATGAGGCGGCGCGGATCGGGTATTCTGAGCGATATGCTGCGTCAGTCGGATCTGGTGCTGTTTGCGCTGTGCTCCGCTGCGACGTTTTACGGCATGCTGCTCATCCTAAGCGCGACGCACACGGTCTACCACGGTACGCTCAAGTACGTTGCGGTGCAGGGCGTTGGTTATCTGCTCGGTTCGATTTTTTATTTCATGCTCTCGTCGCTGGACGTAACGGCGCTGGGCAAGAGGTGGAAATGGGTGCTCGGCTTCAACGTCGGTCTGATCCTGCTGCTGCTCACGCCTTTCGGCATGACGCGCAACGGAAACCGCGCGTGGCTCGGCGTGAACGATCTCGGCAGGAAGCTGGGGATCGGGTTCCTGCAAAGCTTCCCCCTGTATTTCCAGCCGGCGGAGATCGTCAAGATCACCTTTGCCATCCTGCTGGCAAGGCAGCTTGTCTGGCTGCGCGAGGAGCACGACCTCAAGCGATTCAGAAACGTCCTCCAGCCAACGGCGCACACGCTCTTCATGTTTGCGCTGTACTACGTCGTCTCCCATGACGCGGGCAGCGGACTCGTGTATCTGTTCATGTTTCTGTGCATGGCGTTTGCGGCCGGCTTTGCCGCGCGCTGGCTGATCCTCGGCATTGGCGGCGTGGCGGGCGGCTTTGCTGCGGCCTGGCATTTCGGACTGCTGCGCGGCGACTGGTATAAGCGCATCATGGTCGTGCTCGACCATGACTACGACCCACTGGGAAAGGGCTGGCAGCAGACGCGCGGCATGCTGGCATTCGGCAGCGGCGGGCTGACGGGACAGGGCCTTTTCCACGGCATGCAGACGCAGTCGCCATACCGTTCGGCGCTGCCGGAGCGGCAGACGGACTACATTTTCTGCGTCTGCGGGGAAGAACTGGGCCTCGTCGGCTGTACGCTGATCATCCTGCTGCTTTTGGCGATCGTGATCCGCTGCTTCGTCGTGGCGCGCGACGCGGCGACGCCGATGGAGAGTCTCATCTGCGTGGGTATGGCGGGCATGCTGATTTTCCAGACCGTCATGAATATCGGTATGTGCCTGTTCCTGCTGCCGGTCGTGGGGCTGACGCTCCCGTTCTTCAGCTACGGCGGCACGTCGGTCATGACGCTCTTCGCCGCGATGGGCGTCGTGTCGGGCATTAAGAAACGATCGCGGCCGGATTGGCTGATGAATTCATGAAAAAAGCGGCGTAAGCCGCTTTTTTCATCGGAACGCCCGACTTTTTCCATTGTATAATCCCACCGTTTCCGCAGACAATACAAAACAGGTATCTCATGAAATCTGATTGTAAGGAGGAACCTGTTTTGGAAACCGCAAAGAAACCGATGCGGCGCCTGCTGCCGCTTGCGGCGGCCGTGCTGCTTGTGATGCTGATCCCGCTGGAGGCCGCGGCGCTGTTCGGTTCAAAGAAGGAGACGGAGACGCCTGCGCCCGGCGCGCCCATCGCACAGAATATTGAGATCCGCGCTTATCGCGGTGTCTCGTATACCGGTACGCTCCTGGCGACAGACAACGAGGGCGAGGCCGTGACCTTCCGCATAGTGACGCCTCCGACAAAGGGAACGCTGGAGTTCGGGGAGGAGGGCGTTTTCGTCTACACGCCCGATCAAAACAAGTCCGGCAGCGACGGCTTTGCCTACGTTGCCATCGACGAGAGCGGGAACGTCTCGGCAAGCGCGGCGGTAAAGATCCGGATCGAGCGCGTTACCTCCGGCGTGACCTACGCCGACACGGAGGGCGCGGACTGCGCCACGGCGGCGATCGACCTTGCGGAGCACGGCGTCTTCGTCGGCGCGCGGGTGGGGGACGACTGGTTCTTTGAGCCGGAGCGCACCGTGACCCGCGGCGAGTTCGTCGCCATGGCGATGGCGGCGGCCGGCATGCGGAAAGCGACGTGACCGTGACCGGCTTTGTCGACGACGACGCCATCCCGACCTGGGCGAAGGGCAGCGTCGCGGGCGCGCTGGCGGCGGGCGTCGTGTACGGCGTGAAGACGGAGCAGGGCGTCGCGTACCGCGCGGAGCAGCCGGTGACGGCCTCCGAGGCGGCGGCGGTGCTCGACCGCATCCTGCAGATCACGGACGTCGACCTGACCGCGCTCGACGGCGCGGAGCCGGCGTGGTACGCGCAGGCGGCGGCGAATCTGGAGTCCGTGAGCATCGTGCCGGTCGGCGGCTTTTCAGGCCGCCCGCTCGACCGCGCCGTGACGCGCGGCGAGGCGGCGCAGCTGCTCTCCGCGGCGATGGCGCTCGTCGAGGCGCGCGAAGCGGAAAAGGGCTTTTTCAGCCGGGTTTTCTGAAAATTTCTCTTGCTTTTTGAAAATTGCTGTGGTATCATACCTCTTGCGTTTGCGGAGGCTGTGCCTCCGGGACAGCTTTGGATCGGAAAGAGGTGAACACGAGCAATGAAGGAAGGAATCCATCCCAATTATCAGCAGACTACGATTAAATGCGCCTGCGGTAATGTGATTGAGACAGGTTCCACCAAGAAGGATATCAAGGTGGAAGTGTGCTCAAAGTGTCACCCCTTCTTCACGGGCAAGCAGAAGCTGGTCGATACCGGCGGCCGCGTCGCCAAGTTCAACAAGAAGTTCGGCCTGGCGTAAAGATGTCAAAAAAGAGGAACGATGCGGCCGCATCGTTCCTCTTTTATAATTGTTTACAAACCGTGCAGAACCCGATATACTACACACAGAAGAAAGCACCCCACAAGGAGCGAGCCTATGAACGAGATCACCGAGACCCCGCGCGACAAAGCGATCCTCGTCGGCCTGTCCTCGCCGCGCCTCTCCGCGCGGGAGAACGCCGACGAGCAGAGCCTTGAGGAGCTGGAGGCGCTCGTCGAAACGGCGGGCGGCGTCAGCGTCGGCGTCGTGCTGCAGACGCTTGCCGCGCCGAACCCGCGCACCTTTATCGGCGAGGGCAAGGTCGCGGAGATCAAGGAGCTGGTCGCCGCGCAGGAGGCGACGATGGTCATCTTCGACAACGACCTCTCGCCCTCCCAGATGCGCGTGCTGACCGACGAGCTCGGCGTGCAGGTGCTCGACCGCAGCGGGCTGATCCTCGACATCTTCGCCCAGCGCGCCAAGACGAAGGAGGGCCGGCTGCAGGTCGAGCTGGCGCAGTACCAGTACCTGCTGCCGCGCCTGACCGGCATGTGGACGCATCTGGAGCGCCAGGCGGGCACGAGCGGCAAGGGGCCCATCGGCTCCAAGGGCCCGGGCGAGACGCAGCTCGAGACCGACCGCCGCCACATCCACCGCAAGATCGACAAGCTCAAGGCGGATCTGGAGGACGTGCGCCGCGTGCGCGGCACGCAGCGCGACCGGCGGCAGAAGAACGAGATCCCCGTCGTCGCCATCGTGGGCTACACGAACGCGGGCAAGTCGACGCTGCTCAACGCGCTGACCGGCGCGGGCATCCCGGCGAACGACCGCCTGTTCGACACGCTGGACACCACCACGCGCCTGCTGACCGTCAGCGATACGCTGGAGGTCGTCATCTCCGACACCGTCGGCTTCATCCGCAAGCTGCCGACGCAGCTCGTCGAGGCGTTCAAGGCGACGCTCGAGGAGCTCGAATACGCCGACCTGCTGCTGCACGTCATCGACGTCTCCAACCCCGAGTGGCCGGAGCAGGTGCGCATCGTGGATGATCTCATCGCGGAGCTGGGCGCGGAGCAGATCCCCTGCCTGCGCGTCTACAACAAGTCCGACCTGTTCTTCGGAGATATCCGTCCGCGCGGCGAGGATTGCGTGAACATCAGCGCAAAGACGGGGGAGGGACTGGACGAGCTGCTGGCGTCGATCGACCGTGTTCTGGATAAAGGGACGCGCCGCGTGACCGTTCGTCTTCCGTATGAGAAGGGGAATCTCCTTGACATGCTCTACCGCGAGGCGAAGGTCGAGAGCGTGGCGTACGGCGAGACCGTCGACGTGGTCGCCACCGTCGAGCCTCGCGTGCTCGGCCAGATCCGGGACTATGTTGAGGGCTATACCGAGCCGGAGGAGGACTGGACGCGATGAGCGATGCGTATTTCGTTCCCTGTACGGAGGCGGAGAGCGAGTTCACCGAGAAGCGCTCCCGCTTCATCGGACGCGTGACGCGCATTGAAAGCGAGGCCGAGGCGCGCGCGTATATTGAGAAGATCAAAAAGCAGCACTACGACGCGCGGCACAACTGCTGGTGCTATATCGTTCACGAGGGCGGCGTCGTGCGCTACGGTGACGACGGAGAGCCCCAGGGCACAGCGGGGCAGCCGATGCTGAACGTCTTTCAGCGCGAGGGCGTGGAGAACGTCGTCTGCGTCGTCACGCGTTACTTCGGCGGCGTCCTGCTGGGCGCCGGCGGCCTGACGCGGGCGTATGCCAAGGCGGCGAAGGACGCGCTGGACGCCGCCGGCAAGGCGCGCATGACGCGCTGGACGCGGCTGCGCGTCGGCGTTCCGTATCCGCTGTTCGAGCGGCTGACGCGGCTGATCGACGCACACGGAGGAGTCGCGGAGGAAAGCGGATACGGCGCGGACGTAAGCGTGACGCTGCGGCTCCCGCAGGAACGTGCGGAGGCGTTCGCCGCCACGCTGACGGAGCTGTCGGGCGGCGCCGTCGCGCCGGAGCAGTTGGGCGAAGTCTTTCTGCCGGGCAGCCGGGAAAACGGATAAAGGAGAACAGCCATGAACATCGGATACATCGGTTTCGGCGCGATGGGAAGCGCCGTGGCGGAGGCGTTTGCAAAGCATTGCGAAGAGGTGCGGCGCGGGGAGATCGCGCAGTATGCGTACGCGCCGCATCAGGAGAAGCTGCGCGCCCGCGCGGCGGAGTGCGGCGTCACGCCCTGCGCGAGTGCCGACGAACTGGCGGAGCGCAGCGACATGGTGATCCTCGCCTGCAAGCCCTATCAGGCGGAGACGGTGCTTGCGGGCGTCCGCGCCGGACTGCAGGGCAAGGCGCTGGTGTCGCTCGTGAACGCGTGGCGGTACGCCGATCTCAAGGCGGCGCTGGGCGACGGCGTGCGCGTGCAGTGCATCATGCCGAACATCCCGATGAAGGTCGGCAAGGGCGTCGTCCTGCTGGCGAAGGAGAACGATCTCCTGTCGGAGGAGCGCGCGCTGCTGCGCCGTCTCTGTGCGGCGACGGCACAGGTGATCGAGCTGTCGGAGGAAAAGATCCCGGCGGCGACGGCTCTGTGCGGCTGCGGCCCGGCGTTCCTCTATATGGTCGTCGAGGCGATGGGCGACGCGGGTGTGAAGAACGGTCTGCCGCGCCGTATGGCGTATGAGCTGGCGGCGGCGACGC
>LXOW01230988.1_pt1 | contig 10233 bp, 7 predicted proteins | sample 1368591 | NCBI WGS metagenome assembly LXOW01 (sample SAMN04884650, study PRJNA319009) | bovine gut metagenome | isolation source: Cow rumen | host: Bos taurus | place: Italy: Legnaro (PD) | collected 2014-07-09
ACAGAAGTAACAACAGGTACGATATCGTCGACGCCCGACTCAGCTGTCCACGTAGTGTTGGGGAACGACCACAGGCGAACGGCATCTACACCCGACTTCGAACCGACAGTCAGCGTCAATACCAGTTTGGTAGCATTCTTAAGTTCTGCCACGGTATATTTCTGTAATGCGAAAAGGCCAGCCGTATAGGTCAGCTCGAAGTCTTTGTTACCTTCGTCAGCTGCACTTTTGGGGAATCCGCTGTTCCAAGCGGTATTGCCAGCAGCGGTGCGGAAGTTAACATCCAACGTAGGAGCATACGTGGTTTCAGATTGTGCCGAAGCACTAATACTTAGCATTGCAACAAAGGCCAATGCAAATGATTTGGGTAATAATCTTTTCATACCTTTTTATTATTTAATGATGAAACTTTTTTTGATATACGACTGACATCTGCGCTTTACGCAAATAAANNAGCCTTCTGCACCGTGACGGGCGCGAGGATGGCGTCGGCCACCATGCGGGCTATCAGCTTCGCACCGTTGTGGTTGGGGTGGATGCCGTCACTGACAAGCATCTTCTCGTCGGTAATCGACTGTCGTAGATCGAGTACCTCGAGCTTGTTGCGCTTAGCCACCTTGTCGATGGTGGGGTTGACGGCGTGGATGAGCACCGAGTCGCTCATGCCGTGGTGCTCACGGAAGATGCGAATGGGGTGGGCCAGGATGATACGCGGCTTCGACGGCAGCGCACGCAGCGTGTCGATCATCGCCTGCAGGTCGCCCTCAAACTCCTTGCCGTACTTCCAGTTGTGCGCCTTCGAGTCGTTAGTACCCAGCTTGATGATGACGATGTTCGGGTCGAATGCCTGCGCCATCTTCCACGCTCCCGACTTCACGTAGGGATAGTCGCCCTTGCTCAGCATCGTGTAGCCCGCCATGCCGAAGTTGTGGACGTTGAAGCCCGGACCCAACATCTTCTGCAACTGGGCGGGGTAGCCCAACTGTGACGCCATGTCGATACACGATCCGCGCGTGATGCTGTTGCCGATGCACGCCACGCGGATGGCTTCCTCCTGGGGAGCCTTCAGCTGCTGCAACCAGCGCATCAGGTCGCCGAGCATCTGGTCATGATGCTTGAACCAGGAGGCAAAGCCCCAGCCGTGACCACCGTCGGGATAGATGTGCATGGTACACGGGTTGCCGGCCTTACGCATGGCGGAGTAGTAGGCCACGGCATTCTGTACGGGAGGCACCGTGCGGTCGTCGTTCGACAGCAGCAGGATGGCGGGAGGCGTGCTGTAGTGGTTCACCTTCAGCTCGTTGGAGTATTCCTTGATCAGCTGCTCGCTCTCCTTCTTCTCACCCAGGAAGCGGCGCCACGTGCCTTCGTGGGTGCCTTTGCCCATCGTGATGACTGGGTAGACGAGGATGGAGAAGTCGGGCAGCGCGTCGAAGGGGGCGTGGGTGCTCACCGTGGCTGCCAGATGACCGCCAGCGGAGAAGCCCATGATGCCGACGTCACGGCGGTTGATGTGCCACACAGCGGCACTGTCGCGCACGGTCCGTATGGCTTGGTAGGCATCACCGACTGGAATGTCGGGATTGCCGTTAGGCAGGCGATACTTCAATGTGAAGTAGGCTATGCCTTGTGCGTTAAACCACTCAGCCCAGTTGGTTCCTTCCTTCTCAAACGCCAGTCCGCCATAGGCTCCTCCAGGGCAGGCAATAACAGCCCGTCCATTAGACTTTTCGGGCAGAAAGCAGTGCAGTTCCGACTGCCCGTCACTTGAATTTTTCAGCACGAACTGCCGTGCCGTCTGTGCCTGAATAGTGATGGCAGCCGCCATAGCGGCTGCCATCGTCATAAGTGTATGCTTCATGATGAACATATTACATTACTTCTGATAGAGCATCAGCGTACCCCAGCCTATCTGGTCGAAGGCACCGGAATTGACACCATAGCGGGCATCGCCGGAACCGCACTCAGGACGGTTTACCTCGGCATACTTCTTGACGAAGTAGCTGCCTGCCACGTTCTTATAGTGCTGGTAGTAGATCTCGAAGCCCGGGCGCAGCTGTCCGCGACCGTCCTGGCCGAAAGCCTGCTGCTGCTTGCCAGCCTCGTGGCTGGTGTTGTTGCACCAGGGACCTACCACGGTGAAGGGAATCTGTGTGAGCGGATAGAGCCACTCGCCACCCTGCACACCCGTACCATTGGCAATGGTAATCTGGGCATGCGTGCCGGTCTTCAGGTTTGCCATGGCATTATATTCTGCCATGTGCAGCAGTGCCTGGTCATTGCTGGAGAAATAGTCGAGATCAGTATAGTCGGGGTTGTCCTCATACAGGGCCCATGCAGCCTGCGCCAGATTGGCAGCCACGACGATGGCCATCGTAGCGTGTCCCTGGTCACGACCCGACTCCTGTGCCTGTGCTATCTTCTCCACACCTTCAGGGGTGGTGAAGTCATAGGTAGCCTGCAGCAGGTTGGGGATAGCGCCCAGGCCGTCACCTGTCTTGGTGAAGTAGTTGGTCACAAACTTGACAATCTCATCATTCTCGGTCAAGATGCCAATCTGCAGGTATGAGCAGAGATTGACCAAGTCCCAGTTCGACATGTAGTGCTTAGGCGATCCGCAGTTGCTGGAGCCATGCAGCATGAGGAACTTATAGTTCTTGTCGCCAAACACGTTGAGCATGAAGTTCTTGTATTCCGTAAACTCCGACTCCGACCATCCTTCATAGTCGCGCAGCTCCTCGCCGGCCAGACCGAAGGTGAAACCCTGTGCACCAGCAGCCAGATAGTAGTTGTTGTCGTTGGCCGTCACCTCCTTGCAGGTGCGGGCCCAGTCCATCAGGATCTTAACGCCCTTCTTGGCATACTCTTCGTTGCGGGTGAGCTGCCAGAGCAGTCCAAACTGGTGGGCGGCGGCAGCGTCGTACATGGCGTCAGCAATGTTCTGCACGCCCTCCTTGGTGCCCTTGGGGTCGCCACGCACTATCTGCTCGTGGGCATGCGTCGTCACGCCGTACTCGCCCGTCACATAGCGGCTTTGCTGCAGGGCCTTGAATTCTTCCTGCTGTTCGGCAGTCAATGTTCCAGCACTGATGGCCTCTCTCACACGCTTGAAGTCTGCTGCGCTATATAGTGCACAGGGGTGGTTGTAGGTCAGCGTCATCTCGGGCTCAGGGGTATAGCCTGAGAGGTCGACGGTGCCGTCCTCGTTCTTCTGGCAGGAGGTGGCGGTTGCGACAAGTGCGCAACCTACCAAACCTGCAATAAGGATATTCTTGAAACTAATCATAGTTTTACCTTTTTTCGTTTTTTAGCATTTTACTTTTACTTAATCACGTCGTATGTCAACTTATCGACCTCGGTCACGTACTTCTTCACGTCGTCTACGCTCTTGAAGCTCTGCATCCAGTAGACGTTGTACGTAATCTGGTGGCCAATAGTCGCGATGTCGGCATACTTCAATTGGAAGGTGCGGAACGAGATGCTCTCGTTCGTCGGAGCCAGTCCGCCTGTGCCGAAGGCGAGCGTCGTGAGGTCGTAGATGAAGACGTGTGAACCGTCTGAGCACTTCAGGTCGCCGGTGTACTTGTTGTTACCATTGCCCAGGGCCTTATAGTCGGCACCGCTCTCGGAGGTTCCTACCACGTCGAAGTTCAGGTTACGGGCTGTCACGCCTTCTGACTTGTAGAGGTCCTTCACATCGTCCACCTTGATGGCGATGACAGGATAGTTGCCGGCATGGAGTGTCACGGGCAGATCCCACCAACGGAGGTCGGCACGCTGCTTGGTAGCATTCTGCGAATAGGTGGTGATGGTGATGTAGCCGTCGTGCCACTCGCTTGAGGTAGAGGTACCGTTGCCGCTTTGCTTGGCATCGTAGAGGCTGTAGTGGTTCGGGTTGTGGAATGTTTCACGAATCAAGCCACAGGGGATGTTCAGCTTCAGCGTGCTGCTCTTGCCGGTCTCGGGACAAGTGGCAGTGACGGTCACCTCGCCGAAGCCCTTGAAGGTCACATAGCCACCCTCAACGGTTGCGATAGCGGCATCGCTGGTTGTCCACTGTATCAGGCTCTGCGTGCTCTGTGCCGGTATGGTGGTGTAGCTGACCTGTACACCCTGCTCGTTCAGGGCAAAGGCATAGCCGTTATCAGCGGAATAGGTCTGGTCGAGGGTGATGTCCTGCGGCTGTACGATGCGCTTCACCGTGATGTCGATGGAGGCAGACACTCCTGACCCGTCCATGGCCTTACCGGTAATGGTGACGGTCTTCGTGATGTCTGTTCCGCCGGTGCTGACACCTGTTACGACACCCTTGCTGTCGACAGTGGCAACGGCGGGGGGTCGCTGGATGTCCACTCCAGGGTACGATAAGTACATGCCTCTGGTTCCAGCTCATAGCCGATAGTCAGCTGCTCACCTTCGTAAACCTCAGTGTCGTCGGCAAACAGGGTGATATCAGTCGCCTGGTGCATGTGTTCTGCCACCTTCACTTTCAGGGTGCTCAGCACGCCCGAACCGGAATACATGCCGGCTGGGGACACGGTGACGATGGTATATCCCAGTCCTTTCTCGCTCAGGGCTTCTATCTTACCGTCGGTAATGGTGGCTACCGTCGGGTCGGACGTAGTCCATACGACATCACTGAACGTGGCATCGTTTGGTGTCAGCGTATAGCTCAGTTGGGCACTCTCGCCGACAATCAGCGGCAGCACGTCGGCACCGGTATTGTCGGTATAGATGAGTTTCTGCATCTCGGCAGGCACTGTCAGGACAATACCGTCAGGACAGTAGGCTGCCGTCACGTTGGGGATGCGGTTGTCATCCTTGCTGCAAGCGGTGAGGATTGAGGCAATACCGCAACAGGCGAGACAACCTGCCAATAATTTATATATCTTCGTATTCATAATTCTTAACTCTTAACTCGCGAAGCGATAACTCTTAACTCTTAATTCTTAACTCAATTACTCCCATCCAGGATTTTGTGAGAGATTAGCGTTCAGCTGACGCTGGTCTTGCGGCAACGGATAGAGATAGTTCTTCTGTGCCCATGTGCGGCCATTATACATCACGATGCAACCGTCACTGTTCAGCGGACGGGCCTGTGCAGCCCAGTTGGTCTCAAACCAGGTACCAGTCATCTTGACACCCAACTGGTCCTGAGGCATCTCAGTCTCTGCAGTCTTCCAACGCTTCAGGTCGTCAATACGGAACCCTTCGAGGAACAATTCCACGGTGCGCTCACGGCGAATCTCGTCACGCATGGTGAGCCCGTTGGCCGAGCAGAAGCTGTTGGAGAGCTTGGGCATACTGGGATTGATGCGTCGGCGAACCAGATTCAGACTTTTGTCCAGGTCGTTGTCGCTGATATTCTCGTTCAGCTCGTAGGCAGCCTCGGCATAGTTGAGCAGTACCTCGGCATAGCGGATGACGGGATAGTCCATGGACTCATAATAGTCGGCAACCTCGCGCTCGACGCCCCACTTTTGGTTCTGATAGCCTGAGTTTGAGCGGGCGTTACCCGTCAGACAGTTGTCCAGGTCGGCATCGGTCCAGCTGGTACGCCACTTCGAGTCGTTGTTCCAGTAGGGCTCGTTGTGTTGCAGCATGGTATTGTCCATGCGGGCGTCGCGGTTCTGGAACTCGTCGGTGGCTCCGGTGTATCCTTTGAACAGGGGGCTCTTGCCTACGGGCAGTCCGTCCGAGCAGAGGTACATGTTAGCCATCTTACGGGTGATATAGCACACGTTTGACAACAGTCCGTGGGTGATGTTAATGCTCAACTTGTCGGTATCGCGGTGGCGGTGCGACAAGATGTACTCGGTATTGGCAGCCTTCAGCAGTCCGGCAGGATTGCACTGCCCGGCATCCTCGAGAATGAACATGTAGCGATAGCTCTGGTTGATGTTGTTGATGGCGGGGTTCACCAGTGCGGCATTGTAGAACAGGCTGTAGTGTCCGGCCCTGATGACCTCGTCGGCAGCATTCTTGGCTATGGTCAGCAGTTCGGTAGCGCGCACCGTGTTGCCGCCGTGGAACTTCTGCCACGTACCTTCGTAGAGGGCTACACGGCTCAGCATGGCCTGGGCGGCATCGCGGCACAGGCGGCCTTCCTCGGCCGGTGTCTCCGGCAGCAGTTCGGCAGCCAGCATCAGGTCCTCGATGCACTGGTCGATGACCTCGCCACGGGGATTGCGGCTGCCATAGAGCTGACCGTTGTCAATGTCGAGTGGTTCGGTCAGGATCTGTGCGTCGCCATAGAGTTGTACCAACTCGAAGTGCAGGTAGGCACGGAACCAATAGGCCTCGCCCATCGGGGTTGCGATAGAAGCCTGATTGGCAAAGCCTTCAGCATTCTTCAGCAGCAGATTGGTATAGTAGATGCGCTTATAGATGGACGTAAAGTTGCCGTCCTTCTCTGGAATGGCGTTGGTACCCTGACTGTAGGTGTTGACACTGTTAGTGCAGATGAGGTCAGAGCGATAGTCGGAATGGGCTCCGTCAGCCACACCGTTCTGGTAGTCAGTACCACTGCCCATGTCGCGTGTCCAGCCATAGAACTGGTTGGCAAAAAGTTGGAAGTTGTCGGCCTTGCTCCACACCAGATTGTCGCCCAGCGAGTCTTTGGGATCAAGATTCAGGCAAGAAGCCATACCGCAGATGACGAAGCCAGCNNAATATTCTTTTTCATAATTATATCCTCCTTTTCTTTAGAATGTAACATTGAGTCCAAATGTATGGTTGCGCGTGAATGGATAGAGTGATGTACCGTTCTTGGCAATCTTCGACTCGGGGTCCCAACCGTCGCTGATCTTCGTCGTCTCCCACAGGTCGGCACCGGTATAATAGACGCGCAGACCGTCGATGAAGCCAATCTTCTTCAGCAGCCGCTGGGGGAAGGTATATCCCACGGTGATGTTCTTCAGTCGCAGGTAGCGTCCGTCCTGAGCGGTCAGCGTCGAAGCCAGGTAGTTATACTTGTTGATGTTCGAGTCGTTGGTATAGGGAGCATAGTAGGCTCCGGTATTCTCAGGCGTCCATACGTTGCCGATGCTTGAGTTCAGGTTGTTCAGGTAGAGTCCGCGATAAGGCACTGTCCAGTTGGTGTCGTTGCCACGGTAGATGAAGCGGTTGGCTGCACCCTGGAACACGACGTTCACGTCGATGCCCTTCCATGAAGCGCCAAAGTTGAACGAATAGCTGATTTCGGGTTCGCTGCTACCTAAGTAGATGAGGTCGTTCTCGTCCAGACGGCCGTCACCGTTCTCGTCGCAGTACATATTGTCGCCAACGCGCAGGTTCGACGGCATACCGATACCGTTGTTCTCGAAGTAGAGGGCCTTGTAAGCCTCCAACTGTTCGGTGTTCTGGATTTTGCCGGCATAGCGCAGTCCAAAGAGTGACGAGATACCGTAGCCGACCATGTTCGATGTGTAACCGAAGGTCTTGACGGTTGTTCCCTCATACTCGGTCAGCTTGTTGCGGGCAAAGGTAAAGGTACCGCCCACGTGGTAGTCTACCTTTCCGACACGGCCGTTATAGGTCAGCTGGCCTTCCCAGCCGTAGTCCTTGAACTTGCCGACATTGGCCGAAGGTGCAGCGTCGCCCAGCGTGGCAGGCAGCGTCACCGATACCAGCATGTTGTCGTTGCGCTTCTGGAAGTACTCTACCGTACCGTTGATGCTATGTCCGGGAGCCAGTGTGACACCGAAGTCTATGGCCACGTTGTAGTTCTTGATGCGCTCCCACGAACGGGTCTTCGAGGCAAACGTCCCGCTGGTGGTGATGCTCGATGCCAGGCCATTGCCCAGATAGGCTCCGTTGCTGGAGTTCAGACTGTAGAGTTGCACGCCGTCGTAGTTGCCGATACCGTTCTGGTTACCTACCTGTGCATACGATGCACGAAGCTTCAGGTTGTTGAGCCACTTCACCTCCTTCATCCAGGGTTCCTCGGTCACACGCCAACCGGCACTGACACCCCAGAAGAAGTCCCAGCGGTTCTCGGGCATGAACTTAGAGCTGCCGTCGTAACGGCCGTTGAACTCTACAAGATAGCGGCCCAGATAGTCGTAGTTGAAACGTCCGAAGTACGAGAGTATGGAGTTCTGGTACTTCTGGGCTTTGTGCTTGCTGGCATCTGTCAGCACCACGTCGCCCGTACCGTTGATGACCTCCAGTCCCTGCTGGATGTCGTAGACCGTGGTAAAGTGCTCCTTGAACTCCTTGAACTCATATTGCGTACCCAGTGTCAGCGACAGGTTGTGGTCGCCAAACTGACGGTGACCGTTGACATAGGCTGACAGCGAGTAGTTGTCGATGCGCTGGTTGGCCTGCGTATAGTATGACTTAGCCTGCACGGGGTCAGTCAGCGTCGGGCGCTCACCGGTGATATTATAGTAGCCGATAGCGTTCTGGACTTCGTCCACCCACTTGTCTGAGGTGTTGTAGCCCAGGTTGACGTTGGCGGTCAGCCAGTCGGTGATGTCGTAGTTCAGGGTCTCGCTGATGTCGATGCGCGACACTGATTCCTTGTGGTCGCCACCCTCCTCGACCTTGGCTACGGGTGAGCCCCATGAACCCCATGCGTAGGGCTTGCCGTCGATGGCAGCCATGGGCAGTCCCGGCTGTGGCAGCGAGGTGGTCAGCGCAGCACTGATCATCGTGGGACGTACCATCTCACGGCGGAAGTAGGCAATGNNAAGTAGGCAATGCTGGACTGCAGGCTCAGCTGCTTGGTAAATCGATAGGTATCGTTGACACGCAGGTTGAAACGCTTGTTCGAGTTGTTGCCATACTTCAGGTTTGAGCCGTCATAGTTGTAGGCCAGCGAGATGCGATACGAGTTCTTGTCAGTACCACCACTGACACTCACGCTGTGCTCCTGATTGACGGCCTTGCCGAACAGACCTCCCAGCCAGTCCACATCGGCAAACACAAAGTCTGCCACATCGGTAAAGGCTGCCGTACCAAAGGGATTGGCCGACTGCGACAGGTCGATGTAGCGCCCCTCATAGCGCTTGGCCAGCTGGGCGTAGGTGTACCACGTGCTGCTGGTATTCTGGTCGTTCTCCAATGTCTGCATCAAACCATCAGCCCACTGGGTGAGCGACATGGTTTCGGGCTGTAGACCAGGGGTCTTCAGTGTCAGCGAACCGCTGTAGTTCACTTTCACCTTGCCTTCCTTGCCCTTCTTGGTGGTAATCAGTACCACACCGTCGGCAGCACGGCTACCATAGATGGCAGCAGAGCCGTCCTTCAGAAAGTTGATGCTCTCGATATCGCTCGAGTTGACTGAGTTGATGTCACCGGCTACCCCGTCAATGATGACCAGCGGGCCACCCGAGTTCTTTGACACCGAGCCACGGAGTTTCATGTCCCAGCCTTCTTCACCTGGTGCAGAGCTCGAACGGGTAATCATCACACCCGCTACCTGCCCCTGCAGGGCCTCCAGTGGCGAGGCCAGCGAACCTTTACCCTCAAAAGCCTTGGCATCGACTACGGTGACAGCACCGGTCAAGGACTCCTTCTTAGTCGTACCGAAGCCGACAACTACCACTTCTTGCAGCAGCTCGGCATCTTCTTTCATTTGTACGTTGATAATGTTCTTACCACCAACGGCAATCTTCTGATCCTGATAGCCGATGTACGAGAACTTCAGCGTAGCCTTAGCAGGAGCCTTGATGGTATAGTTACCATCGAAGTCAGTCACTGTGCCGCCTGCCTGCTGACCGTCTATAAGGACCGTCACTCCGATTAGCGGCTCGTTCTGTTGGTCAGTCACCTGTCCTGAGACGGTGATAGTGCCTTGAGCCCACGTCAGCGTAGCCAACATCAGGAACAAGGCAAGAAACCATTTTCTTTTTTCCTTCATAACGAATTGGTTTTTAATTATAATAACGAATTATATTTTTATTTTGTATACAAGAATAATGCAAAAACTAATCAAAAGCCCATTGCCTCGCGAACTTGACTGCGTACCAAGTTACGAGTGCGATAGATACGTGACTCAACTGCACGCTTTGAAAGTCCTGTTTCCAGCACAATCTCATCAGCAGTTTTTTCTTCAAAGCGGGTCATCTGATAGATTTGGGCATCTTTCTCCGACATAGTATTGATAGCATTCATCTCCACCTTCAGGATGTCGTTCACCTCTGCGTCGGTATTGGCATAGCTGCGTTCCATCATCCAACCGATGTTCTCGCGTACCTTATTAATACATGCGCGGCGACGCAGATAATC
>LXOW01258986.1_pt1 | contig 10231 bp, 9 predicted proteins | sample 1368591 | NCBI WGS metagenome assembly LXOW01 (sample SAMN04884650, study PRJNA319009) | bovine gut metagenome | isolation source: Cow rumen | host: Bos taurus | place: Italy: Legnaro (PD) | collected 2014-07-09
GGTCGCGCGCCCCGACAGGCGGGAGATGAGCAGCATCCCCTGGGACTGGCTGCCGCAGGACTGGCTGGCGGATCCCCGCCTGCTCTCTCTCGAGCATTGGAGGGAGAACGAGGTGTTCCGGGACGCCGGGGTCGGCGCGGCCTGCGACGCGGTGACAGCCGCCTTCGATGAGCTGCTGGCGGAGCACGGCTACGAGCGCGACGGCGCGCTCTACCGCGTCCGCGAGGGCAGCGACGGGACGTTCGCCTTCGTCTGCCACTTCGGGCTCATCTGCCTGCTGCTGAGCCATTTGATGAACTGCTCGCCGATGCTGCTCTGGCAGGGGATCATGCTGCCGCCCTCCTCGGTGACGACGCTGCACACCGAGGAGCGCCGCCCCGGCCTCGCGGTCTTTCGCGCCGCCTCGATCGGGGACGTGTCCCATCTCTACGCCGCGGGCGTGGAGCCCTCCTTCCACGGGCGCTTCTGCACGCGCTTCGGCAACGGCCAGCGCCAGGACTGAGGCGAAGGTCTGCGCCGCAGCAGCTTTTTCCTGTCATTCCGAGGAGCCGCAGAGCCCATGGCCGGAAGAATCTTTTTAGCTCTCCGCAAGACCGGGGGGGGGCAAGATCCTTCGACTCGCTTCGCTCGCGAAGCCATGACAGGGGTACGGCTCGCGAAGCCATGACACATGACCTGAACTGTCACCCTGCGCCTCTCCGTGAATTCGCATAAATTGCGAATAGCATCTTTACAATCGCATAATAATGTGGTATGATGTTCCCAGAACGATCATACCGCATTTTTTATGGAGGAGGTCACGGCCATGGCTCGACCGAGAAAAGTATCGCCCGACAGCGGCGCCGGGCGGGAGGGCGCGCCCTCGCCCCTGTGCCGGCGCATCCGCGGCTTCCGGGAGGCGCGGGGCCTGGATCAGAAGAGCTTTGCCGCGCGCCTCGGCGTGACGGGCAACGCCGTCAGCAACTGGGAGTGCGGCCGCGGGCGGCCGGATGTGGAGCTGCTCCCGGCAATCTGCAAAACGCTCGGCGTCACGCTGCCGGAGCTCTACGGCGAAGCGCCGCTGTCGGACGCCCTGCCCCTCCGCGAGCAGAGGCTGCTGGAGGGCTACCGCGCCCTGAGCCCCGGCAAGCGCTACACGCTGGAGAGAACCCTGGAGACGCTCTCGCTCGTGCAGACGATCGAGAGCCGGAAGCTCCGCAAGCTCCCGTACTTCCCGCGCCCCCTCGCCGCCGGCACGGCGGATCCCACGGAGCTGGAGCAGGACGCGGAGGACTTCTATCTCTACGCCTCCCCGGAGGCCGAGCGCGCCGACTATGTCTTCAAGGCCAGCGGCGACAGCATGGAGCCCCGCTTCCACACCGGGGACTATGTGCTGGTCGAGCGTCTCAAGGGCGGAGCCGAGCTGCGCTATGGGGAGATCGGCGCCTTCTCGGTCGGCAACGAGCTCTACCTCAAGCAGTATGAGGCGGACGGGCTGCACTCCCTGAACCCGCGCTACGGCGTTATGCGCTTCGAGGCCGATCAGACCGTGTACCTGATCGGCCGGGTGCTGCGGATCGTGCGGCCGGACGAAGTGCCAGGCGAGGCGGAGCTCGCGGCCTGTCTCGCGCTCGGCGAGAGCGCGCGTGTGTGAGCGATAGAGCCATGGAAGCGCGCACCTGCCTCTGCATCGACCTCAAATCCTACTACGCCTCGGTCGAGTGCGTCGCGCGCGGCCTCGACCCGCTGAAGGCCCGGCTGCTGGTCGCGGACGAGACCCGCTCGGATCAGACGATCTGCCTCGCGGTCTCCCCGGCGCTCAAGGCGATCGGCGTGCCGTCCCGCCCGCGGCTCTTCGAGGCGAAGCAGGCCGTCAAGCTCTATGACGCCGCGCATCACACCAAGACGCAGTTTTATATCGCGCCGCCGCGCATGGCGGAGTATGAGCGCATCTCGGCGCTGATCTATTCGATCTACCTCCACTACGTCGCGCCCGAGGATATCCACGTCTACAGCGTGGACGAGGTGTTCATCGACTGCACGCGCTATCTGTTTCAGTATGAGAAGCAGGCCGCGGCGCAGCAGCTCAGCCCCGCGCACGTGCTGGCGCGCACGATGATCCGCGAGGTGCTGGAGCGAACCGGCATCACGGCCACGGTCGGGATCGGGACGAATCTCTATCTCGCGAAGGTCGCGATGGACATCGTGGCGAAAAAAGCGCCGCCCGACGCCGACGGCGTGCGCATCGCGGCGCTGGACGAGCGCTCCTACTGCGAGCAGCTCTGGACGCATACCCCGCTGACGGATTTCTGGGGCGTCGGCCCCGGCAAGGCGCGGCGGCTGATGAACGAGCGGCTCTTCACGATGGGCGATATCGCCGCGCGCTCGCTGCGGGACGAGGAGTGGTTCTACCGCGTCTTCGGCGTGGACGGGGAGATTCTGATCGACCACGCCTGGGGCATCGAGCCGGTGACGATGGAGCACATCAAGGGCTATAAGACCGAGGCCAACAGCCTCTCGAGCGGGCAGGTGCTCCCGCGGCCGTACCCGTATGCGGAGGCGCGCGTCGTGTTTCAGGAGATGCTGGAGCTCCTCTGCGCCGATCTCTTTCTCAAGAACCTGACGACGGGCGCGCTGAGCTGGTGGGTGTCCTACGACCACAAGAGCCTGGAGGCGCACCCGAACTACACCGGCCCCGTGAGGGCGGATTTCTACGGGCGGCTGCACCCCTGTCCCGCGGGCGGCAGCGTCCGGCTGCGCGCGAGGACGAACGCCCTGAGCGCCCTGGCCGCGCCCGTGCTGGCCTCCTTCGACAAGAAGACGGATCACACGCTGCTGTTTCGCAAGCTCGGTATCTGCGCCGAGGACGTGCGCTCGGACGGCAGCGCCTTCCAGCTCGATCTCTTCACCGACGAGGAGGCGCTCAAAAAGGAGCGGCGGCTGGACGCGGCCATGCTGGAGGTGCGCAAAAAATACGGCGCGAACGCCCTGCTGAAGGGCCTGAACTTCCGCGAGGGCGCCACCGCCATAGAGCGAAATTCGCAGATAGGTGGGCACAGGGCATAGCAGCCAGTTAGGAGTGAGGAGTTAGGAGCGAGAAGTTAGGAGCGAGGAGTTGAAAAGGTGAATCGTTATGAATGTGATACCTCAGCAATACAGCTCCGCGCTCTCCCGCGGGCGGCCGCGGCATGGGCGCTGCGACGAATTTTCCCTGCGCCACCCGCCGATGCAGCTTGAGCGGCGCGCGAAGATCTTCTCCCCCTTCGCCGCGCTCAAGGGCTACGAGGAGGCCGTTGACGCCAAGCGCCGCCTCTATGTGGAAAAGCGCGAGCTGAACGAGGAGGAGCAGGCGGCGCTCGACCGGGCGCTCGCCTGTCTGCACGAGCGCACGCGGAACCTGCGCGCGGCGCGCGCGAATCAGGTGCGCGCGCGCGTGACCTACTATGTCCCCTGCGCGGACGAAAACCACGAGGCCTACGGCTGCCGCGGCTCGTATGAGACGGCGGAGGGCGTGGTCTGGCGGGTCGACGCCGCGCTGCGCGGAACGCTCCTGCTCGGGGAGAAGGAGATCGAGCTCGCGGATATCGCGGAGATCAGGATACAGGAGGCTTGACATGTGCTGCCGTTTTTATATGGAGCTCTCGCCGGAGCTGCGTCCCATCGTGGAGGCGGCGCAGAGATCAAAGCTCTATCGGAACAACATCCAGTGGCTCCCGAAGCCCCTGACCGCGGAGGGCGAGGTCTACCCCGAGGCGCTGGTGCCGGTACTCGCTTCGAGCAAAACCGGGAAAAAGACCGTGTTCCCGATGCTCTGGGGCTATCATCTCCCCGGCGTCGCCCGCACGCTCGCGAACGCGCGCGTCGAGACAGCCGCGGAGAAGCCGAGCTTCCGCGAAGGCTGGGCCGCGCACCGCTGCGCGATCCCCGCCTCCTGGTACTACGAGTGGGAGCACACGCTCACGCCCTCCGGCCGTCCCAAGGCCGGGGACAAGTACGCCGTCATGCCGAAGGACGGGGCGCTGACCTGGCTCTGCGGCCTCTACCGCATGGAGGACGGCTACCCGCACTTCGTCGTGCTGACGCGCGAGCCGGGCGAGTCCGTCGCCTTCCTCCACGATCGGATGCCCTTCATCCTCCCGGAGACGGAGATCGACAAGTGGATCGACCCGAACCGGAACCCGCACATGCTGCTCAACGCCGCGCTGACGGACATGATCTGCGAAAAAGAGGCAAAACGAGCGTGAAAAAACTCCCCCGGCGCCGCCGGGGGACAGGATGAAAAATGAAAAATGAATTATTGTGCCGCCTTGGGCGACGGATCGGGATACAGTGAGGAGTGAGGGATCATGGCATGATCCCTCACTCCTCACTTCAGACCTTCACACCTTGAACAGCAGCTCGCCGTAGGTCGGGAAGGGCCAGCAGCGCGCGGCGGTCAGGGTCTCGGCCTCGTCGCAGACGGCGCGCAGCGCGGCCATCCGGCCGAGCAGCTCGTCGCGGATGTAGTAAGCCTCGCCCGTGCTGTCGAGCCCGTCGAGCGCGGCGACGCCCTCCTCCAGNNTTCTTCGTCTCGTTGAGCCCCGCGGCGAGCTCGCCGACATAGCCCAGCACGGCGGGCAGGATCTCCTTCTTCGCCATGTCGACCATCGTCAGCGCCTCGATGCGCACGGTGCGGACGTAGTTCTCCATGCCGATCTCGTAGCGCGAGCGGATCTCCTCCTCGGAGAAGACGCCGTGGCGCGTCAGCATCTCGACGTTCTCCGGGTGCAGCACCATCTGCAGCGCGTCGGGCGTCGTGCGCAGGTTCAGGAGCCCCCGCTGCTCTGTGGCCTCCTTGATCCAGGCCTCGTCGTAGCCGTTGCCGTTGAAGAGGATGCGCTTGTGCTTCGAGATGGTCTCCTTGATGAGCGCGTGCAGGCGGGCGTCGAAGTCGCCCTCGCCGCTCTCCAGCGCGTCGGCGAACTGCCGCAGCGACTCGGCCACGGCGGCGTTGAGCATGATGTTCGCGCAGGAGATGGAATCGCTGGAGCCGACCATGCGGAACTCGAACTTGTTGCCCGTGAAGGCGAAGGGCGAGGTGCGGTTGCGGTCGGTCGCGTCGCGGTTGAAGCGCGGGAGCACGTCGGCGCCGAGGCGCATGCGGCGCTTCTCGCCTCCGGCGTAGGGGCTGTCGGACTCGATGGCCTCGAGCACGGCGCTGAGCTCGTCGCCGAGGAAGATCGAGATGACCGCCGGGGGCGCCTCGTTCGCGCCGAGGCGGTGATCGTTGCCCGCCGTCGCGACGCTCAGGCGCAGCAGCCCCTGATAGTCGTCCACAGCCTGGATGACCGCGACGAGGAAGAGCAGAAACTGGGCGTTCTCGTAGGGCGTGTCGCCGGGGCTCAGGAGGTTCACGCCCGTGTCGGTGGAGATCGACCAGTTGTTGTGCTTGCCGCTGCCGTTGACGCCGGCGAAGGGCTTCTCGTGCAGCAGGCACATGAGGCCGTGCTTGCGCGCGACCTTCTTCATGACCTCCATCATGAGCTGGTTGTGGTCGGCGGCGATGTTGCTGACCGTGAAGATCGGCGCGAGCTCATGCTGGCAGGGCGCGACCTCGTTGTGCTCGGTCTTGGCGTAGATGCCGAGCTTCCAGAGCTCCTCGTTGAGCTCCTCCATGAAGGCCTTGACGCGCGGCTTGATCGCGCCGAAGTAGTGATCCTCCAGCTCCTGCCCCTTCGGGGGCTTCGCGCCGAAGAGCGTGCGGCCGGTGTAGATCAGATCCTTGCGCTTGAGATACAGCTCCCGGTCGATCAGGAAATACTCCTGCTCGGGGCCGACGTTCGTGACGACGCGCTTGACGTCGGCGTTGCCGAAGAGCCGCAGCACGCGCAGCGCCTCGCGGTTGAGCGCCTCCATCGAGCGCAGCAGCGGGGTCTTTTTATCCAGCGCCTCGCCGCCGTAGGAGCAGAACGCGGTCGGGATGCAGAGCGTCTTGTCCTTGATAAAGGCGTAGGAGGTCGGATCCCAGGCCGTGTAGCCGCGCGCCTCGAAGGTCGCGCGCAGACCGCCGGAGGGGAAGGAGCTCGCGTCGGGCTCGCCGGTGATGAGCTCCTTGCCGGAGAAGCGCATGAGCACGTGACTGTCCGGAGCGGGGGAGAGGAAGCCGTCGTGCTTCTCGGCGGTGATGCCGGTCAGCGGCTGGAACCAGTGGGTGAAGTGCGTCGCGCCGTTTTCGACCGCCCAGGCGCACATCGCGTCCGCGACGGCGTTCGCGACCGAGAGGTCCAGCGGCTTGCCCTTGCGGATCGTGTCCTTGAGGCTGTGGTAGACCTCCGCGGAGAGCCGCGCGCGCATGACCTTGTCGTCAAAAACCATGCTTCCAAACAGTTCCGGTACGGTACTCATAGTCGTATCCTCCTTGTCCAAAAAAACACAAGAGAGGCCCGCTGCCTCTCAATATGCGGCCATTCTACGCTATGGCCGGGCAAAATGCAAGCATAAAACTATGTTGAACTGCCGTATCATATCCGAAAGCTATGATGCGCGAAAGGCATCTCCTATCATGGGGCGCGCGGGCATGAAAAAGGGCCGGGAAAAAGGATTTCCCAGCCCGGTAATCAGTGATTCGTGGATGGCGGTTTTCCCTAACCGCTGTGATAGAAGCGGCAGTCGCGGCCGCCGCTTTGCTTGACTTCGTAGAGCGCCGCGTCCGCGTGGTTGAAGAGCTCCTTCCAGTCCGCAGCGTCGCGGCCGAAGGCGACGCCGACGCTGACCGAGGCCAGGGGCAGCCCGTCGTCGGTGTGGGACAGCTCGCGGTTGACGGAGCTGACCTTGCGCGTGATCGCCTCGCGCTCCGCAGCCGAGGCGTTGAGCAGCAGCACCACGAACTCGTCCCCGCCGATGCGGCAGACGTGGTCGATGCGGCGGCAGTTTTTCCGCAGCGCGAGGGAGATTTTTTTGAGCACCCGGTCGCCGACGGCGTGGCCGTAGGTGTCGTTGATGTGCTTGAACTTGTCCGCGTCCACGAGCAGCAGCGCCGTGCTCTCGAGCTCGAGCCGGGGGAGGAGCTGCTCGTACCCGGCGCGGTTATAGATGCCGGTGAGCCCGTCGCTCTCCGCCTTGTCGATCAGCAGCCGCTCGGAGTCCGTGTTCATCTGCATCGCGACGGCCACGCCCGCGAGGCAGAGCGCGAAATAGACCGCGCTCCACCAGAGCTGGATCGGAGCCGAGAGCGCGTCGTACATCGGCAGCAGACCGGGGGTGCGAAAGCGCGGCGCGAAGACGACGAGAAAGACGGCGAAGTTGACGATCGCGAGCGGCAGCGCCGGAAAGCGCGTGCGCAGCGCCGTGCGGCTGAGGTATTCGGCGAAAAAGACGAACAGCGTCAGCCCGACCAGCGGGAGCTGCAGCCCGGCGCTGAAGCCCAGGCACACGGCCGAGACGCAGAGGTAGGCAAGCTCCGCGAGGTACAGGGTGAAGAGCAGCGCGCGCGTGCGCTCACGCTCGAGCAGCCGGAGGCTCGCGGCGGCGCAAAGGGCGCAGAGCAGATTTGCCTGCACCATCGGCCAGACGGTCTCGAGGAGGAACAGCAGCACGAAAACCAGATGCTGCACGAGAAAACCGATCGAGACGCCGCGCAGAAAACGCCGCGCCAGCTTCTCATTCGTCAGATCCATCGGCAGGTATCCCTCCTCCGCGCTTATAATAACCTTGTGTGCAGTATAGCACAAAGCATCGCCCCAAGGCAAGCGGGACGATGCTTTTTCAAATCTCCGACAGAGCGCGCCGGTGAGAGCCCTTGCCCCCGGCGGCGTCCGCCTTATTCCTCCGTGCTCTCGAGCAGCTCGTAGAGCAGAGCGTACAGCTCCCGCGCCTTCTCCGGCTCGAGCCGGATGCAGCTGCCCACCTGGGCGGGCACGGAGAGCGCCTTTTCGCGCAGCGCCTCGCCTTCGTCGGTCAGCCTGATGAAGACGCTGCGCTCGTCCTTCTCGCTCCGGCGGCGGCTGAGCAGCCCCTTCTTTTCCATGGCCTTGAGCAGCGGCGTGAGCGTCCCCGTGTCGAGATACAGCCGCGCGCACAGCTCGCCCACGGTCTGCGGGGCCTTCTCCCACAGCGCGAGCATGACGACGTACTGCGTATAGGTCAGCTCGAGCTCGCTCAGGCAGGAGTGGTACAGCCGGATCACGGCGCGGGACGCGGCGTAGAGCGGGAAGCAGAGCTGCCTGTCCAGCCGCAGAGCCTCATAGCGTTCGCCCATGGGCTCCGACCTCTCTTTTTACAGCAGCGCGGCGACGGCCTCGTCCACCTTCTTCATATCCGCGGTCGGCTCGAAGCGGGCGACGACCCTGCCCTCGCGGTCGACGAGGAACTTGGTGAAATTCCACTTGATGTCGGGGTTGTTCTTGTAGTCCTTGTCGATCTTCTTGAGCATCGCGCCCATGGCCAGCGCCGCCGGGCCGAAGCCGAAGCCCTCGAAGCCCTTCTCGGCCTTGAGGAAGGCGTACAGCGGCAGCTCGTTCTCGCCGTTGACGTCGGACTTCTTCATCTGCGGAAACTGCGTGTTGTAGTGCAGCGAGCAGAACTCGTGGATCTCCTCATCCGTGCCGGGGGTCTGCCCGGCGAACTGGTTGCAGGGGATGTCGAGGATCTCAAAGCCGCGCTCGTGATACTTCTCATACATCTCCTCGAGGGGCTTGTACTGGGGCGTGAAGCCGCAGCCTGTCGCGGTGTTGACGACCAGAACGACCTTGCCGCGGTAGTTCTCCAGGGAAAAATCCTCGCCCTTGCGGGTCTTGACGCTGTAATCATAGAAAGACATGGGATGACCTCCTTATTATTTTCTTCAACTATATTGTATCAAATATAAATGCGGATGTCAAGAGGAAGTTTTCAGCGAAGCTATGGCGATATGGTTTACATGTAACAGTTCAGCCCATGAGCCCACTGGGGGGGGAGTTCAGAGGGGGGAACGCCCTCTGATTCCCGCCCCGCAGGGCGGGAACAAAATCAGATTCGTTTTTGACGGGGCTTTGCCTCGGCAAAAACACCTTAAGCTGAGCAAAGCGNNCGCTGCGATAAGCGCGAGTGAATCTAACTGTTCAGCCCCCCTCCGGGGGGCTGAACAGTTACGTTTACATAACTCATAACTACCTCGCTCCGCCTGGAATCCACCCCCGCAAACGCGGCGAGGGCGGGGGATGTTCCCCCGCCCTTGCGTCGTCATCTATCCGGTATCCGGCTCAGCGCTCCCAGAGGTAGACCGGGACGACCAGCTCGCAGCCGTAGCAGCGCACGGTCAGCTCGTTTTTCCCGGAGGGCTTCAGCGCCGTGAACTCGCAGCTCAGGCCGTCGGCGCTGACGGACAGCTCCACGGATTCCGCGTCGCTCGCGAGCCATTCGATCTCCGGCCTCACGGCGTCCGTCACGAGCTCCACGCTGAGCGTGAAGGGCTTGTCCCCGACGTAGGCGGTGAAGCCGTCCTCGTTCAGCTCGCGCCCGAAGGCGTAGAGCCGGATGCCCGCCACGTAGGGCGTGGGGGAGGGGGTCGGCGGCGCGGGCGTCGGCGTGAGCTCGGGCGTCGGCGTGACGCGGCTGAGACGCCAGCCGGAGGAGCTCACCGCGAGGATCGCGCAGACGAGCGCCACGGCGATCAGAGCGATGCCGAGGAACATATAAAACTGCCTGCGGGAGGGTTTGCTTTCGTTCTTTTCTTTCGTGTTGTCCATGTGGCGAGCACCCCGATCGTCCGGATTTTAGTATATCTTACCACTTTTTCTTCCCCCACTCAAGGAGGGGTTTTTTCAAAGATTTTGCGAAAACTCTCCCACTTGGACGCCCCAATAAAAAAGGGCCGGGAAGCAGCGCATTCCCAGGCCCGGTGGCTGATGGCTGACGGCTGCAGTTTCCTTTTCCGCTGACCGCTAATCCGGCAGCGTGAGCAAAAAGGCCTGCTGCCTGTCGAAGAACAGGCGGTAGCGCGACGTGCCGTAGAGCGTCGTGCGGAAGCACCCGTCCGCGTCCAGCTCATAGCCGTCGGTGTAGTTCATCAGATAGGCGTAGACCTGCCCGTCCTGTTCGCTGAGCACGAGGCGCATCTCGCGCGCGCCGTCGCTCGCCGCGAGCACGCATTCGAGCTGCCCGTCGCCGTTGAGATCGGCCGTCGCCGCGGAGAGGATGCTGAGGTCGCCCGCCATCCAGTCGGCGGCCGTGTCCTGCCACAGCATCTCCCGAAAGCCGATCCGACCGGGGCTGTGGGTGTAGCCGTCCGCCGTCG
>LXOW01333541.1_pt1 | contig 10228 bp, 10 predicted proteins | sample 1368591 | NCBI WGS metagenome assembly LXOW01 (sample SAMN04884650, study PRJNA319009) | bovine gut metagenome | isolation source: Cow rumen | host: Bos taurus | place: Italy: Legnaro (PD) | collected 2014-07-09
ACTTGACTAGTCAAAAAAAATAAAGTATGTAAGTTATTTTTATTTTTAATAACTTACACACTTTATTTTACACTCCAGTTTAAAGAAGAGTGGTATCTTTATGCAAATCACTTTTCTTCGCTTTTTTTTATTTGCTTGTATTCATACCAGACAGATTTGATTTCATCTATAGTTAGGTTCGGAACTGTGTTGGCTACTTCGTTAATCGAAATTTCTTCGTTGCCCGTCATTTTGATAGACATTTCAATCAGAAAAGGGATTATTTCAGCTCTTCCTTCAACCTTTCCTTCGGCTTTTCCTTCGGCTTTTCCTTCAGCTTTTCCTTCCTGATAACGTTCTTTTTCAATTTCCCACAACTGCATATATTCTCGCCTCCACTTCTTGTTCAACCGGATTTCATCTACATTATGCATTAACTTTTTAGCGTATTCGGACTGTCCGTCTTCGCCGTTAAATACCTTTATCATTTCCTTGAATTCGTCGCTGATATCATCCTGTATGCCTTTGGTATTGATGAAAATCTTTGTGGCATCATCTTCTAAAACCAAGTCCGGACATTCCAAACAACAGTTTTTAAAACGATATATGTGTCTTCCATGTCCAAATAAATCAAATGTGCAAATAAAGATAATATAGCTTTTGTTTAATTCATTGTAATCTGCGCCTTTATCTAATAATTGTAAATCTATCATTGCCTGATAATAACGGCTTCTTTTTGGTAGATTGTACTTTATTGTTGATTGCATTTCCACATTGTATATTGTGCCCTCATCATCATCTACATACACATCCAGTCGTACACTTTTAGATTCTGATGCAATGGTTATAGTCTTCTCATCTTCCGGATAAGAAATCTCCTTAATCTTCACATCCAATACAATCTCTAGAAATGTTTTGCAAATCTCCGGATCACTCATGACCTTCGTAAACATAAAGTTGTCTACTATCGTCAATTCCTCGTATGGCTTCATACGAAAACCATTTAGTGTTCCTTTCCTGTTATCTTTTTCATTCGTACTTTCATTCATTTTTTCTTTCAAATTACATACTCCTTTCATTTGTGTGCAGGAATATGTAATACTGAAAACCTTTTATACTTCTTTTCAACAACGAAAATCATTTCATTGATGTTATGACACAACAACGCTATCTCTAAGACTTTGCTTATCAATAAAACACTTCCTGCTATTTTTAATTTTGGGTAATAAGCAGGATTAAATCTTAGAAATTAGAATGTCACATAATCAGTAACAATAGAACTATAAGAAATTTTCTGCTCACCCTTAGATTAACATAAAAAAAGTTGCAATACAAGAAAAAATTGCAACGATTTGAGCTATAAAACAAAACTTTTTCAATATAAAAATAAAATGCAGAATACCACTATAAGGGAATTATCGTTATGTCGGACATAAGGCTTGTTAAAACATCTCTTAAACCAATATATCTACAGAACCGCATCGGCTATTTGACGAAAACGGAAAGTATATTCCTGAAACGGTTTCTTTGAAATTTACGAATAAAGAAACCAATGCTGCGATTGCGGATTATTTAGAATTAGTTAGATATGAGAAAATAAACGGAATTACCTTTGATAAGGCAAAAAGCAGCTCTGATACAAAGGACAGACTAATGATGTATTTTAATAATCTGGGATAAAAAAGAAATGAAAAGATTGGAAAATCTTTTGACGAAAAAAGGGTGGTTCCGCAAAGAGCCACCCCTTGTATTTATTAAGGATTATGCAAAGTTTTAAAATGATGATCATTTCGTAGCAACAACCGTATTACCCTCTATCTTCAAACTTGTCGGAAGTGCTATTGCAAGTTTTTCGTATGATTTAGCAGTTGACTTTGAATTTGCTATATCTACATTTAAAGTGACCTTATTGCCCGTTATTTCAAACCCATCTGACAATACAGTACCATCTAATCCAGCCACATCATCACCATCAGCATCTTTTGCTACAACTGAAAAATCAGAATATGTTAATCCTGTTAAAGTTGCATTTTCAAAAACTATCGTTACCACAACATCATCAACATCATCTTTACTTGGAACAGTAGTAGTACCAGTAAATGAAGCCGTAGCAGTTGCTGTTGTCGTTCCCGAGTCACCAGCGGCTGTACTTCCACCATAGCTTAATGAACCATCCTGTACTTCCCATCCATCTTCAGTCAACTTGAACACAACGATTGTGGTAGAATATACACCTGATTTCTTATTTCCGGCTTTTCTTACAAGTAAATAAGTAGGAGTTGCATTCTTACCAAATGAAATTTTTTTCTTAAGTTCTGCACTCTTACCCTTTAAGCTGCTCCATTTATAAGAACTTTTATTTGCTTTCTCGGTTGCAAAAGAACCTTTGTAGCACTTGCTGCCCTCTACTGTTTCTACAACCTTGCCATATGCATCCTCAGTTAACAATGTATATTGATATGTATCCGTAGCCGAAGTTTCAATCTTAAGGATAGCCGCATTTGTTGCTACTTCAACTGAAATACCAGTTGATGCAAGTTCTGTAGTGGCAGGTACATAAACTGTAGTGGCATTACTAGCCTGCTTATTTCCTTTTGCTGCTGTTCTAACGCCGTAATATGCACCTGATTCTAATGATAAGCTTAATCCTGCATCAGGTACGGTTGTGTAGCTTGCTGGATCAGCATCAGCCGTTGCTGTACCATATTCCGTACCTTTCTTAAGTGTTGCTACATGATTATCGTAATCAATAGTAACATTTGGACCAGCTGCTTTCTTTGCCAGTTTAAATACTTTTGCTACACTGGCACGAACAACACTTTCCTTAAATTTACCTTCATTATCTAAAACAGCTTCGCTTCCTACACCTTTTACTCTTACAGAAATACTGGCACCTGTTTTACCTAGCTCGTCCAATCTTGCTTCCACATCAGCATATGAAGTCCATTCTGTTTCATTGTTTACTCTGAACTCAACAGCTGCTAATGCATCTGCTGTATCAAGCGCTGCGCTTTCACCTTTTATTGTAACCTGTAATTTTGTCTTTCCACTATCAGGTGCTGCAACATATGTAATCTTCGAAACAGTTTTTAACGAAGGTACTTCTACAGAAAGAAAGTTTGATGTCTTTGTTGCATCAAGATCAAGTGTTTTAGCGAATGTTACTACTTTTTTCTTGGTTATCGTTGCAAGATTTACCTCTCCACCATTTGTACGAATCCACTTACTAGCTGCTGGCACTTTACCCTTAGTGAGGTCTACCTTATCTACTGTATAGAAATTATACCCTTCTAATGTAAGTGTATCCTCATCCGCATCATAAACGCCTGTTCCTGTAGTAGTGGTAGCACCATCACCATCTGCCAGAACATACATCGGTTGCAGCGTAGAAATCATCGGCATGGTTAACGCAAGACTTCCTGCTACGACTGTAGCTAAGATTTTGCATCCCCATTTTCTAGTTGAAAATTTACTCATAGAAATTCCTCCTTTTTCAAACATCTCCTACCACATTATAAATAATATTGAGATGTTCTATTGGAAGAGGAAGCGAAAATCCGCTCCCTCTCCCTGTGTTTTAAATCATCTGGTTATCCGCTTATTGTAATAATGCTAATACGCCCTGTGTGCTCTGATTTGCCTGAGCAAGCATTGACTGACCAGCCTGCTGTAAGATGTTGCTCTTACTGTAAACTGTCATTTCTTCAGCCATATTAGTATCTCTTAAGCTAGACTCAGCTGCCTGTAAGTTTTCACTAGATGTATCCAAGTTAGCAATTGTGTGCTCTAATCTGTTCTGAGTAGCTCCAAGTTTTGCACGCTCGGTAGAAACTTTCTGGATAGCCATATCATAAGCTTCTACTGCCATAGATGCTCCTGCCTGTGTAGTAATATCTAGTGCTTCTCCAGTCTTCTTATCAGCAATATCTAAATCCTGTGTACGCATTGAATTGATACCAAGCTTGATTTCTTGTGAAGCATTTGCTCCTACCTGTAAACGGAATGCGTCCTTACCAGTTGCAGAAGGCTCTGTTAACACTGCTTCTCCTAACGTAATAGTAATCACGTCACCAGCCTTAATAAGACCACTACTATCATCGGTTGGCTCTGGAGTTGGTTTTCCATCTTCATCCTCCGCAACATTAATATTCATTACAACCTCGTTACCACTATCATTCAAAACCACACGAGTGTTTGTATCATCTGCTTCCTTTCCGTAAAAAAGATCGGCATTCAGTGTGACAACATTATCAGCAAATGTTACTTGATCACCCTCAGTAATATCGCCATTAAACAAGGAAGTAATTTTGTAACCTTTACCAGATTCAGTGTCTACACCACCATCTGTTAAAAATTCAATTCGAATAACATCTGTTTCTTTAGCTAATTTTAACTGTTCCGCTACTGTCATCGTTTTTTGAGTAATTGGATCCTCAGCAGTACCATCTTGTGTCAAATCAATAGAAACTAACGAATTTGCAAATGTTCCTTCAACCTTTCCAGTTCCTTCTTTCTGATTAACAGCACCCTTACGGTCACCATTGATCAATTTCTTTGTATTGAACTCTGTGGTGTTAGCGATACGGTCAACTTCTTCTGTTAACTGGTTAATCTCGTTCTGAATCTGAGTTCTATCATCTTCAGTATTTGTATCTGATGCAGCCTGTACTGCCAACTCACGCATTCTCTGAATGATGCTGTGGGTTTCACTTAACGCACCTTCTGCTGTCTGGATCATTGAGATACCATCTTCAGCATTGTCTGATGCACGGTTCAAACCTCTGATCTGACCTCTCATCTTCTCACTGATAGCAAGTCCTGCTGCGTTATCTCCTGCACGGTTAATCTTATAACCACTTGATAATTTCTCTGTAGATTTTGCTAAGTTTCCACATGTAACCCCTAAGTTACGATTTGCGTTTAACGCTGTCATGTTGTGTTGTACTACCATACCCATAATGAATTCCTCCTTTAATTCCTCCAAAACAAACAATGCTGTTTCGGACACCTCGCCATCCGTGGCGATGTCATATAATTATTGAGTTACCATTGCATTCGCAACGTTATGTATAAAAACCAGCGGTCACCCGGGTTCGTTCCGCCAGTATATACCAATAATAATCTTTTTCATCTATATTGATATAAATGTAATAATCCCATAGTTTTCAATTGCATAGATTGTTACTTTTTATTCACCTTCGCTCCCCTATATTTTTTTTACTTTAATGCTCTTTCACTTTCACATTTTTCTTATCATGTTTCTTCTGTTTCTGCTTAAATCTTTCTTCCGAAATAATTTTCTGGATTTTTTCTTTTGCTTCATTTGATAATTCAGCATCCTTATGATAAGTTCTTATTTTATGTACTTCTGCTCCCTGTTCTTTCATATTTTTTTCTAACACACCACTTCGCACAATATTGTAATCACGTGGGGCATCTACCAAAATGTGCAGATTATTTGCTGAACCGCCAGCAAAAACTACTCTGATTTCTTTGCCTATGTCAATGTATTCTCCTGGTTTAACCGTAAGTTTTAACATACTTTTTCCTCCTTGATTTGTGCATTATTCTAATATTTTAGAATAGTCAATGAGTTCCTAACTCCATGATCCAAGGTTACATTTTTATCAAAATGTTACGTTGATATTTCATCTTCAACTTATAAAAGTGTCGCTTTTTGATAAATATCATAATATTCCACCCTAGAACATTCATAACATAATAGATTTCTATAGCAAATAGTATTTCTACATAGATAGTATTTACGTTTTTTAAACAAATACGCTTAGATTTTGTTTTAGTAACGTATTTTTATATAATTTTTATTCTAGGATTTATGAAAACACCAATAAAATAAATAGTGGTACTTTAAGATTACAGATAAAAAAACAACAAAAAATTGAAATTTTTTCCAAATAACACTAATGAATTTAAAAAATGAATCGATATATATATTGTAAGGAAGGTCATGGGCGACATTTTGATAAAAATGTTACATGGCTTTTTTTATTGTTCATTTTTCCTATACAGCCTTAATATGAGAGCCTGTTACTATCTAAACGTAGACTTACCATTTACTTTCGCAACGTGAAATGAAAATAAACTCACAGAATTCCGACCTTAATGATAATTCTTTACCTTTTCTTTAATTTATGCTATTATCATAAAAATTCAAATTGCTACTTCTAAATGGATAAATGAAATCACATAATTTATCACCCAACATTATCACAATCATTTCTACACTCATACCCTCGCACAACACCTCACTGTATTCTCTAGCATTTATTAATCTTATCCCAGAAAGGAGTCCTTTATTATGTCAACTACTGAACCCATCCGAGACAAGCAGAGCCTTCGTGCGATTGCTGATTATTTTCTAGAAAACAAAAATTATCGCAATCACGCCATGTTTATTCTAGGTATCCATACCACACTTCGTATTAGTGATCTTCTAAAACTTCAATGGTCAGATGTCTACGATGAAAAACATCACCAATTTCATACTCACCTTACCATAACAGAACAAAAAACAAATAAAACGAAAACCATCGCTTTAAACAAATGTGCAATTGATGCGTTACGTCTTTATTACCCCTATCGAAAAGGCAAATGGATTTTCGCCAGCAGAAATGGAGATTCTTCACCAATTACAAGACAACAGGCATGGCGAATAATGAATAATACATGTAAGAATTTAGGAATTGATGCCAAAATTGCCTGTCACGGTTTAAGAAAAACATGGGGATATCATGCATGGTCAAGTCAATCTGTCTCACCTGTCATTATTATGGATGTATATAACCACGCTAATTATCGAGTTACGAAACGTTATTTGGGAATTGCACAAGATGATTTAGATGATGCATACCTCAACATGAATTTTTTCAACTAATAAATCCCAGAGGGTACGCCCCTTTGGGATTATTGTAAACTCTGATCGAACCAACACAATTTAAAAAGATTGGTTCATCTAAATTTATTGATATTCGCACATTAGATGAAACAGATGAAACCGTTTATAATTCAATTTATTACAAAGAGATACCAGTTGTTTCCGGTGATATAGATGAGACAATCATAGTTACTTATTCACCTAAATACAAGGCAGACCAACAAAAAATAAGAAGCAGACAACTTGATCGGGCTCAAAAAATTGTAGAGGGAAAAATCAAAAAAAGAAAAGGAAAAACACAAAATGCCCCAACCAGATTTGTGAAAGAAACCAACTGTACCTCAGATGGTGAGATTGCTGAAAAAACGATTTATAAATTAGATCAGAATAGAATTGCAGAAGAAGCAAAATACGATGGTTTCTACGCTGTAATAACAAATCTAGAAGATAATGTAGAAGAAATTTTGAAAANNTTATGTAAGAAGAGATGATAGAATAAAAGCTCATTTTCTAACATGTTACATAAGTCTGTTAGTTTATAGACTACTCGAAAAAAAATTGGATAACCAATATACATGCGAAAAAATACTTGAAACCATTAGAAATATGCAGATGTCTTTATTGTCCGGAAACAGCGGATATATTCCATCATACAAAAGAACAGACTTAACCGATGCCCTGCATAATACTTTTGGATTTCGAACGGATTATGAATTCATAACAAAAGCAACTATGAGTACTATTATAAAAAATACTAAAAAAAGCACAGAAAGTAAAAAATAGCACATATCGTTACGAAACACAAAGTAGCCACATCCCTTATAAATACTAAGGTTACGGCTGTTTATTATTCATCAAAGTGTCAAAGATGGGATTTTAACAGTGTTTATATTTTTTGTAAAGAGTCTTTTCCTTTTTTCTTAACTTTTAAGAGTTATCTCTATTTTTTACCACATCAATTGTATTGATTTCATTCACATATTTGTTATCACATTCTTAAACGATTATCCTACATTTTCTATGAAATCTACAATTGTAGCATTAATGACATCTGGATTATCCATCACTGAATTATGTCCTGCATTTTCAACAACGACTAACCTATACCCGGTTTTTTCTGTCCATTTCATATTGTATTTTTTTACTTTACCTGCCTTATCCTTATCTCCAAGTATTAACAAAACAGGACATTTAATCTCTAAATCGCAATTATCATTTAAAAAACCAGCATATCCGATTCCCATCAAATGACACAGCTCTTTTTTATCATATATAGACAACATATCTAGCATGTTATTATATGCTTTCTCTGTTTCTGCAACTTGTTTAGCCATTGCCTTTTTTAGTGATTTCATCGGCAATAAATGCCCCATCCATTCCACCTGTTTTAGCCAAAAGACATCGGACTTTGAATAATACTCTTTTCCATATGGTGTACTATCAACTGCAATAAACTTCTCAACAATCTCTGGGAATCTCTTGATCACTGCTTGTGTAACAAATCCACCCATAGACTGCCCAATAAAAATAGCACGTGAAATATGATTTTCATTAAATATATCTTTGATTGCCATTGATGCTTTTTCATATGTAAATAGTTGATATGGTCTAGATTTCCCATGTGCAGGAGCATCCCATAAAAGAATATTATATTTATCCTCAAAATAACCAATCTGCTCCTGAAATAACGTGTGATCACCCGTCACTCCGTGCAAAAAAAACAATGTCTTTTTCGTATTATCATACGGACTAGATATCCAATAAAATATATTACCTTCTTCAGTTCTCAAATAACATTCTTTCAAATTATCCCCCCTCATTATATTGTTTGACTTCATTATGTTTGATGCTGTCACACCTCATATACTATAACTATAGTATGAAAAATTTTTTCTTAAAAAATTATACCCCGCTTTCTATATAAAGTCAAACAATACGACTGATTTTCAGTATAGGTAATTCTTCCTTTTTCTAGATATGTCAGCCTCTGTTCTTCTTACACCCCTACTTTTTTTATTAAATCACCAAATGTTTTACTTTCACACAAATTGACGATATTGATTTCATATCCAGCCTCATTCATTTGTTTTAAGATTAGCAATGTGGAAAATGAATTTCCACCTGATTCAAAAAAATCATCAGAATCCTTCACAAGTGTATTGATTTTCAAAACATCCTGCCATATCTTTTCAATCTTTTCGCGATCCATNNTTGTTTGTGCTTGTTGTGGTATAAGAAAAAGGAAGTTTTTATTATGTATGTAAATATAACAGGTAGTATTAATAACAAGCAGCTCCTTTAACACAAGGTACTGCTCCTTTGTGTCGTCCTTTACCTTATATATCCAGTCGGATGGAATGATCGGGAGCGATTCGTATGTCCATTTCTCATACTTTTCGTCATAGTCCTGAGGCTGTGCCATCTCGATATCTCCTTCAGCGAATCAAGGCTTTCAGTCATTCATTCCTACCGATATTTTTCTCTGAAGCATTACCCAAACAGCATATCCACTACTTATTCTAATTCCCTTCTCTCCTGCGTATCGTCATATCCGCTCTCTTTATCATCAATGCCCTTCACAACATCCTGACTAAACAATCCATCACGGTTACAGTAGAAACAGATTCTCCGAACACCGCAAATCTTAAATCTTGCCTCAGCTTCTCCTTCCGGGTATAGCTTCACCATCTGACATCGTTCTGAAGATACCGCCGCAATAAAGGAAATGTAATGAGTCTTTGTCATTTCGTGATTGATCCTTACAAAATACTCATCCTCCACGCGCTCGATAAAAATCATATGATGTTCATCTGTCTGTTCAGCCTCTGCAGGCAGAAGCTGAATCCCGTGACAATGAACGACAGCTTCTCCCATGCTGTGGATTACATTTCCACAAACAGGGCAGATATAAAACTTTGACCGCATCATATTCGCCGACACATTGGCATTTTTGATCTGGTACCCGGAAATCAGCTCCGGCACCGATATTCCAAATGCGTCCGATATCGGCTCCAAAAGCGTGATATCCGGGAGACCTCTCATAGTCTCCCATTTTGAGACGGTCTTTTCACTCACTCCCAAAATCTCTGCCAACTGAAGCTGTGTCATTTTTCTCTGTTCCCGCAGTCCCTTGATAGCCGCGCCCGTAATATATTGATTCATCTCAGATCCTCCTTCAATATCATGTTCATAAACAAATGATATTACACCGGAAGCCTCATAACAACCTACGGAAAGTAGAGTTATCCGTTCCACTTCGGTCGGCGCTAAACGATCGTCCACCGTACAATCAGCCCCCCTCCATCAAGTCTTTTGTTTCATAAGACTTATTCCAGGAACCGATCTCTATCAAGT
>LXOW01257145.1_pt1 | contig 10226 bp, 9 predicted proteins | sample 1368591 | NCBI WGS metagenome assembly LXOW01 (sample SAMN04884650, study PRJNA319009) | bovine gut metagenome | isolation source: Cow rumen | host: Bos taurus | place: Italy: Legnaro (PD) | collected 2014-07-09
CATCATCGTCGTCTTTGGATACGTCAAAGCGCCCCCGGACAAGGCCTACATCATTTCCGGACTTCGGAAAAAGAGCCGCGTCCTGATCGGCCGGGCAGGTATCCGCTTCCCGTTTTTCGAGAGGATCGACAAACTCTACCTGGGGCAGATGACCGTCGACATCAAGACCGAGCAGAGCGTGCCTACCAACGACTTCATCAACGTGAACGTGGACGCAGTGGCAAAGGTCCGCATCATGCCCACGGACGACGGCATCCGCCTCGCCGCCAAGAACTTCCTGAACAAGCAGCCCAACGAGATCACCGTGGACCTGCAGGACTCCCTGCAAGGCAACATGCGTGAGATCATCGGCACCCTGTCTCTGAAGTCCATCAACACCGACCGCGACAGTTTCTCCGATCAGGTCATGATGAAGGCCAGCCGGGACATGGAGAAGCTGGGTATCGAGATACTGTCCTGCAATATCCAGAACGTGACGGACGAGAACGGGCTCATCCGTGACCTGGGCGCCGACAACACCGCCCGCATCAAGAAGGACGCGGCCATCGCCAAGGCCCAGGCCGACCGGGACGTGGCCATCGAGCAGGCCAAGGCCGACCAGGAGGCCAATGAAGCCCGTGTCACCGCCGACACCGAGATCGCCCAGCGCCGCAACGAGCTGGCCATCAAGCAGGCCGAGCTGAAGGTGGCCGCCGATACCAAGCAGGCCACCGCCGACGCCGCCTACGAGATCCAGCGTCAGGAGCAGGAGCGCAGCATCGGCACCGCCACCGTCAACGCACAGATCGCCCGCGCCGACCGTGAAGCGGAGCTGAAGCAAAAGGAGGTCATGGTGGTCAAGCAACGGCTGGACGCGGAGATCCGCGCCAAAGCCGACGCCGAGCGCTACCGCCAGGAGCAGCAGGCCCAGGCCGCCCTGTTCCAGCGGCAGAAGGAGGCCGAAGCTCGCCGCTATGAACAGGAGCAGGCCGCCGAAGCCATCAAGAAGGAGGCCGAGGCCAGAAAGTACGCCAAGGAGCAGGAGGCCGCCGGTATAGCCGCCGTCGGTAAAGCGGAGGCTGAGGCGATCCAGGCCAAGGCCCTCGCCGAAGCCGAGGGCATCGACCGCAAGGCCGAAGCCATGAAGAAGTACGGCGAAGCAGCCGTGATCGAGATGGTCATGCAGGCCCTGCCCGAGATCGCCAAGAACGTGGCCGAGCCCCTGAGCCGGGTCGATAAGATCACCATGTACGGCGAGGGCAACAGCGCCCGGCTGCTGGGCGACATCGTCAACGGCACCAACCAGGTGACCGAGGGCATCACCGCCGGCATGGGCATCGACATCAAGGCGCTGATCGCCGGCATCCTGGGCGGGAAGCTGGCCGCGGCCACAGAGAAGCCCGACAAGGCCGAGTAACCCCGTCACACACTGAACAAGGCTGCCGCCCGGTCCGAAAGGGACCGGCGGCGGCCTCTTTCGTTCCTCCGCCTCCGGCCCGTTTGCCGGGGGCCATTTTTATGGCCATCTCTTTTCATTCTCCCCTTTCCCTTGGACGGGAAATGGTGTATGATAAAATAAATACAGCGTGGAAAGGAATCCTGTGCATATGCGAAACGTGATCCTTGCCGGCGCCTGCCGGACGCCCATCGGCACCATGGGCGGCGCACTGAGCTCCAAAAGCGCCGTGGAGCTGGGCGCCCTGGTCATTTCTGAGGCTCTGAAGCGGGCCAAAGTCCCCGCAGAGCAGGTGGATATGGTCTACATGGGCTGCGTGATCCAGGCGGCTCTCGGCCAGAACGTGGCCCGTCAGTGCGCCCTTCAAGCGGGGCTGAAGGTGGAGACCCCGGCCCTGACGGTGAACGTGGTGTGCGGGTCAGGTCTCGCCGCGGTGAACATGGGCGCGGCCCTCATCGCCTCCGGCGACGCGGATATCGTGGTGGCCGGCGGCACGGAGAGCATGAGCAACGCTCCCTTCGCCTTGCCCAAGGCCAGGTTCGGATATCGGATGAACAACGGGACGTTGGTGGACACCATGGTGAACGACGCCCTCTGGGATGCCTTCAACGACTACCACATGGGCATCACCGCCGAGAACGTGGCGGAAAAATGGGGCATCACCCGGCAGGAGTTGGACGAGTTCTCCGCCTGCTCCCAGCATAAGTGCGCCAGAGCCACGGAAGCGGGCCGGTTCAAGGACGAGATCGTGCCCGTGACCGTGAAGCAGAAGAAGCAGACCGTTACCGTGGATGCGGACGAGGGGCCTCGGCCCGGCACCACCGTGGAGATCCTGTCGAAGCTCAAGCCCGCCTTCAAGCCCGACGGCGTGGTCACCGCCGGCAACTCCTCCGGCATCAACGACGGGGCCGCCGCCGTGGTCCTTCTCTCCGAGGAGAAGGCCAGGGAGCTGGGCGTGGTGCCCATGGCCCGGTTCGTCACGGGGGCTTTGGCGGGCGTGGACCCGGCCATCATGGGTATAGGGCCCGTGGCCGCCAGCAAAAAGGCCCTGCAGAAAGCCGGATTCACGGTGGACGATCTCGATCTTATCGAAGCCAACGAAGCCTTCGCCGCCCAGTCCGTGGCGGTGGCCCGGGAGCTGAACTTCGATCCTGAAAAGCTGAACGTGAACGGCGGCGCCATCGCTCTTGGGCACCCCGTGGGGGCCTCCGGCTGCCGCATTCTGGTGACGCTGCTCCATGAGATGCAGCGGCGGGACGCCAAACGGGGCCTGGCCACGTTGTGCATCGGCGGCGGCATGGGCTGCGCCGCCATCGTCGAGCGAGACTAAGGAGGCGCATATGTCCTTTGTGACTGCCACTATGGAGGGTTCCATCCTGACCCTCACCCTGGACAGGCCTGAGGCCCTGAACGCCCTGAACGCCCAGGTTTTGGAGGACCTTGACCGGGCGCTGGACGCGGTGGATCTCTCTGCCGTCCGCTGCCTCATCTTCACCGGCGCCGGGGAAAAGGCCTTCGCCGCCGGGGCGGACATCGCCGCCATGGCGAACATGGCCCCCGAGGAAGCGGCGTCGTTCTCCCGCCGTGGCAACGAGGTGTTCCGCCGGATCGAGACCTTCCCCCTCCCCACCATCGCCGCGGTAAACGGCTACGCCCTGGGGGGCGGGTGCGAGCTTAGCATGGCATGCGATATTCGGCTCTGCTCAGAAAACGCAGTTTTCGGCCAGCCGGAGGTGACCTTGGGCATCACCCCGGGCTTCGGCGGCACCCAGCGGCTCATGCGGCTCATCGGCATGGGCAAGGCCAAGGAGCTCATCTTTTCCGCCCGGAATATGAAGGCGGCGGAGGCAGTGGAGCTGGGGCTCGTCAACGCCGTGTACCCTTCGGAAGAACTGCTGCCCGCCGCCAGAAAGCTCGCCGAGCGTATCGCCAAAAACGCTCCCATCGCCGTGCGAGCCTGCAAGGCCGCCATGAACGAAGGTGTGGACCTTCCTGTGGACGAGGCGGTGGCTGCGGAGGTCCGGGAGTTCTCCGGCTGTTTCGAGACGGAGGATCAGAAGCGGGGCATGAGCGCCTTTTTGAACAAGCAGAAGAACGTGGAATTCGAGAACAAATAAAGATTTGGAGGTTACTATGATCGTTGGCATCATCGGCGCGGGGACCATGGGGTCCGGCATCGCCCAGGCCTTCGCCCAGTGCGAGGGGTTTGAGGTCCGGCTCTGCGACATCACGCAGGAGCTGGCCGCCCGGGGCAAGGGGCGCATGGAAAGCCAGCTCATGAAGCGGGTGGAGAAGGGCAAGATGACCCGGGAGGCCGCCAAGGCCATACTGGATCGGATCGTCACCGGCACCAAGGACATCTGCACCGACTGCGACCTTATCGTGGAGGCCGCCTTCGAGAGCATGGACGTGAAGAAGCAGACCTTTCAGGAGCTCATGGCCATCGCAAAGCCCCCCTGCATCTTCGCCTCCAACACCTCCTCCCTGTCCATCACCGAGATCGGCGCGAAGCTCGACAGGCCCCTCATCGGCATGCACTTCTTCAACCCGGCCCCCGTCATGAAGCTGGTGGAGGTCATCGCGGGCCTCGATACGCCCCGGGAACTGGTGGAAGAGGTGAAGGCTATCGCCCTGCGCCTGGGCAAGACTCCCGTGGAGGTGAACGAGGCCGCCGGGTTCGTGGTGAACCGCATTTTGATCCCCATGATCAACGAGGCCGTGGGGGTGTACGCGGAGGGCGTGGCCAGCGCCCAGGACATCGACACGGCCATGAAGCTGGGGGCCAACCATCCCATCGGGCCCCTGGCGCTGGGGGACATGATCGGCCTTGACGTGGTGCTGGCCATCATGGAGGTGCTGCAAAGCGAGACGGGGGACCCCAAGTATCGGCCCCATCCCCTGCTTCGAAAGATGGTGCGAGGGGGCCTGCTGGGCGTCAAGTCCGGCCGGGGCTTCTTTACCTATACCAAATAAGGAGATACGACACTATGGCAGAGATCGACTACAACGCACTATCCAAATCCCTTTCCTCCCGGCGATTCCTGCCAGAGGTCTTTGACACTGCGGCGGAAGCTAAGGCTGCCGCCCTGCGCATCATCGGCAAGAAGAGCGTGGGCATCGGCGGCAGCGCCACCGTGCGGGACATGAAGCTGGCGGATTCCCTGCTGGACAACGGGAACGAGGTGTACTGGCACTGGCTGGCCGCCAAGGAAGCCAAGCAGGCCGCCCGGGACAAGGCTTTGAACGCGGACGTGTACATGTGCTCCACCAACGCCCTCACCGCCGACGGGCGGCTCGTGAACATCGACGGCACGGGCAACCGGGCCGCGGGGCTCATCTACGGGCCCCATGAGGTGATCGTGATCGTGGGCAAAAACAAGATCGTGAACACCCTGGATGAGGCCGTGGACAGGATCAAGCGGGACACCTGCCCCGAGAACGCCAGGCGGCTGGGCCTGGACACCCCCTGCGCCAAGGCGGGCAAATGCTATGACTGCCGCACCGAGGCCCGCATGTGCAACGTGACCTTCATTCTGGAAGCCCCCACCCGGCCGGTGAAGGCCTTCCACGTGCTGATCGTGAAGGAGGATTTAGGATTATAAGGAATGTATTGAAAGTTCGCACCTTTTTCTTATACAAGAAAAGGTGCCCCAAAAGAACTTAAGAAGGAGTGTAGCTTTTCATACGAAAGCCATACTCCTTCTTGCATTTCTCTTTTTGCGCCGCTTTTTTTCTTTAGGCTAAAGAGAAAAAGCGGCAAGGCATCACGCCTGTTTCCAATGCTTCAGTTGGCTCAGATACCCGTCGTACATGGCCCGGCGCTGGGGCTCGGGGGCATTATCCGGGTTGGGGGAGTTGGCCAGCAGGAAGTCCAGCAGCATATCCTTGGTGGTGTAGACGAAGGTGCCGCCGGTATAGCACCAGGTGCAGTAGTCCTCGTTGAAGCTGCCGTCCGGCTCCCGGCTGATCATGCCGTCCTCCGTGAGGGGCATGCCGCAGCACTGGCAGTAGAGGGTCCGGGGCGAACCCAGCAGGGTGTTGATGGACACGTCGAACAGGTTCGACAGCAGCTTCAGCGTGTCCGTATTGGGCTGGGTCTCCCCCGTCTCCCAGCGGCTCACCGCCTGCCGGGTCACCAGCACCTTCTGGGCCAGCTGCTCCTGGGTCAGTCCCTTCCTCTCCCGCAACGTTTTCAAAACTTCATAGGCTTCCATGATCCGTTTCCTCCCGTTTTCGATGGCTACAGTGTAGCAGTTTTGGCGCAATTTGCCAAGCAACCCGCTGTTGCGAAAAGGCGGACGCTGCCGCGCCCGCCTCAGGTTTCGTCAAGCTTTTTTCTTCCCGAAGATCAGTTTCCCAAACAGCACCCCGCAGAGGACCAGGAAGTAGACCGCCAGGATCCCGAAGACCAGCCAGGTGGTTGCGGGCTGGTTCTGAGCAATGAGGCCCAGCACCAGCAGGAAGGGGGCTCCCAGCAGCACGGCGTAGAGATTTTGGAAGATCAGATTCTCCGCCGCCGGCGTCTCGAACAGGGGGTCGATCTCCCTGCAGAGGATGAGGCCCGTGCTCACCGTGCCCGTCAACATGCCGTAGAAGCAGAGGAACTGCTCATGGGCATAGTCCGGGAACAGCTTCTGGCTGGCGTACCGAACGAACAGGAAGGTGACGAAGGCGCCCGCCGCGCAGATGAGGATGAGGGGAACGATGAACTCCGGGTGGGCGAAGGCCGTAAGGTCGATGGAGGCGATGGAGGCCACCACCATGATATCGAACATCCAGCCGGAGATACGGTTCAGCAGGAAGGTGTTCCGATACTCCCGCTTCATCCAGCCGGCCTTCTTGAAGCTCTTCATTAGGGCCTTCACGATGACGCACGCCAGGAGGCCGAACAAGAAGTTGAAGCCCCAGATGGTGGACTGCAACGTCTTCACATAGAAGGGGATGGAGCCAAAGGCTGCGTCGATGCCCTTCATGATGCCGTAGGCCAGGATGTAGGTGACCAGGATCAGGGCCGCCTGGACGGTGAACTTGTCCATGCTCTCAGAAAGGGCGATCTCCCCCTTGCCGGTGATGGCCTCGGCGGTCAGATCCTCCTTCTCGTCGGCGTTCTCGTGCATCTTGAGCTTGCCCTTCTTCTGCATCACGTTCATGTAGAGCACGCCGCCCACGCTGGCGGACACGAAGCCCATGGCCGCCACGGTGAGGCCGAAGCTGGAGCCGTTCACGAAGCCGTAGCTGTTTTCAAAGGTGAGGCCCCAGTTGAAGGCCTGGCCGGGCCCCTGACCGAAGCCCAGAGGCAGCAGGATGCCGCTGGAGGCAAAGACCTTGCCCTTGAAGAGATAGAAAAAGGCCAGCGTGATGAGCAGACCCACAACGCCCTGGATGAGATACCCGCAGACCGTGATGGTGCCGGAGCGGAAGATCTCCCGATTCCGACCGGGGTTCTTGGCCCGCTGGCTCTGCTTCAGGCTCATGGCCACCACGCCAAGGCCCAACCCGTGATAGGTCATGGCCTCCAGCGTGATGAGATTGTTGCCGCTTCTGAAAAAGCTGACACCGGTGATGGCCCGGTAGACGCCGTCCCCGATGAGCAGCAGAAAGCCCGCCAGCACCGCGCCGGGCAGCAGAGACCGGCGCAGCAGGGGGATCATCCGCCGAAGGGCGCCCGCCAGCAGCAGGGCCCCGGAGAGGATGGCCATCATGATGACGAAGTTCCAGACCTCGATGTTCTGGAAGCTGGTGAACTCGGATACGGCAGAGTGAATGATCATAGGTTCTCCTTGCTTTGCTGCGCCCTGTATATGGGGCGGCGCCTTACCCCTTCAGCAGATCGTCCTTCTCCATGAGGGCGTTCCACTTGTCGATGGAATCGTCCAGAATGGCGGTGAGCTTCTCCGTTTCCTCCCGGGTCATCCGCATGGCGATACGCTTTGCAAGCACCCGGCAGCTCTGCTCAAAGGCCGGCCCGCAGCCCTTGAACTTGTCCGTAAGCTCCAAATGGTATTCCCGGCGATCCTTATCGGAAGGGACCCGGTTCACATAGCCCTTGCGAATGAGGCAGTTGACCCGATATGTCGCATTGCTTTGGGAGATACCGGTGAATTTGGCGAACTGGGAGATGGTGGGACGTTCCATGGCCTCGATGCCCTCCAGGCAAAAAATCTCCATGGGCGTCAGATCCTTGCTCTCCTCCCGCACCGTGATAAACATCTTCCGCAAAAATCCCAGCCGCATCCGCAGCATGACCCGGGACAGTGATTCGCTCAGCATACGCTCACCCCCTAAACGGAATTATTACTTTGGTTTTTTTAAGTATATACTTTTTTCTCCCCTGCGTCAACGAAAAACCGCGCAAAACCGTACGTTTTTATAAAAAAAGCGGAGCTTTCAAGGTCCAAAGGGCCCAAAGCTCCGCTCCTTTGACGCCTATGGACGGCGAGGGCTTACTCCCCCTGGGCCTCCAAATACTCGTTGATCTGATCCACCAGCGCGTCGGCGTCGATGCCGTGGACGGCGCAGGCCTGCTCCAGATTCTCGAAGTGGGACATCATGCACCCCAAGCAGTGCATGCCGGTGCCCATGAGGATCTCCGCGATCCCCTCGTCCATCATGACCATCTCCCGAATGTTCATATCCTTGGTGACTTGCTTCATTTGTTTTTGCTCCTTTTCTTGATGTTCCATAATAGTATGCACAGGTTCAGCTTTTGGCAATGAACTGATTGCGGCATTTGGTGCAGGTGACCCGTATCTTCCCCTTCCCCCGGGGAACTCTGAGCCGCTGGGCGCACTGGGGGCAGATCAAAAACCGGTAGTTCCTGTACTCCCGCCACTGGCGCTTCCATCTGTCCAGGACCCCCTCCGAACCGGAGGAAGCGGGCCGCCGGGGAGCACTCTTGCCCCGGAAAAAGTCCTTGATTGCCGTGACCCCGGCCAGGAACTTCATGTTCTCATTGTTCCGTTTCTCGGGATGCCCGGCAAAGAGCCGGATGCCCAGGAACAGGGCGGCTCCGGCGAACAGCAATCGGAACGCCGTGGACAGGGCGGCGTACCGGTTCAGCACGAAGCTCGCAAGATAGCAGACGCCTGCAGCGATGAGCAGGGCCTTGTTCAGTTCGTCCAGCTGGAGCTTGGGTCTCATAGGTTCGTTTCCTTCCGATAGATGCAGTATCCCTCCGCAGGGACCAGGGCGCTCAGCACGCTGCGTACCCGAAGGGTCTCCCCGGTGAAGAGCTCGGTGTATTGGCCGGAAAGGGGCACGGGCGCATTCCCGTCCTCCCCCTTATAGAGAAGGGAAGGGTAGATGGACGCGGACACGGGCACGGCGCTTTGGTTCACCAGCAGCACCACGCACTCCTCCTCCCCGTAGCGGATCACGGCGAAGCACTTGCCGGAGACGGCGCCCATTCTCAAGCGCCCCCGCCGGATGGCTTCGCTGCCCCGCCGAAGACCGATGAGGGTCCGCACCGTGTCCCGCATGACCAGGTCCTCCCGGCCCCATGGATAGGGCCGCCGGTTGAAGGGATCGCCTCCGCCGATCAGGCCCACCTCGTCCCCGTAGTAGATGCAGGGGACGCCGGGCAGCATGAGCTGCAGGGCGGTGCCGGCCAGGAACAGTCGCTTTGCCCGGGCCAGGGTGGGCCCGTCGGGATGGAAGGATGCCTGCTCCGCCCTACTGGCGGTGAACCGATCCGGCCCACCCGCCAAATAGGTAATGGCTCTGGTCTCGTCATGAGAGGAAAGCAGGTTCAAACAGGCGTCCCGAAAGGGCTTGGGATAGTTTTCAAACAGGGACCAGAGCCGCCGCTCCAGATCGAAGGCGCTCTCCTCTCCCCTTAGGAACCGCAGCGCGCCCGTCCGCAGGGGATAGTTCATAGCGGAGTCCAGCTCGTTGCCGTCCACGTATCCTCGCCGTCCCTCGGGGCCCTGCTTGTTGGAGCAATCCTCCCAGACCTCGCCCAAGAGCACGTTCTCCATATTTTCCGCCTTAACGCGGCGTCTTACGTCGCGAATGAAGCAGTCCGGCAGCTCGTCTGCCACGTCGAGACGCCATCCGGAAGCGCCCGCCCGCAGCCATTTGGCGACGACGCCCTCGGGCCCGTGGATATATTCGCCGTAGCTGGGCTCCTTCTCCTCCACGTTGGGCAAGGTCTCAAAGCCCCACCAGCACTCATAGCGCTCCGGCCAGTGGGAGAAGCGATACCAGGAGAAGTAGGGGGAGTCGGTATGATGGTAGGCCCCGTTGCCGTAGCGGCCCCGCATATCGAAGTAGCGGCTGTCGGCCCCCGTATGGGAGAAGACGCCGTCCAAAATGATGCGGATGCCCCGCTCCCGGGCCTCTGTGCAGAGGGCCTTGAAGTCCTCCTCCGTGCCCAGCAGAGGGTCGATGCGCTCGTAGTCCGCCGTGTTGTAGCGATGGTTGCTGTCCGCCTCGAAGATGGGATTCAAATAGATGCAGCTGATCCCCAGCTCTTCCAAATAGGGGAGCTTTTCCCGGATGCCGTTGAGATCCCCGCCGTAATAATCGTCCGGGGCGTAGGTCCTGCTGCCGCCGTGGGGGCCGTACAGGGGCTCCTCCGCCCAGTTCTGGTGCAGATACACCTTCCGGCCCATGCGCTGATGGTAGGCGGCTCCGGCGGCCATGGGGGCGTGCTCGCTGCGGCGGAAACGATCCGGAAAGATCTGATAGGCCACGGCCTGGCGGAACCAGGCGGGGGTCTCAAAGTCCGCCCCGTAGACGGTGATCTGCCACAGGGGGCCCCGATCCTCCCGAAGCTGGCCCCTGCCGGAGC
>LXOW01290013.1_pt1 | contig 10225 bp, 6 predicted proteins | sample 1368591 | NCBI WGS metagenome assembly LXOW01 (sample SAMN04884650, study PRJNA319009) | bovine gut metagenome | isolation source: Cow rumen | host: Bos taurus | place: Italy: Legnaro (PD) | collected 2014-07-09
TGGAGTCAGCATAGAGGAAGTCCATCTCGACCACATCGGGATTGGGATTAAAGAGGTTCTTGTAGCCTTCATTGAGGCCGAGCACGCGATAACCAGCCTTGAGGAAGGTCTTCGCCACAGTACTAATGACCGTGTTGATGCCAGGGGCGGGACCGCCACCAGCCAAAATCACTATTGATTCTTTCATGGTTTTGTTATTTAAAGATTTAAAGATTTCAAATTTCAAGATTTCAAGATTTCAAGATTGGGTTTGACTTCGTCAATGAAGTGTAGTTTCTTTTTGAATTTTGCGGCGGCTTCATGCAGTTACCGATTTGTAAATCCTTCACGCCGCATGATATAAATGCTCTTCTTTCCATTCCCCGCAGTGGAATCTCCTACTCTATCACCAACTCATCACAGAAGATCCATGCCTTCTGTCCGGCGCCGACATGGCCTTCGGGGCAGATGCCGATGGTCTTGGCCACCATCTTCACATAACGGGCGTTGGTGCGCGGCCTCACTTCCATCTCCTGAACGAAGGCTCCGTCTTCATCAATGGGCACCTCATTCTTCACTTTACCCACACTGCGGAAGTTCTTGCCGTTGTCGCTGACAAAATATTCCACCTCGGTAGGCATCCAAATCCACGAATATATCTCCTGCAAGAAGCTGCCTGCCAAGCGGTTGATTTTCTTAGGTTGACCCAAGTCGACGGTGGCAATGAGGTCAACGCCATAATAACCCTGCCAAGCTCCCGTACGGAAGTTATCGGTGCCACGCAGATGGTCAATGAGAGCCTTGACACCGCCCGCAGAATATTGTTCGTTGTACATGTTCTCCAATTTCACGCTGCGGTTGGCGTCAATGAGATAATATTGCGCATCTATCACTCGGCTCCAGCTGTCACCCTGCTTAGCTGCAGCACGCACCTTGGCATTTTCCTTCAAGCAAAGCGGCTGCTCGTAAAGCGTTCCGTTTTCCGTCGGGTCGCTGCCATCCAAGGTGTAGTAGATCTCAACACCCTCGACGGGATGGTTCATGCTCACCATGAGGCTGTCGAAGAAGGTGTCGGAAGTGGCATTAATCGTCGGCACAATGACAATCGGGTTGCTCTCAATGCGCATCACGGGGCAGTTCTCAGGCTGCGTGGCCCAAGTGGAGTTGGGCTGGTCGGTCATGGTGAACTCCAAAGTGCCACCGTTATGCACCTCATCAAAAGTGATATAGCTACGCTCCAAGGGATTGCCGTTCAACTTGACAGACTGCACATAACAGTTTTTCTCGCTCAAGCTCTTGGCGATGACCTCAAACTGCTTACCGTTCTCAAAGGTCAGCCTTGTGCGCTCGAAGCGCGGCAGACCCAGCACGTAGTATCCCGAGGCGGGTGTGGCAGGATAGAAGCCCATGCATGAGAATACTGCCCATGCCGACATCTGGCCACAGTCTTCGTTGCCCGAGTAACCATCGCGGCGATCGGTGTAGAAGTCGTCCATCACCTGCTTCACATATTTCTGCGTCTTGACAGGTGCTCCGACAAAGTTGTACATATACACAGTGTTGTGGCTCGGCTCGTTGCCATGGGCATATTGCCCGATAAGGCCCGTGATGTCGGGTTGGGCACGACCTGTGAGGTTGGAAGGCGCGTTAAAGAGACCGTCAAGTTTAGCCTCATAACCGTTCAGACCTCCCATCAAGTCGATATGTCCATTCACATCCTGTGGCACAAAGAAACCATATTGGTAAGAATTGGCCTCCGTCAAGGTGAAGTTCACTTGTGCGGGGTCGAAAGGCTTCATCCATCCACCATTTCGGCGACCTTGGAAGAACTGGTTTTCGGGGTTGTAGATGTTCTTGTAGGCCTGTGCGCGGGTATAGAACTCATCGGCGATGTCCTGCTTGCCCATGTCTTCGGCCATGCGGGCCACGCACCAGTCGTCGTAGGCATATTCGAGGGTCTTGGAAGTGGCCTCGCCTTCGGCTTCAATCGGGATGTAGCCGTATTTCATGTAGGCACCCATGCCGCGGAAGTCCATCTTGGAACTTGCCACCATGGCTTCCAGTGCCTTCTCTGTGTCGAAGTCGCGGATGCCAGCGAAGTAGGCATCGACGATGACGGGAATGGCGTGGTTGCCAATCATGCAGTAGGTCTCGTTGGCGGCCAACTCCCAAATGGGCAGCAGGTGACGCGGGTTGGTTTCGTACTTATTAATAAAGGTGTTGATGAAATCGAGGGTGCGCTCGCGCTGCATCAAGCTGAAGAGCGGGTGCAGGCTGCGGAAAGTGTCCCACAGCGAGAACACCGTATAAACGGGTCTCTCCGACTGATACACCTTCAAGTCGTGGGCACGGTAGCGGCCATCAGCATCGCTGTAGAGATTGGGGGCCACCATGCAGTGGTAGAGTGCCGTGTAGAACACCGTTTTGTTGGCTTCGTTCGGGTCACTCACCTCATAACGTTTCATCTCGGTGTTCCATTTGTCGAAGGCTTTCTGGCGCAAGGCGTCAAAGTCAAAGTCATTCTCAGCGAGTTCAGCCTTCAGGTTGTTCTTCGCGCCTTCCACATCGACAGCGGAGAGGGCAATGCGCATGACGAGAGACTCGTCTGTAGAATATGGGAAAAGGAAATATGCTTTCACAACCTTATCTTTCGACTCCGTTTCATTCTTGTTTCGGGCGGCATCAAAAGCCAATGAACAATCATCTTCTATGACAAATGGCCATTCACATTCTTGTACTGCAAAAGGTCTTGAAAACTCTGCATAGAAATACAAGTATTGGTCGTTGGCCCAATCGCGAGTGCGACGGAATCCGCTGACGGCATGGTCATTTTCCACATTCAATTCCGCTTCATAAACAACTTCGTCATTGACTCCATGCCACATATCAAGTAACAATAACTGCCCAGCATCTTTCGGATAAGTGCAACGCATCATACCAACGCGGTCACCCGTAGTCAACTCAACTTTCACACTATCGTCCAAAACCACGGAATAATAACCCGCTTGGGCATCTTCATCCTCGTGTTTAAAGGCTGCGTGACTATATAAAGAATCGTAATGCTTATAGGCATCAATATTGGGTAAATCACAACCCAACATCATTCCACCTGTAAACGGCATAAACCTAAAATCGCCATAGTCGGAGCAGCCCGTGCCGCTGAGGTGGGTAGTGCTAAAGCCGAGGATGGTGTTGTCGGAAGTGTGGTAGCCCGAGCAGCCGTCCCAGTCGTTCATGCGGGTGTCGGGGCTGAACTGCACCATGCCGAAAGGCACCGTGGCGCCGGGGAAAGTATGGCCGTGGCCACCAGTCCCGATGAACGGGTCCACATAGTTAACGGGGTCGGTGACATAGTCGGCCTTAGGTTCTGTGCTGCATGCTGCGAGGCAGAGCAACAGTAGGGGTAGGAATAGTTTTTTCATATCATCTAAACATTTGAGGGCGTAAAGATATAACAATTATCGGTGCAAACCGACAAAAACCAAAATAATTTGAGATTCCCTACGGGAAATCAAAGATTCGACGAAGTCAATGGAGTTCATTCCTTCTTGTTCATCTGCGGCGGCTCGTGGTGTTTGCACAATCTATACTACTAGCCGCCGCAGAACGTAAAACAAACGATTCTCCATTCCCGAAGGGAATCTTCGCTTTTTTCATGGCACAATTTTTGCGAGAATCTTTTTTTTGTAAAAAAACACACTTTTTATGTGTCACTAATTCAAAAATTATTATTTTTGCCGTCTAAATCATGTTCGAACAACATTACAACTAACTAATTTAATAACTTAAATCTAAATTACCATGAAGAAAGTTTTATTCATGTCACTGGCTTTAGCCGTCGCAATGACAGGCTTTGCCCAGAAAAATGTGCCTGTAAAGGCCGCAAAGAAAACTATGGTGAAATGGGAACAGTACAAAGCCTTTGGTAAAGAGGCTGCCGAAGAAGGCATCCAATTCACTCCCAATGCTTCTTCCGTCGCTACTCACTATGGCAACCGTTACGACGCCAGAGCCGATTACGAAACCATGGTTTCCCAGATGGACCTCCAATCCAACGCTTTCGTAGCCAACCGTATGTGGCGTTTTGACGACGGCACCCTCGGCGTAACGGCTATGATTCCCAGCAACGGAAACGACCGTGGCACTGGTTATAACTATTTCGACGGTGAGGAGTTCGGTGAAATGCCCGAAGCCCGCATCGAAGGCATCCGCACTGGTTGGCCGAGCTACTGCCAATATGGTGAAAACGGCGAAATCGTCGTCGCCCACACTGGCAGCGACCTCGTTTATTACACCCGCGCCACCAAGGGCGAAGGTGAATGGGAAGGCCCCAAACACATTCCGAACCCCGACCTCGGTTTCCCGGCTCAGGCTATGACTTGGCCCAGAGTGGTCACTTCTGGCCCCAACCACAGCATCATCCATGTCATCTGCGCTGACCAAGACACGGACGGCGACAGCCAATCTTATGATTACTATGCCAGATCCACCGACGGTGAAAACTGGGTGGTGACCACCGTTCCTACTTTTGGCGACGAGCACTTTTCGGCTGACAGCTATGCTTTGGCCTCCAACGGCAACACTGTCGTCATGCTGTATTCCGGTGCCTATACTGAAGACGCTTTCATCATCAAGTCAACTGACAATGGTGAAACGTGGACCCGCACCACGATTTGGGACAACCCCTATTCTGGCATGAACTGGGACGAAGGCGGCGATGTGGTTTTCGATGATAGCCACACTATGTATTGCCCTGAAAATGGTGCTGTTTGCATCGACAACAACGGTATGGTGCACTGCGCTTTCTCCGCCATGGAAATTGCCAACTATGCTCCTGACGGCAGTGATTTCGGCTGCTATGTGTACTCTGGCTGGGGTGTTGATGGTATCTTCTATTGGAACGAAAACATGGGTACCTTGGAACCTTTTGATTACACTTGCCCTGAGGATGGTTGGGTTATGCCTGCCGACCCGCACAATGTCTTCCGTTTCTGGTATCCTGCTAACCAACCTGGCACAGGCGATGGCGACTATGTGAGACGTAACTTCGAACAAAACATTATCGGCTTCATGAACACCAATGTCAGTGACTTTAACAACGACATGCTGCATCACGAATCCGACTATCGTGCCCACTGGCTGGGCTGCTCGGCCACTCCCGCCATCTGCGTCGACGAAAGCGGCATTGTAGCTATTGCCTTTAGCGTGGTTGACCCGGAACGTACTGAATATATGGCAAGCACCGCCATGTATCCCAGAAGCGTGGTCGTTTCTTATGTTGAACCTCCCTATGCCATGGGTGATGGACAATGGAGCGCCGAAAATCCCGATTATAACTACACCGAGGAACCCGGCAATTACTTCTACAACATCGAATACTTCCAAAACATCGATGATGAAGAATGGGGCTTCATCCACTCCGCTGACGAAGCTATTTGGGTGACTTCCATCACCAACACCGTGAACCGCGAGTTCTGGTTTGGCTTCAACGCCGACGAATTTGTTGGTCTGAACGCCAGCAGCGGCACCCAGACCCTGCCTTCAGACAACACCTTCTGGGTCGTGAAGGTTGTTCCGGAAGCTGATCTTATCGACGGTGTCGAGGAAGAAGCTGTCAACCCGATGACTTCCACCCGCGTTTATCCTAACCCTGCCACTGACGTGCTGAACATCGAAGTGAACGCCTCGCAGGCTTCTGAGATGAGCATCAACGTCTACAACATCATGGGTCAGAACGTGATGAGCAAGAACGTGAACATCAACTCCGGCATCAACCGCCCGAGCATCAGCACGAGCGAACTGACCAGTGGCATCTACTTCGTCACTGTGAAGGCCAACGGTTTTGAAAACACCATGAAGTTCATTGTGAAGTAATTCACAGGAACGTCAATAAAAAAAGGAGGTCGAATGACCTCCTTTTTTTATTGGATTCCCTGTGGGAATGGAGAATTGTTTGTTTTACATTCTGCGGCGGCAGAAGGTTCCCTTCGGGAATGGAAACTCATTTGTCTTATGTTCTGCGGCGGCATCGGGCATTATTTACTGTTTATGGATCCTCAATCCGCCGCTAAATGATTAAAGGTATGAACTCCTTTCCCGAAGGAATCTCATGTTTGAACCTTTCATCCGCCGCTGATGAAATCTCCATTCCTGCAGGGAATCTATTCCGCCTTTCGACTAACAACCACATCTCTAGCAAGGTAAATTGCCTTGCGGTAGGAATCAGGCAAGGCCTTGTTCGTGTTGACAATGTCGAAGGCAGGGCCATGCATAGGTGCGGCACACACCACTGGCAGACCGGCCCAATAACACGCGCAGCCTCCCAAAGCCATCAGCTTGAGCGGGAAAACACCCTGGTCGTAATACATAGCCAACACCGCATCATACTTTTTCCACTGCCCTTTGAGGAAGAGCTGCGACACCGAGAAGGGCCCAAATGCCATCACACCTTTGCCCTGAACCTCGGCAACAGCCTTCAACACCTTGTCGTCATCGCCTGCTGTCACATGAGGATTGAGCCCCATGACGGCAATCTTGGGTGCACTGATGCCAAAGTCCTTCTTCAACGCCTCCGATAGTGTAGTCATCTTGCCAACGAGGAAAGGAACATCAATTTGGGCGATCGCCTTCTCCAAAGGCAGGTCGTCGGTGGCCAAGGCGATGCGCATCATATCATTCACCATCAGCCGCAGCGGCGCGGTATCCTTGAAATGCGAGAACAGATAATTCAAGTTGCTCAGCCCCACTGCAGGGCTGTCAGGCGCCATCACCAAAGCATCAACGAGGCCAGTGCGTAAGTCCTCGACGGCTTTCTTCATCGACACCACCGACATCTCCGTCGAAAGCTCCGAAGCCGCTCCAGGCTCAATTTTCAACTCATTCTCAACGATATTGATGATGTTGAACTTGCCCTGACTGGCTTGCCGCACATCACGTGTCAAGGCGTAATTGGGTGAGTCCATGCCGAAGTTCTTCTTGTAATAGGCAAACGCCTTGGATTGGCCATACAAGATGGGCGTCAACATCTCGAACATGCGGGCGTCGGCAAAAGTCTTCAGCATAACCTCGTAGCCAATGCCATTAAAGTCGCCATGGCTTAACGCCACTCGCGGTAGTTGGTGGGTGGGGGCATCTTCCATAGTTATCAATTTTTTACAACGCTGAATTTCAACGNNATTCAACGTGAAATCAGCCCTCAAAGTTAAACAATAAAATAAATAAACAAGAAAAAAGTGGCGTTTTTTACAAAAAAAGTGCTTTTTCGAAGCCTTGCATGATGATTTTCGTCGCCCCAACCTGCGATTTGAGATAATTTCGGCAAGTTGTGGAGGCCTGGGCATAAAACGCTTCGTCGTCCATCAGACGCAACGCAGTGGCTTCCATCTCGGTGGCATTGTGGACAGGGAAAGCACCCTGCAAGGCCACCAAGTCCACGGCTTCCTTGAAACTCTTGTATTTCGGCCCGAAAATCACGGGGCAGCCGAAAGTGACAGGCTCCTGGATGTTGTGGATGTTCACCCCGAAGCCGCCACCGATATACACGAAACGGGCATATTGGTAGAGTTGGGAAAGGATGCCTATAGTATTAATGATTAATACTTTGGTAGACACCCCGGATTGCATCTCTGTGTAGCATTGGCTATCAGGGAACATGGCCTTGATTTGTGCCACATGGCTCTCGGAGATGTCGTGCGGTGCAATGATGAGGCAATAATCCTCGGGCAGGCGGGACATAAATGCCGACCAAAGACGCTCATCGGGCGGCCAGGTGCTGCCTGCGATGATGCATTTGCGACCTCCAATGAAACGCTCTACCTCGGGGAAAGGCTTGGCCTGCTCGGCGATGGCCGCCACACGGTCGAAGCGCGTGTCGCCACACACCGTGACATTGTCCATGCCATGGCTTTTAAGGCTTTCTGCCGTGGCTTCGTCTTGCACGAAGAAATGGTCCACTGTCTTTAGCTGTTTGCGGAACCAACTACCATACCAGCGGAAGAAATAACTGTCGGGCTTGAGGATGAGGGCGATATAGAACAACGGAATGCCAACCTCTTCCAAAGCCCTCATGTAGTTAAACCAAAACTCATACTTCATGAAAAACGCAGCCACAAAATGATGGCGTTGCACCCATGCCTTGGCATGGCTTGGTGTGTCGGTGGGCAAATAGAGGACTTCATCGGCCAAAGGATAATTCTTTCTCACCTCATATCCCGATGGAGAAAAGAAAGACAGCAGAATCTTGAACTCGGGATGTGCCTGTTTTATGGCCTCGATGACCGGCCTGCCTTGCTCAAACTCGCCCAATGACGCGGCATGGAACCAGATCCATTGGGATGAATCAGGTCCCTGAGCTTGTCGAAGGGCCGGCTCATTATTGGTCGGGCTCTTCAACCCTTCGACAGGCTCAGGGTCCAGAGACCCTTGGCTTTTGCGCCCTTCCACCCATAGCCGTGCCTTGGCATTGCCAAACATGGCCGCCACTCGCACACCGAGCGAATAAAGACATATGCCTATGGTATAGAAAACGCGCACTCCTATTAATTATAATAGTAGTTCTCGGGCTGACGCTGATAGGTCGGGATATGCCAGCTGATGCGGATGCCGTAGTAGAAGTCGTTGTAATGCGGCTTGTGGTATTGGCTGTTATACTTGGGGTCTTTGGGATTCGTGGTTCCCACAGGCTCCATCACCCCCGTCTCAGGATTAGTGAAAACACGGAAGTCGTAGTCGCGGAGGTCGCGCGTGCGGGCGTAGGTCACCTCAAGTGCCACAGAGAAGTTGAGCAAACGGGTATCACCGAGGTAGAGATAACCCGCTTCGAAATGGAAGGCCGGGCCTCCTCGCATGCGGTCGTAGCCATATTGGTAATCGCCTTCCACCACGTAAGGCGTGTTGAGCATCGTCTCCTGGAAATCCGTGCGGATACGACTGCGGAGATAGCCGATACCAGCCTGCACGAAGAAACCGCTGTTGGGGTTAGGACGGAAAGGAAACAGCTTACCCACCTCGGCTTGAATAAAAAGCCCCCGCTGGTCGACAGCAAGCTGCGTCATGCTACCACTACCACCAACGATTTCGCCATCCACCGTGGTGATGCCCTCGCCATAAATAGAGATACGGTCGCCTTTGACCTTATTGCCAAAGAGGAAGTTGGCATTGGCCGTAAACATCCAATTGGAGGCAGTCTTGTAGACGAAACTGCCGCCCAAATTGTGAGAGAGGCCATAAATGTCTCTTGTGTCCATGGCAGGCAACTCCAAGGCGTAGGTCACCTGAAACATGGCGACGGGGATGGGCTCTTTCATGACGTCTTTCACTTGCTGTGCCGAAATTTGGCACATGACACCCAACAAAAGAAGCGGTAGTAGAACTTTGCGCATAACAATTCGTTTTTTATTGAACGAGCAAACGACGGTTTTAGTATTGCGCCGCAAAAATACGTATTTTTGCACGCAATTTATCGAAAAATGCTGGAAAACAAATATAATGAGTCCTTCCTTCCCAACGGCATCAGGCTGATACACAAGGAAAAACAAGGCGAAATCGCCCACTTGATATTAATGGTGGAAACAGGTACCCGAGACGAATTGGCCCATGAAAACGGCCTCGCCCACTTCGTGGAACACACCATCTTCAAAGGCACACAAAGCCGCAAGGCCTACCATATCCTGAGCTGCCTCGACAATGTGGGCGGCGACCTCAACGCTTTCACCACCAAGGAGGAGACATGCATCCAAGCCACCTTCCTCAAGCAACACTACAAGCGTAGCCTCGACCTCTTCGCTGACATCGCCTTCCATTCCACCTTCCCCGAAAACGAACTGACCAAGGAAAAGGAAGTCATCCTCGACGAAATCAATTCTTATCTGGATTCGCCGTCTGACGAAATCTACGACCTGTTCGAGGAAATGGTGTTCAAGGGGCATCCGCTGTCGCGTAACATCTTGGGCACCACCGAGTTGGTAAAGGGCTTCCACCAGAAGGATGTCCTCGACTTCATGGCACATAACTACAGCACCGACCAGATGGTGTTGGCCAGCATCGGCGACATTAGCTTCAAGGAATTTGAGCGGCTTGCGATGAAGTATTTCGGCGAGCAGCCTGCACATCTCGTCAGCCGGAAACGCGAAGCTTTCAAAAGCTACAAACCCGAAAGCCGCACCGCCGAGCGCAAGAACCACCTAAGCCACTGCATGATTGGCGGATTGGCACCCGAGTTCAGCAGCACACTACGTATGCCCATCGT
>LXOW01292225.1_pt1 | contig 10224 bp, 5 predicted proteins | sample 1368591 | NCBI WGS metagenome assembly LXOW01 (sample SAMN04884650, study PRJNA319009) | bovine gut metagenome | isolation source: Cow rumen | host: Bos taurus | place: Italy: Legnaro (PD) | collected 2014-07-09
CCGCCCATCTGCTCCAGCCATTCGCTCATGGTGAAGTACAGTCCTGCCATGATGAGTTCATGCCACTCGCGGGCAAAGTCGTCGCTGACGGGTTTATGGTCAGCACTCATCGACGGCAGCTTAATGGTGGGATAGGTGAAGTGCAGGTCGGGGTGCTCCCACTTATCCAGCATGGCCACATCGTTCTGTGTCTTCGCCAACAGCACCTTGGCAAAGTCCATGGCCAGCGCCAGTTTGCCGCATCCTGACGGCCCGCAGAGCATCAAGGCATGGGGCAGACGGTCTTCTTCAATCAGCTGCATCAGACGTTGTTGCGCCTCACGTTGTCCTATGACTTGCTCAAACATTTAATACTCTTGTACGTTTTCTGTGCAAAATTAGTTAAAAAGTGCGGTATTCGCAAGAAAATATAAGAAAAAAGCATTACTTTTGTAAGATATTAGCGAAATCATAACTAAAAACTGTAGATATGGAACAACAACAAACCGGTAGCAAAGCCTACCTTTTCAGTATTGTGATGGTCGCCGTTCTGGGTGGCCTACTCTTCGGCTACGACACAGCCGTCATCTCAGGAGCAGAAAAAGGTCTTCAGGCCTTCTTCATGGAAGCTAAGGATTTCACCTACACGAACGGCTGGCATGGTTTCACTTCTGCCAGCGCGCTGATAGGCTGTATCATTGGTTCCGGTCTTTCTGGTTTCTTTGCCACCAGACTGGGACGTAAAAACTCACTCTTCATTGCAGGTGTGCTATTCTTCATCTCGGCATTAGGTTCCATGAATCCGGAGTTCCTGTTCTTCAACTACGGAGAGCCCACCTACTCGCTGCTCATCATGTTCAACATCTACCGCGTCATCGGTGGCATCGGCGTAGGTCTGGCATCAGCCATCTGTCCTATGTATATCAGCGAGGTAGCGCCCTCTAACATCCGAGGCATGCTGGTATCGTGCAACCAGTTCGCCATCATCTTTGGTCAGCTGGTGGTGTACTTCGTCAACTTCTTCATCCTCGGCGAGCATATCCAGCCGTTGGTCGAGGAAATGGGCAAGGGTCTGGCAGCCATCAATCCGGCAGCCCAATGGACCGTCACTACCGGTTGGCGCTATATGTTTGGTAGCGAGGCCGTACCCGCAGGACTCTTCGCCCTGCTCATCTGCTTCGTGCCTGAGACACCGCGTTTCCTGGTGTCTGTCGGCAAGGACGACAAGGCCCTGCATGTCTTGCAGCGCATCAACGGTGCCATGTGCATCTTCGTGGGTATCATGCTCAGCGTCTTCCAGCAGGCTGTCGGCATCAATGCCGTACTCTACTACGCCCCCCGTATCTTTGGTGACATGGGCATGGAGAACCCCATGGTCATTACCGTCTTCATGGGTATTGTCAACATCCTGTTCACGCTGGTGGCCATTTTCACCGTCGAGAAGTGGGGACGCAAGCCGCTGCTCATCTGGGGTTCATTAGGCATGGCACTCGGTGCTTTCGGTGTGGCAGTGACCTTCGGACATGCCGGTCTGGAGTTCTTCACGGCAGCCAGCCTGCTTATCTACAGCGCCTCGTTCATGTTCTCATGGGGTCCCATCTGCTGGGTACTCATTGCCGAGATATTCCCCAACACCATCCGTGGACAGGCTGTCGCCGTGGCTGTAGCCTTCCAGTGGATTTTCAACTTCATCGTGTCCTCCACCTTCGTTCCCATGTTCAACATGCACCTGACNNGTTCCCGAGACCAAGGGTAAGACCCTCGAAGATATGAGCAAGCTCTGGAAGTGGAAGGGTTATGACGCCGTGAACCGTCTTGAGAAAGTCTTTGAATAAAAGATTAAAAATTGAAAAATTGAAGAATTGAAGTTCAAAGAACCATGAAGAAAATACTTGTTGCAGAAGACAACGACAGCAACTTCATGCTGATGACATATATCCTGAAAAGGCACTATGAGTTTACGCGTGCCCATAACGGCAAAGAGGCCGTGGAAATGGTCAGGACCGAGCGTCCCGACGCAGTACTCATGGACCTGAAGATGCCCATCCAGGACGGTCTGGAAGCTACCCGCCAACTCAAGGCGGAGTTTCCTGACCTTCCCGTCATCGCCGTCACGGCCAACGCCTTCAACACCGACCGCATTATGGCCATGGAAGCAGGGTGCGATGAGTTTCTCACCAAGCCCGTCAATGCCGAGTTGTGCCTGAAGACCATTGCCAAGTTCGTTGGTGAGTAAGACATTATTCCTTTATAACATCAAAAGATTCCGGGGAACACCAGCAGTGGGATTCCCCGGAATCTTTTTTATTATATGGCGGCCGACCTATCGGGTCAGGGAGAACTTCATGGAGAGGCCGAAGTCGCGGGTGGTGGTGGGATAGCTGCTGGAGGAGAGCAACGGGGTGTTGGTCTGGCGGTCGTAATAGAACGAGAGGGTCAGCAGGCGTGACAGGGTGTAGTCGGCCATGAAGGACAGTTTGAGAGCGGTGTTACCGCTGCTGGCCGACGAAGTCTGGGTAGCGATGTCGCGGGTGATGGCGGCCTGGTCGCGCAGCGAGCAGTCGAGGCGCAGGTTGAGGTCGTGGTTGACGCCACCCTTCTTGCCGCTACTGCTATTCGAGTTCGCGTTTTCGTTAGCATTCTTCTTGCCGCCCTGGGCTTTCTTAATCTTACGGCTGGCACCATTGCCGAAAAGGCGGAAATCACTGATCTTATAACCCAGTCCGACGACCCAGTCGTTGGAGCGGCCCTCGTTGATCTGTACGCTGGTCATCGACAGCGACAGGGTGCGCGTGCGGCGGTACTCAGCCTTGACGGTGACGCCCGACTGCAAAGTGACATCGACGCCGAAGAGCGGTGCGAAAGTTTCGTTGATGCTCACCGTAGGCACGCTCCATCCCAGCACGGACGACGTCTCGGTGCTGCTGTTATAGGAACCGACGGCAAAGATGCTCTTGTAGGAGTGGTTGAGGTTGACGGACTTGAAGTGGTCGCGGAACCACGTGAGCTTGCCCAGTCCCGAGTAGCGCAGCGTCCAGTTGGGCAGCAGGCGCGACAGTGTAGGGAAGATGTCGAGCGAACCGCCGCCACCGCTACCGGTATAGGTATTGAGGAAGGCGGGAATCATGACGGCAGCGCTGTACTTCTCCACATCCGTACCATAGTAGGCAGCAGCCTTGGCCTGGTATTCGGGCAGGGCGTTGCAGAAGCGGTTGAAGGCCTTCGAAGGATAGCCGGAGTTGGCATCGCCCAAAGACTCTAACGACGATGACAGCGAGATGGTGGTCATGGTAAAGGTGCCGCTCTGGCTGGAGGTGCCGAAGCGATGCTCTATGCGGCGTGCCTTGGTCTCGTTGCGCGAAGCGTTGAGGTCGATCTTCAGGTCGCGGGCGGGTTCCAGCGTGGCACGCAACTGCAGGTCGCCTGTGGCATTGGTGGCAGCGGGAGTACTGATGCTGTCGTTGAGCCACCCGTTGGACGCGGCCTTATCGACGAAACTGTCGCCAGTCAGACCGAAGGCGAAAGCAAGTCCAGGAGCAGTGACGCCGCCCGTACTTTGTCCAAAGGCATCGCCTATCATTGGCATGAAGCCCGGTACAGACATGGCATACTGGTCGCGGTAGGTGATGCCGATGGTGCGAACCATCATGAGCAGACGTGCCACAGATTGTGCCGGCTTGTACCACCACTTGTTCTCGGACGACGGCTTGGGAGTGACGCTAATGCTGATGGTAACGGAGTCGCGGTTCTTGACGAGAATCTTGTTCTGGTCCAACACCTTATATTTAATAGGATAGCTCTTGCCGTCTTTGGTCTTGGCAGTGACGATGATGCGCTTCGACCGCTTGTTATGGGCAACGGTCACCGTAGTGTCGGGCTTCAGCGTCAGTTCTTTCTGGAAGGTATTCTTGTTCTTGGGCAGGGCCTTCTCTTCCTTGGTATTCGCCTTATCACCGTCTTTCTCGTTAGCGTTCTTCTTGGTTGTCGTCTTTGGCTTCGGAGGCGTCCTGGAGATGGCTTTCTTGAAACGCTCGTTGGCCTTCTTCAAGAAGGGGAAATGGTTGTAGAGCGTCTCCATGTTCAGATTGCCGTTGACGGTGAGCTGACGGTTGTTCGAGATGGTGTTGCCGAGGTCTATGCCGTCGTCGGTCTTCGTGCCGCGCACCCAGTTGTAGGTAGCGGAATAGTTGGCATCGGCGGTAACCCAGTCGAGGATGGGCAGCTTGTTGAGCGGCAGCTGGTAAGAGGCCGTGAACGTCTGGCGGTAGTTGAGCGGCGAACCGAAGTGCTTGATGCTCTGCCACACGGAGTCCTTCCACGCCGTATAGCGGTCGGGATAGAGGTCTTTGTTGATGGGTTTGTCGCTGTAAGGCTCCTCGATTTCGGCCTCTGTCCCGGACTGGAAGTTCATGTGCAGGTTCTTGGTGAAGTCCCAGCGCAGGGTGAAGTTACGGTTCCAGAGGAACGTAGAGCTCCACGTGGCTGGCAGCTGCGAACCGCCGAGATCCTCCATGTCGCGCTCCTGCAATTCATAGTAGAGACGGTGCAGATCGGTGTTGAAAGTGATGTTCTGCGGTAGCCAGTTCAGGCCGAAAGCCTTGGGCAACTGCATCCACTTCGACTTACTCTTCGACTTCTTGAAAGGCTCCCACGGCTTATACACGGGGGTGTAGCTGTAGTTGAAGGAGCCGCGCCACTCGTCGTCAGTTTCGTAGACGGTGGTCTCGCCCGTGTTGCGGGTGTGGCGATGGCTGTAGGAGAACGAGAAGTTGGCAGGGTCGTAGGGCATGGGGTGGCGCTTGGTCTTGACGCCGAAGCGCACGTTGGACAGCGAGAAGTTGGTGGACTTGCTCTTCTTGACGGCAATGTTCTCGACGCTGTCGCGCTCCAAATGGTCGGCGGCGGCATCAAGGGCTTCTTCAAGATCCATGTCTGTATCCAGCGGATTGTACTTGGGACGCGTGGTCTCCTGCGTCACCGAATAGTAGAGAGGTGCAGTGACCTTCAGTTTGTCGGGGAAAAACTTACCCAACTCGATGTTAGTATTCAGCGAGTATGTCCTGTAGTTGTCAGTGGTACGCACGGCCACACTCTCCTCGATGCCGCCGAAGCCCTCGGTGATGATCTTTCCGGAGAGGTCCACACGTCCTACGTCACTGAGCTGCACGTTCAAGGCTCCCGAGGCGGCCCAGCCACCACGGTTGTTGACATCCTGCAAGCGTAGTTCGTTGACCCATACCTCGCCGGACTTCACGCTGCCAGCCAGATTGCGCACACCAATCATCATGGTCTTCACCTCGCCCAGCGTGGGGTTACCCATGATGCTCACCTTGTTGTTCGGGTTGACAGGGTCATACTCGCTATACTCCGTNNAAGGCAGTATCGTCGTCGATGACGTGGTTGGCATGGACAAACATCTGCAGGTGCTTGTACTGGCGCATGTCAAGGGTTGAATTGTGGTAGACAGCCTTCGACTCGCCCTGCGTCAGGTGCCTGACAATCATACACAGCGACTGCTCGTTGGCCTCGGTGAGCTGGGGCTGCGAGGGATCTGTGACACGCGAGATGCCCGGAGGCAACACGTAGTTGACGGGGCGACGGTCATTGTTCTCCTCGATATTGACGGCGCTGACCTCCAACACACCGCCGTCAGAGGTGGTGGTCAGCGGCTGATCGTAGACGCGCCATTCGCCGCGTACGAGGTCGAGGGAACCGAAGCGCAGCACGATGGGTTTCTGGAACTGCGTGAGGAACATACGCATGAAACGGATGCTGGTGAAGTCGCTGATGCCACCCACACGCTCTTCATACTGCGCCAAGGGGATGCGGAACTGGTACCACTTGACGGCTTCCTTCTTGCCATTGCGCAGCGAGGCGACATACTCACGGACATCGGTGATGTAGTTGTGGCCGAGGCGCATGTCCTCGGGACGAATGCTGACCTTATACTGGTAGTAGCGCTCATACTCGTTGAGGGTGTAGTCCTGGTTGATGTCCTCCACGTCGGGATAGGTCTTGTACGACGTGTCATAACCCTCAGTCTGCTGGTCGCTGTCGGGCGAGTTACCCTGCGGCAAGGTGATGCGTTTGTAACGTTCAAGGATGCTGGCCTTGCGCTCGTCGAGGTCGCGTCCGCGGAAGTAGTGGTAGTTGTCGTTGGCAGGGTCGTTATTCCAGGCCGCCCGCAGACTGTCGTTGACGGTGATGCCGTTCAGGAAGTTCTGATATGCCGGCTTTGAGCGCTCCTCCTCGTCGGTGAGTCCGTCGAGTCCCACGTCCTGCTTGGCACGGGCACCACTGGTGGTGGCGAAGGCATAGGTCTGGGTGGCCTGGACGGGAATCTTACCCCAGGCTGAAGGCACGAAGGTGTTGGTGCCGTCGACGGGCATACCGCTCTCATAGAACTTCTTGCCGTCACGGAGGATGTCCTCACTGACCTCGCCGAGGTTGATGTACAGGTCACCGCCGTATTCGTTGGCATCGGACTCCTGCGAACTATAGATGAAGGGATCGAGGAGCCAGAACTCGATATACTCGACGTTGGCGGCCTCGAAGTCGTTGGTATCAAGCTTACGCATCATGCCACCCCACTTGTCTGACGGATTGTTGAGTGTTCCGTCATAGTTGACATCCGTGGAGAGGTTATACGGGCCGCGCTCCTGCGGATAGTAGGAGAGGTTGAGGATGGGCAGCGTGGAGGTGGCGCCACTGTACGTCGACTGGTCGCGATTGGGGTACAGCTCGCTGACATAGACGGCACGCACATAGTGGTTTGAGAGCTGGTCGAGGTCGCTCTTGATGTGGCTGGGCGTGAGACTCGACGAGCGGTTGGTGAACAGCGGGTCGATGGTATACCACGACAGCAGGGCGCGGTTGAAGCNNGTGCCGCTGGCAGTACCGGCAATGAGGTGGGCAAACTCGCCAGTGAAGGAAATTTGCGAGGGCTGCGTACAATGCAGCAGCGGCAACTTGTCAAGCATGCGCGTCAGCCACTGGCTCTCGGTCTTCCAGTTCAGGTTGACACCCCACAGGGTATTCTTCAGCGGTTCCGAGCCCATGGTGACCTTCGAAGTCAGGGCCTGCTCGCTGAGATGCTGCAAGGTACCGCCAATCTGGAAGTTCTTCGAGAAGTCGTACTCCCAGTTGACACCCACCATCGTCTTGCGCTGCATGCCGTACTCGGTGTTCGACTCCAGCGACACGTTGACGTTGGTGCCGGCATCGATGATGCTCTGGTTGAGGATGGTGACCTCACCGGCACTGTAGTCGACGCTGTAGTCGGAACCTTCTGTCAGCGTGACACCGCCAGCCGTCACTACTACAGAACCCTGCGGCACGTTGTAGGCGCCAAGGGAGATGACGTTGGCCGACGTACCCTTGAACTGACCCACGAGCAGATACTTGTTCTTGTCGGTCATCTGCTTGGCCGCCGTCCGCGTGGTATCATAGAGTGCCTGGAAGACGTACTTCTCTATCCTGCGGTAGTCCTCTTCCGTGGTGGGGTTAATCTTACGTATCAGGAAACTCCTCAACTTCGAGCCGAAAGGTTCTGCCGATGGGAAGAAGACACGGCCGTTCGACACGGTATAGCCTTCCACGAAGTCGAAATAGCCGTTGGGATGAGCCTTGTTGTTATTATCCAGGCGGTCGCAGCCCAAGCCCCTGAGCAGTGTCTCATCCTTGGTCTCGGGTTCGGGGATGTAGGTGATATAGACACCCGCCGTGTCACTCTGGAACTTGATGTCGAGGCGGAACTTCTGCTTCTCGACGTTCGAAGCCAGATAGTAGACGTTCTTCATCATCAGCGACCAGTTGAACTGCTGCGGATTGTTCGACGTATTCTTCAGCGCTTTCACGAAAAGGGCATCGCCGGCATTGGTGTGGTCGGAGGCAAACTCACCCACCTGATAGGTCTGACCGGCGTAGGTGTACTGAAAGGCCACAGCCAGCACCTGGTCGGTCTGCAGGGCCGTCTTCAGCGAGATGTAGCCGAGGGCGGGGTTGTAGGTGTATTCCGAAGAATTGAGCAGGCGTGCTGACGCCAGCTTCTCATAGTCGTCGCCGCCGTCGAGGTCGCTGAGGGCGGTAGAGGTCTGGTCGATGTTACGGGCGCCACGATCAGTATAGGTTGTCGACATAGCCTCATATTCACTGTTGGCACCGTTGTCAGGCAGTGCCGACTGGGAGCCGCTATTGCCGTGCCACTTTTCTGACTGGCTCTCGGCAAGGGCAGACAGCGCAATGACGTTGCGGGTGTTGGAAGTCGTTGCCGACTTATTGGTGACCCACACCTCGATGCGGGTGATGTCGATGCCCGTCAGTATGTTGGGCAACTGCTGCATGGCAGCATCGTAATGTTCGCGGAAATAGCGTGCCAGGAAGAAGTGGCGGTTCTCCTCGTAGTTGGCGATATTGAGTTCAAAGGGGGTGAGTTGGGTGCCGCCCTTTGACGAAACGCTCTTCGACGTCGAATTCTTGCGTGACACCACAGTCTGGAGCTTCAACTTGCCGAACTGCATATCTGTGCGGATACCAAAGAGGCTGCTGGCACCCTTGACGAGCGAGTTGTTGGAGGGGAAGGTGACGTTACCGGCCTCCACGAGCTTGATAATCTCGTCCTCCTTACCCTCATAGCGCAACTTCAGGTTCTTGGTGTCAAAGTCGAAGGTTGCATCGGTGTTGTAGTTCAGGCTCATGTTGATCTTATCACCGACCTTACCCGTCACGTTGAGGTTGATCTTCTCGTCGAAGTCCATAGACGTCGTCTTGCGGTTGCGCTCAGGCAGCGACGGGTTGTCGATGTTCTTCAGCGTGGCACCGAGCTTCAGTTCTGCCGTACCCTGCGTTTTGATGCGGACACCACCGGGACCAAAGATTTTCTCGGCAGGGCCGAGGTCGAAGTGCATATCGGCAAACGAGAACTTCTCCTTGCCCTGCTGCGCCACATTCTCAGCATCCTTGTTACGGAAAAAGAGTTCGCGCTCCCTGCGCTCACTCCAGGCGGCATACTCCTCGGGCGACATCAGGATAGGCGTGTTCAAGTAGGAATCGCCTATCTTTGAACCTATTCTATAGACATTCAGCGAGTCGTCATATTCTACCTCCTGACGAATGTTTTCCGGCATGTGCAGATCAAGGGCAGAGGAGTCCAGGTCGGCGACCTCCACGGGTGCCGTCTTCTGAATCTTCCAACGAGCTTTTTCAAGCGTATCCGCAGGAAGGGAAGAGGTAAAAGTGAATAGTGAAGAATTTGCTGCCGCCACTCCAAGTGACAACACCAACGGTATTGCGACAAGAATGCATACAGCTATTCTGTGCAACCTCCGAGCGGTAGCCCTACGAGCTTGCTCGCTCATTCCTTCAGGTGTGAGAAATTCTTCACTCTTCACTTTTCACGCTTCACTTTATCTGCTTCAATGCCAACTTCACCACTTGTTCGACGGGCAGGTCAGGCTGTTCCTTCAAAATGGCAAGCACCACCTTCTGCGTCGGTGCAGGCGAGAAGCCCAGCATAGTGAGGGCAGAGACGGCTTCGTCCTTCACCTGATTGTTGACGGGCATCTCCATAGTGCCGCCAGCAGGAATCTCATCGGCGATACCCAGGGCCACAATCTTGTCCCGCAGGTCGACGATGATGCGCTGCGCCGTCATCTTGCCAATGCCCTTGATACCCTTGATGAGCCGTTCATCACCCCGCGAGATAGCATTACATAACTCGGCAACGCTCATCGACGACAGCATCATGCGCGCTGTATTGGTACCCACACCACTGACGGTGATGAGCAGCTCAAACATCTCGCGCTCCTTTTTCGAGACAAAGCCGTAGAGCATATAGGCATCCTCGCGAATAGCCTCATACACATACAGCTTCACCTCCTTTTTGCCTTGGATGGCGCTGTATGTCGTCAGCGAAATGTTCAGTCCATACCCGACACCTGCGGCTTCCACCGTAGCTAATGCGGGGGTAAGTTCGGTCAACTCACCCTTGATATATTCAATCATAACTCCAACTAATAATGTATTAATACATCTAATTAAACGACCTTTGCTTTCTTTTTATTGTACGAAAGGGGTAAAAGATGTCGAATTGTAACATTCTGCGGGAAATTATGAAAATAATCTGCCTTTTCGTTACGTATTTCATAGAAAAAGTGTACTTTTGCAACCGCAAACTTGTAAACGAATAACATCAACGCATAAAACAATGAAAAAAATCAGAGCCGCCGTCGTAGGATACGGCAACAT
>LXOW01331796.1_pt1 | contig 10223 bp, 10 predicted proteins | sample 1368591 | NCBI WGS metagenome assembly LXOW01 (sample SAMN04884650, study PRJNA319009) | bovine gut metagenome | isolation source: Cow rumen | host: Bos taurus | place: Italy: Legnaro (PD) | collected 2014-07-09
AAAAATCTCTCGTCGTTATATTTTTTGCATTTTGCCAAAAATGGCACTTAATCTGCGTTTCCTTAGCAGTTATCAATGAGCAATTAGCAATTGAGGAGATTCCTTAATATCGTCATTGCGAACGGTAGTGAAGCAATCTGATTAGGGAATTCCGTTTTTTTTAAAATTTTGTATAGATTGCTTTGTCATTTAATTCCTCGAAATGACGTATGGTATTGTTATGAAACAAATTTTGATAAAAAACAGGATTTTTATGAATGATTCAAAAAAAGAGAAATTCTGACTTTATCTGTGTTTCCTTAAAATTTACTTGTTCTTATGCCAAATACAAATCTGCCCCCATTCCGCGACCATCATACGCATGTCTCGTTCTATGCCTCGCTTTCAGGCACTGTGGATCTGTCCTCGTGCGATTCTGAAAAGGAAGCTATTGAAATACTAGGACAAAGAAAGGACAATCTCATTTTTGCGAGGGGATGGAAGAACAATCTTTTTGATTTTTCCCCGTCAGAACTTGACAGCCTACCTCCTGTAGCTATTAGCAATATTTCCCTTCACTGTTTCAGGATAAATGAAAAGGCAAGGGAGAGATTCTCCGTATCACACCCTGAAATCATTTCGCACATAGACGATCAGGAATGGGTTGAGCATAACCTGAATGATGTCTTTGCGATGATTGCGGATTACGGTGGAACGGATAAGATACCGTCCTTCATTGCGGAAATGGAAAGACTTGGCTTATACGAACTGGAGGATATGTCCGTATCTTCCGAAAAGGCGGCAGAATACATGGCAACAAAATATCCTGACAGAATCAAGGTCTGGGCAGAATTGGATATTTACAACAAATTTTCTTATGCACAAAAATATGTGGACGGCATAAAGCTGTTTGCCGACGGAGCCTTGGGAGCGTATTCTGCCGCGTTGTCAAAACCGTGTGGCGGAGGGAATCCGTCCTGTCTGCTGCGTGGCAATGCGGATATGCGGGAGCATCTGGAACGTGCGGCACGCTGCAAGCCGGAAATTGCCATACATGCCATAGGAGATGTCGCAATAGGACAGGTTCTGAATGCCGTTCGTGACCTGTTTGGCAGTTGTGGGGGCGGCAATCCCGTTATACGTTTGGAACATGCCCAGATGATAACGAGGGAACAGGCCAGTCTTGCAAAAAAAATGGGTATCATACTGTCAATGCAGCCAAATTTCAGTATGGATTCAAAGGACTATGCGGATCGTTTGTCGTCGTATTATATAAATGCGAACAATCCTTTCCGTATGCTGATAGATGATATAGGCTTTGTTCCCGGAAAGGATCTTATATTTGGTTCTGATGGAATGCCTCATGGTGCGGAATTTGCCGTTAAATGTGCGACAAATCCACCACTGGAAAGTCAGAAAATGTCAATGTCGGAACTCATAGCGGGATATTCGGCCTCTGAAAAATAATATAATGTAATTATGCCAGAAATAATGGACGGGAAAATGAACATACTTCTTGTGGGCATTTCCAGACAGGTTTACAATGATTACCGGGGCTTTTCACTGGCCATAGAAGGTTTGAAAAGCTATATTTCCGAAAAATTTGGCGAAATGACAAATGTGGAGACATTCAATGATTCCATAGGAAATCCGGACAATGTTTTCAAAAAAATTTCTGAAATGCGGCCTGCCCTCGTAGGTTTTTCCTGTTATTTGTGGAATGTAGATTACATAGTGGAAATATGCAGGAAGATCAAGACGGATCTTCATGATACGAGGATAATTCTCGGTGGGCCAGAGGCAACAGGAAGAAGGCTGTCCCTGCTGAAGGAATCGGACGCTGATTATCTTGTCGTCGGGGAGGGGGAGTTGCCACTGGCGGCCATTGTAAGTGAAATGCTGGATGGGAAAATTCCACAATCCAGTGAGGATTTGCCCGAGGAAAGCCGTGCGGGTATTGTCTTTGCCGCGGACAGTGATGAGAAGGCGGAAAAGACGCTTTCAAGCCTGCCTGCACTTGAAAATCTGCCCACACCTTTTTGCGACAGATACGCAGGCAGGATAGGCCTTGGTCCGAGAATGTTCTTTCCGTATGAGACGATGAGAGGCTGCCCCAATCGTTGTTCCTATTGCATGTGGACGGAACTTGGCAAAAACTCTGTCAGATATTTCCCTACGGAAAAGGTGCGATCGGATTTTGAATGGATAATACGGCATTGCCCGGATTCGTATATATTCATAGCCGATTCCGACACCTTTGCCAATAAGAAAAGGGCAATGGAACTCGCACCCATATTCCATCATGTGGCGGAAAAGGGAAAAATAGGATTTATATTCCAGACAAATCTTAAAAGCTGGGACAAGGAATTAATGCTGGCATACAACAGTCCCGCATTTGAGATGAACATAGGCGTTAACACCCTGAATCCGGAGGTACAGCAGCTCTTTGGCAGGGTGTACTCACAGGAATTTGTAGAGAACAAGCTGATTGAAATGCGCGAATATGCTCCAAGGACGCAGATCCTGGTACAGTTCATGTATGGATGTCCAAAGGAGAAATTTTCCGATTTCTGCCAGCTTTTTGACTGGGCGTGGAATATTCCATATTTTTACAAGATGTTCTTTCATACGCAGGTTCTTCCCGGAACACAGCTATACAAAAAGGCGGCAGAACTTGGAATAAGATGCCGTGCGAAGGCTCCGTTTTACACAATCAGTACTGCGGAATGTTCCGAATCCGCAATAAAGACAGAGGAACTGATGATTTTGTGTGTTGCCGTATGGATGGCTGAACCAGGCACGGAGGCCTATCTTCGCAGGATTGTCAGGGAAAGGTATAGGAACTCATTTTCCTTTGCATTCTTGTCAATATGGAAGCATCTTCCTGAGCATGAAAGAATCAGGATATTGGATTTCCATTCAATGCTTACGGACGGCAGTGGCAAGTTATTGGACGATTTTCAGCTTGACATAATGCATGACTTTTCCGTTTCCCCTGATACGGACTGCTCCCAGGACGGGCCTTTCAGCAAAAGACTGTCAATATACGCCAATTATGTCTCATCATTGCTTGGGAAATATGCCTGATTTGGAATTTAAGATATGAGAATCCCCAAAAACAAGAAAATAGCAGTCATTTCCACACCACCTACCTTTGTCGGAGAGCGTCTATGCCCGTTGGGAATAATACCTATAGGCGTGTTGAAGATAGTCTCAATGCTCAAGAAACACGGCAATGATACTGTATTCATAAACATGCATTCCGGTGTCGTGGAGGATAGAGAGCTTGTAGCGAATGTTCCTGCTACGGAGTGGAAGCCGAAACGCATGGGACTGGGTGGCAGCAGGACCGCGATGGTGTCAATAGAGGGAAAGGATAAAGTATTTCTGGAACAGGAACTTGAAGGACTGCCATTCAGTCCTGACGAGATATGGATAACCTGCTCATTTAGCTTTGACTATGACCTTGTCAGGGAATATGTGGAACTTTCACGTCGCATATATCCAAAGACGAAAATAAGCGTTGGGGGGGATTTAGCAAGGGCTGATAGTGGCGTAGGCAGATTGTGCGGTGCGGACTATGTCTGCGATACACGTCTGCCGGAGGCTGATTCCTGTCTTCCTGATTTTTCATGCGTTGACAAATGGGATTATGGACTTTTCCAGTTGCAGATAGGCTGCGTTAACAAATGTTCGTTTTGCCATATAAGCATGGACAAGCCACAGTTTTATGACAACGACGAAATCATAAGATACATGCGGGATTTTTATGATGTGCATAAGCCCCGTGCGTTTATGAACTGGGATCCAAATGTCTCGTTGAACAGGCCACAGCTGGAGGATTTTCTTGAAAAATATATAGAAAGCGGTATGGAGGCCGGCCTTACATTCGGCAAGGGGCTTCAACCAAACCTCGTAGACCAGGATCTTATGAGGCTTATGAACAGGGCCAATGTGAACTCCGTGACAATACCAATGGAATCCGCATCATATCAGGCAATGAAGCGACTTTCCAAGCCTTATACGATAATCTCATCGGTAAAGCTGCTATCAATGGCCAAGGAAGCCGGACTGCCAATGATAAACTGCCGCTGCACATCCCTTTTGGGCTATCCGGACGACGACTTGCGATCATTTTTCCGTATTTACCTGGCCATACTGTCATTCGGGGCAAGGCCGTCCCCTTTCCCAGTATATCTTTTCCCTGGAGCGCCTGATTATCTGAAATACAAAAAGGTTCTTGGAGACAAGGATATTTCCGAATTCCACGGTCAGCTATGGCCTCTTCTGCCTGATGACAGGATAGACGATTATCTGCGGCTTTACAAATTCATAGAGCTTACGGATCTGAAAAGCATACAGAAGAACATTCATCTTCTCTCTCCGTATATGAGGGAGGCCCTTGCGGAGGAAACAGGAAAATTCCGTAAGTTTACGGAACGTTGTCTTAATGCGAAAGAGGACAATCTTGAGGAGTTCCGCAGGATAAGCGAGGATTTGGATTCAACACATACCCGCAAATCTGCCGCAAAAAAGGAAGCTGGGAAAGATACCGCGGGAAAAAGCAAAAAACTTCTTTGCATTATCGCAAATCCTGGAAATCCGCGAAGATCCGTTTCCAAGGCGATGGGCGAGTATTATATCAATGCATACTCAAAGGCCAATCCGGGAGCAGAGATAACGAGGATAGACCTGGCCAAGGAAGGCCTGCCATTCATAACACAGGAATATGTGGACTTTGTTTATTACAGGGACAAGTCTGTAAGACAGGATGATTCAACCAGGAAACTTCTTGAACTTGCTGAAAAATATTGCGATATGATCAGGGCAGCCGATGAGCTGCTTATAGTCGCCCCGATGTACACGCTTTCAATACCGGCAGTGCTCAAGGCATTCTTTGAGACGGTTGCGAGTTATTCGTATTATCTGAAGGACAAGTCAATGTTCAGTCCAAAGAAGGTCCTTTGCCTTATATCCAGAGATGGCACTTATCCCAAATACGGACGTTCCAAGGAAAAGAACGGTCCGGGATATTTCAATGTTCAGGAAACAATACTGGCTGCCGCATTGGATTTCCTGGGACTTTCATCAAATCCTGACTTCATAGATATTTCAAACCTTTATTCAAGGAATATGCTGCCCAAAACCATACTGCGTACAAAAAAACGCATTGAGGGATATGTATCGGGTGATTCAGGCCAGGCATATAATGTTTTTTAATGAGAAACAAATAATACATAAGCATTGACAAGATAGAACTTATCAGTTAAAATATAATAATAGCGAGGCCTGTTATGCTTAAATGGAAAAATGGAAGATTGTTTTTCAGGATAAGTAAGAATTCCCTGCTTGTATTTGTTGCCATAATGTTTTTATTATGGCGACCTTCGGTTATTTCTTCCGAAGTCATAAGGATGACATCTTATTATCCTGCTCCCTACGGTGGATATGACAGGCTTTTTACCACGGGGGATACCTATCTGGCACATAGTTCAGGCAATGTGTACTGGGGACCAGACAGCACTTCCATGCTCTCCCGCGATCAGGGGGGCAGCATTATTTTGGCAAGTTCCAATATGTATTCTTCTCCTGCCATAAAATTCGTTTCCAGCGCTGGAATAACCAATGGGGTTATGGGCATTGGATATATCGGAAGGGAGGCCGTGTTTACGGTAGCAGGAGATCTGTATGTCAGCGGGCTGCGCAGGATGTGCAAGGTTCAGAGGTATGAATACCAGAAAAAGACATATTGTGGCGGTAATGCGCAGGAAAGTACAAAATATATTGCGATAATTCCTGGCAGGAAATTTGCCAGTTCGGGAAATATGCTTTGCTGCAGGTTTGAGACTGTGTCTTGATTGGAGAAAATTATGGAAACAATAAATGGTTCAATATCAGGAAGATTTTTCATAATACTTATAGCATTGTTATTTTTGTCATGGAGGCCGGCATTAATACAGTCGGAGACCTTGACACTTTCCACCTATTATCCTGCCCCCTATGCGGGATATAACAAGCTTCTTACCACTGGCAATACCTATCTGGCCAAAAACCCAGGATCATTCGTGCAGTGGGGAACATCATCAAAGCTGACAACGGATCAGGGCGGATCCATTGAGCTCGTTGGATCAACTTCCTCTGACAGGCCATATATAAGTTTCCAGGCCTCCGGTGCGAACATAAGGCTTTCCGTTTCCCGCATTTGCTCCACAGGAAAGTCCTCATGTACGGAATCCGCAATGCAGAACGTCATGTCAATCAATTCGGATCTTTATGTGACAGGCAGCCTTAGGCGTATATGTGCCTATTACCCATACAAATACGGCGGTACAAGCTATTGTGGTGGCAGTCTGGCTGCGAGCAAGGGTTATACCTTGTTAAGCACGGATACCATGTCGTCTGATTCCTTTCCTTCATCTGGAAAAATGCTTTGCTGCAAGTTTGAGGCAATATGAAGATAACAAGCATAGAAGTAGACACTGATATATACCCCATGGCAGCCGTACAGGCCGCCGCATACATCTTTATTCAGGACAATTTCATAAGAATTGAAAAAGGGAAGAAATCCAACATCGTAATAGTGAAGGCCAAGAGTTCCGGCAGTCATTTTGAAGATGGATTTTTCAATGAGCTGCTGCACCAGACATTGCGACTGCGTATTTCTGAAAATTCAAGGGCGATAAGGGACAGGATAGTCATACAGGCATTGAGTTCCGCCTCCCAGAATGCTGCGAAAAAGGAAAGTCAGTCCAAGCCCGCATCTGAGGATCTGGAGGCCGATGTGGTTCTGGAACAGGAAATTGAGAAACTGTTGAAAGAGGCCGAGGAAGGCAGTTATAAGACAGATCCGCTAAAGATATCCGTCCCGTGGGAAGAGACGGACAATTCCAAGTCTGGCAATGATGTGGGAGATTCCAAATGAAGGATCTTCTGAAGGCCTTTGACAGCTCAAAGGTTGGATTTTTCCGCTTTAGGGAACTTAATGGCAGATATATAATCACCAATGACATTGGTGATTTTGCCATATTGTCAAAAGAGGAATTTGAACAGCTACTGTCTGGAAAGTTAAGCAAGACCCATCCGAATTACTCAGTTCTTGTACAGGGCGGATTTATACGGGAAGATTCTCCAGCAGATGATAAGAAGGAAGGGGAATCTTCTGATTGCCATTCCGCATCCCTACATTCCAGATGGCTTTCCAAAAACTCATTCCTTTTTTCCGGACCATCCCTGCATATAGTCGTGCTGACACGACGTTGCAATCTTTCATGTGTATACTGCCATGCTGGGGCGAATCCAGCGGCAGGCACGGATATGGATATTGAAACCGCAAGGAAGACGGTCAATGCCATATTCAAAACGCCATCTCCAAGTTTCAATATAGAATTTCAGGGCGGTGAGCCACTGCTCAACTGGCCGGTATTGCAGTACATTGTGGAGGCCGCTGAAAAAAAAGCAAAAAAGACCGGAAAAAAGATTGTCATGTCCGTGGTGACAAATCTTACCGCGATGACGGACGAGAAGCTGGATTATCTCATCGCACATTCCGTAAATATATGTACTTCCCTTGACGGTTGCAGGGATTTGCACAATGCCAACAGAAAATTTGCAAAAGGCGAGGGGGATTCGTATTCCTTTGTTTCCAAGTGGCTAAGGACAATCAAGGAAAAAGGTTCTGCCAAAGGCTATGCCGGGGATGCCCTGCTTACGGTCACCAGGAAATCCCTTTCAATGCCGGAGCAGATTGTGGACGAGTATGTAAGTCAGGGCATGAAATACATATTCATTCGCTTCCTCAATCCGTTTGGTGCTGCGAAGAAGGCCTGGAAGGAAATAGGATATACGGCTGAGGAATATTTGGAATTTTACAAGAAGGCATTGGATTATATACTTTCCCTGGTACGCGGTGGAAAGACGGATATAACCGAGCATACGGCGAGGCTGCTTTTGCAGAAAATACTGGGTAGTAGTGATCCCAATTTCCTTGATCTTCGTTCGCCCTGTGGTGCCGGTATTGGCCAGATAGCGTACAACTACGACGGAAATGTATATACCTGCGACGAAGGACGTATGCTTGCCGCAATGGGAGATGTATCATTCTGCATGGGAGACGTTAAAAAGGATTCCTATTCAAAGATGATGAACTCTCCCGTGGTAAAATGTATGACTACCGCATCCTTGAGTGATTTGCAGCCACTATGCTCTGACTGCGCATACAAGCCGTATTGCGGAGTGTGTCCTGTATTCAATTATTCGGAGCATGGTGATTTGTTTATGTATGGTGCGAATTACCGTTGCAAGATATACAAGGGCATAATTGATTATCTGTTTATTCTCATGGAAGACCCGGAGAATAGGAAAATTTTCAACAAATGGGCTGCTTCCGGCAGTGAAGGAAAATAATATGAAAAGGAAATCACAAAAAAAACCTGTAAAGACAGACCTTACACGTTATCTGACCAGTGAGGAAGGCAAGATTGTCAAGGCCAATGTAGTAAAAATGGCAGTGGCCTTGGGAATAGTCGGCCTTGCCGCTCAGGAAGTTATGGCCGGACATACCAGCGGACATAACAACAGCCTGCATAATGCCGGTTCAGGTGGTGGAGCATACCATACTTCCGGACATGCGAGCCACGGCAGTCATGGCAGCCATGGCAGCCATGGACAGTGGTGATATGAATAGGTGTGATTTATGAACAAGAATCTTGTTATTATCCTGGTTATAGTGATTATGGCCGCTGTTGGCGTATGGAAATACCAGAATTCCTCAAAGTCCAACGTGGTTATAGAGCAGAAGGAACAGGAGCTTGCCCAGCTTGACCCAACTGCTCCAATTGTGACAGACAATGGCGTTCTTCTGCCGGATGCCGCAAAAAGCAGCGTCATAAAGGAAGTGACCGAAGAGGAAGCTATGGGCAACGTAAATGGAGAGGCTGCCAAAGAAGAGAAGATAGTACAGGAAGACATTATTGAAGGTAGCAATAACGTGCAGGTAGTTCCTGTTTTCGGTCCAAACACATTGCCAAGGGCGGAATGTCTTGAAAAATACAAGAATTCCGCAAGGGAGATAGCGATGTATGTAGGCGGAAAGGATGATGCGAAGGATTTCTTTATCTGCCACGCCCTCGCTGAAAATGACATATCCTATTGCAGTAATGGAAGCAAGGCCTGTGAGGAACTTGTTTCAAAATTCTCATACATCTATCAGGTAATGGCAGAAGGAAAATACGATATTAACGAGTGTGCTGTCGCTTATTCCAATGTAAAGGTACCCGGCTGGTCCATGAAGCGTCTCTGCAACGGCATAACTTCCGTATTGAAAGGCGAGGCAGATCCACCTGATCAGTTCAGCGATGAGTTCCTGTTTATGTCGGGACGCACATCATCATGTGCCGAACTTAGGAAGAACAACAAGTATTCATGCTTCCTTCTGGCAGATATGGTCTCAGGCATAAAGACTGGTGCCAACAGGTTCTATCTTTATGACGCGTTGAGCAAGAAGGACTGTTCCAAGACGGATACCTCCCTGGTGGAAAGATACTGTTCAAATAAGATCAAGTGAATTGTGTTTCATTCATACTTACCAGAAAATGCAATGCGTCCTGTGTAGGATGCCCTGTATCAAAAGAAGAGAAATCCATGTCGCTGGCGGTTTTGCAAAAAGCCGCTGGCGATTTGCATTTGTTCCATGGCAATATCGGCAAGGTAAAGTTCTTTGGTGGCGAGCCGCTTCTTGAATATGACCTGATAAGACAGGGATATTCCTTCCTTAAGGAAAACGGTTTTGCCGGTACTTTTGAAGTCGGTACAAATGGCATTCTTCTGGACGATGAAATTATATCATGGCTATCGGAAAGGCCGGACATCCAAGTCAATTTGAATGCCTGGTTTGACAATGCCGCTATTATGATGGGCAGAAAAGGGCATAAAAGTCTGCAAAACGTGATATGGAATCTCTGCATATATCCGGAAAATCCGAACCTCGCATTTGAAAGAATGAAGAAAATACATTCAATTCTCGGAGGTGAAGGACACAGGTTAAACCTGCTTCCGGCGGCATACTGCCTTTGGAATCCACGGCAGCTGGGGGAGCTGGATAATGCCATTCGCCGCATTTCCGTCTATATCACGGACAACGGACTTGTATTGGAAAATGTGACAAGAAACGGTAACACGCCGCTTTTCAATGATGGTCCAGCCGTAGATACCGATGGCACTATATATGCTGTCTCTTATACACATCT
>LXOW01132821.1_pt1 | contig 10218 bp, 7 predicted proteins | sample 1368591 | NCBI WGS metagenome assembly LXOW01 (sample SAMN04884650, study PRJNA319009) | bovine gut metagenome | isolation source: Cow rumen | host: Bos taurus | place: Italy: Legnaro (PD) | collected 2014-07-09
AGCATGCATCGACAGCACACCGCAGTACTCCCCCCACCGCCCTTTCCATTCACTCCCAAGGCACAATACTCGCGCCTTTCCTGCCATCGGGCGGCACCCCCCCGAAAAAGGGGGCGGATGCTTTCGCACGTCCCATTCTGCGCATGCTACCCCACGCTCCCACCACCATCATCCCCTGCCACGAAAATCACTGAAGAACCTTTTTCCAATCCTGACATGGCCATGCCTTTTCTTGAACCGCTCTAGTCCGCTGCTTTCCTCTCCTTGAGCCCCCCCTACCCTTCTTGCTCCCCGCCGCCCCCGACGGCGCGGCAAGATGCCGCACCCCCTGTCACGCGATGCTTGTCCAGAAGGCTCCTCGCCACTTCCGGGGGTGCGGCATCCTGCCGCGCCGCTGGCGGATGACACGTGAGGGGGGAAAAGACAGTGACAACCCCGACAACCCGGGACAACCTTTTCAAGGTCGCCGGTTTCGAGAGTGATGGGGGGATTGATGACGTGGATGCCTATGGCGCGATGCGCAGGAAGGCTGCGCCCGATGTGCCGTCGCCGGGGAGGACCTTGAAACGCATCTCCGCACCGTCCGCTCCCGTTGGCTTGGCTATGGCGGGGAGCGTGGCCGTACCGTTCCAGTCGCCCGGATTGCCGGTCGCTTCGAACAATCCGGCGATCTTGTCGGCGTCCACCAGAACCTCCATCTCGCCGTCATTGACAATCACCCGTACTTCCATCGCAATGGCGACCCCGCCGATCTGGATCGTCGGCTCGTTCTCGAACAACCTATCCGCCCCCAGAGCGTACGAAATCCACGCATGGGGCGACGCCAGCACGGCCTGCGGGTCCAACCCCTTCGCGGTCACCCACGCCCGGAACGCCCCGTACTCCGCCACGCTCCCGATCCGCTCCTGCAACCGCCCGTCCGCGGCACCCGTCAGAATCGACGCCACCGTCGCCTCGTCCCCGGCCTCCGGGAGGGCATCGTTCCCGCCGCCCGAGGGCGACCACTGGACGCCCGACACCCATGCCAAGTCCCGGCATTCTGCCTCGTCAAAATCGTCCTTGGCGAACGTCCAGCGCACCGTGTGCGTCCCTGCCCCTTCCAGCGCCAGCGTCACCGTCGCCCACCCCGTCGTGCCGTCGATGCGGGCCATTTCGATGCCGTCGATGCTCACGGCGAGATGGTCCCACGTGGCCCCGCCGGAGTCGTCCCGCTCGCAATCCACCTTCCAGTCGAACGCGAAGGAGCCCGCGCCGGATACCGTGGTTTCCAGCCACGTTTCGCTTTCCAGCCCGATGGCACCGCATTGTGCCGCAAGCCCGCTTGCCGAAGTCAAGTCGCCGACGGGCACCCAATTCGCCGCCCCGCCCGTCGTGAACGCCAGGTCGGGCGCACCGGCGGCATCGGCCAGCGTCAGGATCATCCGCCGGATCGAGGCCGTGGCGTATTCGCTCTTCACCCCGTCCAGCTCGGCCACCGCCTTGACGACCGTGGAATCCGCGATGGAGAACGGCCCCGCGTAGCGGTAGGCCTCGGTCAGCCGCGGTGCCGCGCCGTTGGTCGAGTAGTAGATGGAGGCCCCCTCCGTGGCGCAGGTGATGGTCACCTCGCACGATTCGCCGTCGAAGATCGCCCCGTCGCCCGGCACGATGACCGGCGTCGCCACCGCGTCCATGTCCAGCCACAGCGCGTAAAGCGTCGTCACGGTTAGCGAATCCCACGTCCGGCAGCTTTCCCCCTTCGCGTTGTAGTACTGCACCCCGCCCCCGTTCGGCTCGCTGAAATACCCGCCGAACCGGTACCCCTCCCGCGTCGGCACTGAAACCTTCGGCATGGCTTCGCAGTAGGTCGGATGAATCGTCACCGTCTCGACGACGCCCCCCTGTCCGTCCAGCGTGAGCGTCCGGTCGAGGGGGCGCTCATAGTGGAAAGTGCACTTGGACGGCTTCGAATAGAAAGACTCGTTTCCCTTGAACCGCGCGGGGATGTACACGTCGGCGAGCGAGGTACACCCGGAAAGCACGCCCTGTCCGATTTCTGACAAGCTGTCCGGGAGAATCAGCAGTTTCAAGTCGAACGCCCCGCAAAACGCCCCGGCCCAAATTTTCTCCACTCCGTTCGGCACGGCGAACTCGCCCCGGCATCCAGCCGGGAACGCGACGAGTTCCTTTCCGTCCTTCGTGTAAAGCGCCCCGTTCTCGGTCTTGAAATTCGGATTGTCGGGATCGACGGAAAACGCCGTCAGCGTGTAGGCGTTCGCAAACGCCGCATGGCCCTCCGGCCCCTCGCCGATGGATTCCAGTCCCTTCCCGATGTTGCACGACACCAACCCCTTGCAGTTCTCGAACGCACGGCTCTCGATGGATGTGACGTAATCCGGGATGTCCAGCGACTTGAGGTTGTAGCAGTTGTTGAACGCATGAGTCCTGATGTTCGACACCCCTTGCGGAATCGTCAATTCCGTCACTTCCACGCCATCAAGGATAAGACGGTGGAAGGGAAACGGGTTGTCCTTGAATGAAATGTTGCACCATGCAACCAAATCGTGGATGTGCACAGATGCCAGATTGCTGCAATTGTAAAACGCATTGCTTTCGACGAGTATCACGCTCTCCGGTATCGCCACGGATTTCAATCCTCGGCAATTGTAAAACGTTTGTTCCCCTATTGTTTTTACTCCCTCGCAAATCGTCACGTCCGTGATTTGCTGGTATGCGGCAGGAAACACGTTGGACATTGTGGACTGACATACACATGCGGGTATCGTCACTGCCGTCAGACCGTGGCACCCGTAAAACGCCTTGGCCTCGATGCTCGTGACGCTGTTGCGAATCGTCACGCTCGTCAGGCCGCTGCAGCCGTAAAACGCATAATACCCGATGCTCGTCACGCTGTCGGGAATCGTCACGCTCGTCAGACCGCTGCAACCGTAAAACGCCTCGCTCCCGATGCTCGTCACGCTGTCGGGAATCGCCACGCTCGTCAGGTTGGCGCAACCGTGAAACGCATAGGATCCGATGCTTGTCACGCTGTCGGGAATCGTCAAGTCGACAACTTCTTCCCCGTCCAGATAGAGATGGTGGGCCGAAGAGAACGAGCTTCCAAACTCAATCCCGCACCAAGCCGCCAAATCGTGGATGTAAACCGCCGTCAACCCGTTGCAACCTTTAAACGCTTCGAATCCGATGCTCGTCACGCTGTCGGGAATCGTCACGCTCGTCAGGCCGCTGCAATCCTCAAACGCATAGCCCCCGATGTTCGTCACGCTGTTGGGAATCACCACGCTCGTCAGGTTGGTGCAACCGTAAAACGCATAGGATCCGATGCTTGTCACGCTGTCGGGAATCGTCAAGTCGACAATTCTTTCCCCTCCAGATAGAGATGGTGGGCAGAATAAAGTGGATTGGCGTAACTGTTCCCAAACCTAATCCCACACCAAGCCGCCAAATCGTGGATGTAAACCGCCGTTAACCCGTTGCAACCTTCAAACGTACCGTATCCGATGCTCGTCACGCTGTCGGGAATCGCCACGCTTGTCAGACCGCTGCAATCGTAAAACGCATGGCTCCCGATGAAGGTCACGGGATAGCCGCCCAACGTGGAAGGGATGAAAATGGCACCAGTGGTTGATTGGGGAATGGCCGGTTTCCTCCACAATCCGCTGTCAATCATGGCCACTCCGCCGGAAACCGTGTACGTCCACTCGATTCCATCCACCATCTCGGTCGCCCCGTGTGCGACGGCAACCGCGCACCCAGCGGCAAGGGCCACCGCCAGCCACGAATTCATCCAAGATTTTGTGTTTCTCATGGTCATGTTTCCTCGCTGTTTCGCCCTGGTTGGCGTTCCGTTGGTTCTTTCCCATCCGCTTCATTCTCCCCCGGCACCCTCGCTCCCGCAAGCCCAAAGTGCCCCGGTTTTCGCTTAGGGAACGGGGGCGGCAGGGTCTGGCCCGGGACTCGTACACCGTACAGTCAGATCTTTCGTCCGGTAGGGCGCGTTCGCCGAACGCGCCTCGCGAAAAGACACTTGCGCTGAATCGTGCATGGGAACAAGTCCCGTCGACCATGCACGTTTCCGGTTTCTTTCCTGCATCCGGCGCGTTCGGCAAACGCGCCCTACCGAGATGCTGTCTGGCGAAAGGCGCATAGGGGACTATAAAAAACGGGAGCCCGTGGAGGGGCTCCCGTTGTGGGCCGATTGGGGGGGCGGATTACTTCTTGAGGTATTCGCGGACGGAGTCGAGTTGGCCGGCGCTGCCGAGGAGTTCGTTCTTGGCGGCGATGAACTTGGCGTACTCGGGCATGAAGATCTTGCCCGGGGCGCGCAGGTCGAACTGCTCGGGGTGGTCGCGGAAGAATTCGCGGTGGACGCGGCACCAGACGAGACGGCCGTCGGTGTCGATGTTGATCTTGGTCACGCCCAGCTTGGCCGCGCCGAGGAACTGGCTGGCATCGACGCCGGACGCGCCCTTGATGGCGCCGCCGGCGGCGTTGATGCGGGCGACTTCGTCCTGGGGAACGGAGGAGGAGCCGTGCATGACGAGGGGATAGCCGGGCATCAGCTTCTGGATCTGCTCGAGGATGTCGAAGCGGAGCTTCTGGTCGCCCTTGAACTTGAAGGCGCCGTGGGAGGTGCCGATGGCGCAGGCGAGGGAGTCGCAGCCGGTGTCCTGGACGAAGCGGTAGGCTTCTTCGGGCTTGGTGTAGACGTGCTCGGCGGCGACGACGTCTTCTTCGACGCCCTTGAGCTGGCCGATCTCGGCTTCGACGACGATGCCCTTGGCGTGGGCGGCTTCGACGACGCGGCGGGTGATCTCGACGTTCTTTTCGTAGGGTTCGGCGGAGGCGTCGATCATGACGGAGGAGTAGACGCCGGATTCGATGCAGTCCATGCAGGTGGCTTCGTCGCCGTGGTCGAGGTGGATGGCGAAGATGGCCTCGGGGAAGATCTTGTCGGCGGTCTGCATCATGGCTTCGAGCATGAGCTTGTGGGTGTAGCTGCGGGCGCCCTTGGAGAGCTGGACGATGAACGGCGCCTTGCTCTGGACGTTGCCCTGGAAGAGGCCCATGGTCTGCTCCAGGTTGTTGATGTTGTAGGCGCCGATGGCGTATTTGCCGTAGGCGTGGGCGAAGAGTTCTTTGGTGGTGACGATCATTGGATGGTCTCCTGGTTGGTTGCTTTTTTTAAATCTTGCGTGCGGCGGGCTCAGGGCTCGTCGGTGGCGGAGGATTCGGCGGCGGGGGCGTCTTCGTCGGGAGCGGCGGCGGCATCCCCGGCTTCTCCGGCGTCCTCGGCCTGGGCTTCTTCTTCGCCTTCTTCGTCATCGTAATCGTAGTCGGAAGCGGCGGTGCGGAAGTCGGTGAAGTTGGCTTCGTCGAGGAGCGAGTTCTGCCATTCGGCGAAGAGTTCCTGTGCGCGGCGGCCGCGGATGACGTTGGCCATCTCGGCGGAGTAGCTCTCGAAGAGGGCGGGGTCGGCGGCCTGGCGGGCCTTGACGTGGGCGACGAGGAGGCCTTCGGGCGAGGGTACGGGGTCGGTGACGTCGCCGGCGTTGCAGGCGACGACGGTCTGGACGAGGGCGCGGACGGCGGCGTTGGTGGAGGAGGTGGCTTCGAGTCCGGTGAAGGCGGGCGCGGCGACGGTGCGCACGCCGGAGCCCTTGAGGGCGGCCTTGAGGGACTTGCCTTCGGCGATGCCGGTTTCGGCGGCGGCCTTGACGAAGTCGGCCTTGTCGTTCATGGCGGCGGCGAGGGCCTTCTGCTTGGCGGCGGCGAGGGCGTCGTCCTTGACTTCGTCGAAGGCGGGCACGCGCGGCTCGTGGATGCCGTCGAGGTAGAGGACGTACACGGCGTCGGTTCCGTCGAAGGGGGCGCCGGCGCGGTCGTAGACGTCGAGGCCGAGCTCGAAGGCTTCGGCGGCGAGGCGGTATCCGGCGTCGGGAACGGGGGTGGCCGTGCGGCGCAGGTTGGTGAGAGCGTGCGGCTCGCGTCCGGCGGCGGCGGCCTTTTCGGCGAAGTCGGGCAGGCGGTTGTCTTCGCCGCCGGGGAGCAGCGAGTAGTAGAATTCGGCGGCGGCGGAGCGGGCGGTTTCGCGCGCGTCCTCGAGAGCGAGGGCGGCGGCGATGGAGTCCTTGACTTCCTCGAAGTCGGCGACGGACTGCGACTCCTTGCCTTCCTCGTCGGTGACGGTGGAGGTGTAGTCGGCGATGTGGACTTCGTAGTAGTCGAGGAGCGCGTCCTCGCTGGGCGGCTCGGCGGCCTCGGCGACGAAATCGGCGACGGGGAAGGCGACATAGGAAACGTCGCGCATCTCGGGGAGCGTGAAGGCGGCGGGGTCTTCGTCGAAGAGCGCGCGGGCGTCCTCCTCGGTGACGTTCAGGTCCTTCTCGAGGGGGGCGGGCTCGACGACGGCGTAGTCGACCGTGAAGGTGTCCATCAGCGTCGAGAACGTCCGCTGCAGCTCCAGCGGGGTCACGACCGCCTGGCGTCCGATGAGCAGCGCGAGCTTCTGCATCGTGATTTCCTCGCGCAGGTGGCGCTCGAACTGCGCCTTGGTGTAGCCGAGGGAGGCGAGGTTGTTCTGGGCGAACATGTCGTAATACTGCGGATTGTACCCGTTTTCGCCGGAGAAGTTGGCGCGAATGGCGGCCACGAGCTCGTCGTCGGTCGCGGCGACGCCGAGGCGGGCGGCCTCGCGGAGGGTGGCGAGGCGGAGCCAGGCGGCGCGGCGGAGCTGCTGCTCGCGGTCGGCGCCGCCGGGGAGGTCGCGGCCGTACTGGAGGGCCTGGCCGAGGTAGGCGCTGTGGTAGGCGGCGTTGTAGTCGTCGAAGGAGATTTCCTCGCCGCCGAGCTCGCCGGCCGCGCGGGAACGGGGGTCGTCGCCGCCGCCGCGGGTTGCACCGGGCATCATGCCCCAGATGACGAAGGAGAAGATGATGACGACCAGGAACGCGCCCCACAGCAGGCGGGACTGGATCAGCCGGTGGAATTTGGAAATCATCATGGTCATGTCGGGTCTCTTTCTTTGGATAAGGGAATCGCGCGGCGGGCGGCGCAAGGCCGACCGACGGACGACAAACGGGAAAGATAGCCCCCCGCGCCCTCCGCTTCAAGCGCAAAACGCGCCTCCGTTGGAGGAACGATCGTGGAGCGTGGCCGGGGGAAGAAGCGGGGGAGGAACTTTTCCGGACAGGCGGTGGACATGAAGGGACGCTCCATCCCCATCCCGGACAGGGAATACCATGCCGCTCTATTCGAGGGGAATCCAGCGGTAGTCGCCGGTGGCGGTGTCGAGGATGGCGACGGTGGGGATGTCGTTGCGGGGGCGGGCGGCGGAGCCGGGGTTCAGGAGGACGGTGCGGCCGACGGTTTCGAGGGAGGGACGGTGGGTGTGGCCCGTGAAGAGGTAGTCGAGGCGGCCGGAGGAGGCGAGCCGGTAGAGGCCCCAGGGATCGTCGCCGTGCATCGCGGCGCAGGATTTGCCGTCGGCGTCGAACCAGACGGTGCGGGCGAGCGTGACGCCGGCGGGTGCCGGGCGCCAGGCGGCATCGCTCCAGGAATCGCAGTTGCCGAGCGCGGCCCAGGCGCGGATGCCGCGGGCGAGGCATTCGGCGGAGAGCAGGTCGAGGGCGTCGTCGCCGATGTCGCCGCAGTGGACGAGGAGTTCCGCCCCGGCGTCCGCCAGCGCGGCGAGCGCGCGGCGGGTGGCGTCGAGGTGGTTGTGGGTGTCGGAAAGGATGCCGAGGATCATGGCCGCCTCACCCATCGAACTGCACGGCGCCCGAGGCGCGCAGGCTGGCGTAGGGCGGCGGCGGGGCGCCGCGGCCGATGATCACGTGGTCGAGGACGGGGATGCCGACGACGCGGCCCGCATCCACCAGGCGGCGGGTCATGCGGACGTCTTCGCGCGAGGGCTTCGGGTCGCCGGAGGGATGGTTGTGGGCGAGGACGATGGCGGCGGCCGTGGCGCGGATGGCTTCGCGGAACACTTCGCGCGGGTGCGCGAGGCTGGCGTCGAGCAGGCCGGTGGTGATCTCGACGGGCGGGCGCAGGAGGCGGTACTTGGCGCTGAGGGGGAGCATCCAGAAGACTTCCTGGTCGAGCCGGGCGGCGCGCGGGCCGAGGAGGGCGACGACGGGCGCGGCGTCGAGAACGACGGGGCGGGCGCCGGCGGTGTCGGGGGTGGCGGAGCGGCGGCCGAGTTCGAGCGCGGCCTTCAGTTCGAGCGCCTTGACGGGGCCGAGGCCGGGGAGGGCGACGAGTTCCTCGACGGAGGCGTCGGCGAGGCGTTCGAGGGAGTGGCCGCAGCGGGCGAGCACGTCGCGCGCGAGTTCGAGGACGCCCTGCCCCGGCCGCCCGCCGGTACGGAGGAGGATGGCCAGCAGGATTTCGTCGTCGGTGCGCTCCACGCCGCGTTCGAGGGCGACCTCGCGCGGCCGTGCCTTGCCGGGCAGGTCCCGTATGAGCGTGGGGCGGGCGGTCACGGCGCGGCCCTCCGGGTCAGCCGCGGCGCGGCGGCGGCGAAAGCGCGTCGACGGCCTCGCGCAGCTTCCGCTCGATGGCGGGCCAGGCGTATTCGGTGGCGACGTGGCGCCGTCCGGCCTCCCCCAGCGCGGCGCGCGCGGCGGGGTCGTCGAGGAGGCGCAGCAGCTCGGCCTCGAAGTCGGGGTAGTGGCGGAACCACAGCCCCGCCCGCGCCGCGCGGCACTGCGCCACCAGGACGCGGCTCTTCGCGTGCACCAGCGCGGGCGTCCCCGCCAGGAACGACTCCAGCAGCACGATCCCGAAGCTCTCGTTGACGGACGGATGGATGAACGCGACGGCCCCCGCCATCGCCTCGTGCTTCTCCTGCTCCGAGACGAACCCGGCGTCGACCACGTACGGCCACAGCGCGTCCGGCGCGTCGATGGCGCCGCTGCCCGTGAACACGGTGCGCACGTCCCGCCCGGTCCGCTCGCGGAACGTCAGCATGTAGTCGCAGATGAGCGGCGTCCCCTTGAGCGGCTCGCGCCTCCCGCAATAGAGCACGTACGGCGCGCCGATCCCCCGCCGCGCGGCGAACGCCCGCGGATCGGCCTCGAACGGGTCGAGCCCCATGCCGACGACCCGCGCCCGAGCGTCCGGGAAGCCGTACAGCTCCCCGGCGAGCGCCCGCTCCGCCTCCGAATTGAACAGGCATCCCGCGACCGCGCCGAACATCCGCCGCACCGTCTCCAGCCGCGCGAACGGCTCGTCGTGGAGGCAGGGCACGAGCAGCATCTTGTCCGGATGCGCCGCCGCGGCCGCGACCGTCAGCCCGAACAGGTACGGCCCGGCCAGCACCGCCCGGTACCCCTCCGCCTCCGCCGCCAGGTGCGCGAGCAGCGCCGACGAATGCACCCCGTTGCGTAGCCACACCGCCTCGTCCGCCTCCGGCACCCGCACACCGCGGTCGATCTGCTGCTGCACGCGCAGGAACGCCCCCTCGTCGCGCGCGTCGACGGGGAAGAACCGCACCGTCATCCCGTCCGTTTCCCGCGTCCCGGGCGGCAGCGTGTTCTCCCAGGTGTAGTGGTTCTGGGCGCACGTCGTGAGGAAATCGACCTCGTACCCCATGCGCGCCGCATGGATGGCGAGATTCTTCAGCAGCGTCTCCGCGCCACCGACCGCGCCATCCCCCGCGTACCGCGGGGCGACGAACGCCAACCGCTCAGCCATCGCCGCGCGCCTTCCCCTCCCCCGCGAGCCTCGCCTCCAGCTCCGCCACCCGCGCTTCGAGCTTCGCGATGCGCCCCTCCGTCTGCTCCTCGACGCCCTGGAGCGCGGTGATGACGAGCCCGTTGACCTGGTTCTGCTGCGACCACAGCCGGTACGTGTAGAACTTCAGCAGCTTCCAGATGACCTTCTTGAGCGCGACGAGCGCCGGCGCGAAGGCGCTCCGCCGCTCCCGGATCTCGAAATCCGAGATGTCCACGAACACCGCATCCCGCAAGCACGCCAGATAGAACGTGAGGAACCCGTCCGTCCCCCGGAGGTGGACGAGATTGGTCTTCTCGGCGCGCGCGACGCGGGCGTCCGAGTAGACCCCGTCCTGCATCTTCCGGTCGGCGGTGGCCTGGATTTCGGCGACGAGGCGGTCGACGTCGAGCCCCGGCGCCCCGATTTCCAACAACTTCGCATTCTCGCTCATGCCCCCCACTCTATCCCTCCCCTCCCTCCCCATGCAATGCAAAACCCACC
>LXOW01064253.1_pt1 | contig 10214 bp, 9 predicted proteins | sample 1368591 | NCBI WGS metagenome assembly LXOW01 (sample SAMN04884650, study PRJNA319009) | bovine gut metagenome | isolation source: Cow rumen | host: Bos taurus | place: Italy: Legnaro (PD) | collected 2014-07-09
GTCCCGGAAATACCGGCAGGTGTCCAGGTCTTTCGATAGGTAATCCGTGGGATGGTCCCGCACCGCGACGGCCCGGCAGCCGCCGCAGCAGCCGTTTCGGTATTCGCAGGTTTTGCAGTCCGGGTTATGCTCCATGAAATCGCTGACCCGGGAGGTGGTAATATCCATATAAGCGGACTGCTTATCCAGAATATCCTCCAGGGGCGTTTCCAGCATATTGGGGAACTGATCCTCGATGGGCCCGCCCACCATGGACATACAGGGCAGCACGTTCCCCTTGGGGCTCACATACATGCCCCGCCGCACATGGCCGCACATGAGGGCCTTGCCAAAGTACTGTTCCTCTATGTCCTTTTCAAACCAGGAGGACAGCTTTTCCTTGGCCCTGTCGTAATTGAAGAAGCCCTCCAGCCCCAGGGTCAGGGGCTTTCCGTCCTCGAAGTAATGGGGAATATAGTCCAGAAACGCTTCGTAGGCTTCCGCCTGGGAAAGAAAATGCTCCGGCTCGTTTTTCCATTCGCCCATGGGGGAGGCGTTGCCCACCTTCATGCTCCGCACGCCCAGGGAGGCCATGAGGTTCACCGATTCCCGGATGCTGCCCGCGCTCTCCCGGCAGACCACCATGGAAACGGAGGTGGGGATACCCCGCTCCTGGCAGCGTTTCAGCGCGTCCAGCACGATCTTTTCCGCGCCGGGTACGCCGCGCATCCAGTCGTGATGGCCCACGCCGTCAAAGCTGAACTGGATGGAGGGACGCATATCCCGCGCCTCCAGCTTATCCAGAAAAGCGTCGGTGATCAGCAGGCCGTTGGAATACAGGATGGTCACGGTCAGCCCCTTTTCATGAATGGCGTCCACCAAATCCCAAAAGTCCCCGCGAACCATGGGCTCCCCGCCGGTCAATTGCAGATTGCGCACGCCGCAGCGCGCAAAGGCGTCCAGCATGGCCATCAGTTCCTCCCAGGCCGGTTCTCCCTGAGCGGCGTGGGGCGCGGACATGAAGCAATGGCGGCATTTGTAATTGCAACGCCCCGTGATGGACCACTGCACATACTCCTTGAACCGGGCCGGGTAAAAGCGGTATTCCTGCATCGGCTGCAAACGCTCATTGCCTTTTGTCCGGCGGATGAAGCCATATTTTTCCCAATGGTCATACCGGCCTTTTTGTTCCTCCGTGAGCGCGTCCCACTGAATGGGGGTATGCCCGTCGCAGGCGGAGATCAATTCAAAGTCCGGTTTCAGGAAGAACTCCGTCTGCTGATAATGCAGCGCCTGGATCGCGTAGGGAAGCAGCTTCCAGCCCCGGAGGGCAAAGCCGTCCGTCAGGATGTAATACCGGCTCTCTCCTCCATGGTTCATTTCCATGCCTTCATCGTTTTCTTTCATCCGTTTTTGTGTGTCCTTTCATCACTTCCATAAGATAAACAAATGAACGGGGCAGTTGGAGACAGCCTTTTGAAAATTTTTTTCGCAAGGGTCCCTTGAAGCTCAAAACGTCCTCATGGCGTCAAGCAGCAGGTAAAATTTTGCCGGGGTGCGTTCAGCGCCGATCCATTTGGCCTTTGTGCAGCAGGGGAAGCAATGGTAGGCCCTTCCCTCCAGGCCCTCCGGGGTCAGGTACGTTTTTCTCTCGGAGAAAAAGCATTTTTCCAGAAGCTGCCACCGGTGATCGGATATCCCCATGTCCTCATAGATTTCGCAGGTACGCCTGAGCCACCCGTCCTTTGCGAACAGCGGGGAACAATCGGGCCGAATCCTTTCGTAGAGGGAAAGGAAGGAAAGCACCGGCAGGAACGAGCCGTCCGGCAGAAAGTCGAACTGGATGGAAATGGACGCCTCCACTTCCGCCAGCCGGGCAATATCCTGAAGCATTTGATCATTGTAGGCTGTGAAACCGATTTGGTCAAAGCATTGCCGCAGATACCCGGGCTCGCACAGGGCGCGCCGGGTATCCGGGTCCAGCATCTTCACTTCCATGCGGGTGTTATCGGTTTTCCGTCCGGGGAAAACCCCCGTATACCGGCAGAACCAGCCTTTGGGAAGGTTCCGCACATGCTGGACAAAAGCCGCTGTCCGCCCCGGCTCTCCGACCGCTTGAAAGAAGCCTTCGGCCCAGGCCAAATTGCCTTCGATCCTGCAATGGATACCTGAAAGCATGCCGGACCCGGCAGCGTCCAGTTCAAAATGCAGATACGGCTTCATACTTCCCATGCCCGCCACCCAATCCACCGCCGCCTGAGCCTGAACCAAAGAATGGTCGGCAATCCGGCGGCCGGGAGAAAAGAAGCGGGGGTTATGGATCACCAGGGCGTCATAGTCCGGCGCACCCAGAAGCGGAGCTTCCACGAAGCAGGAGGCGGACGGATTGCCCGCCAGCGTCAGCCGCCTGGAAGCGTCCAGCAATCGTTCAGCGCCGCCCCCCATGAGCAGTTCTTCCCGTCCATCCCCAAAGGCGTGGTTCCATGTGTATTGCATCGGTTCATCTCCTTTCCGCGCTTCTATGCTATAAACAAATGAACAGGGCGATTGGAGACGTTTTTTTGAAAATGTTCAAAGAATTTTATTCCAACAGTTCCCGGCATTTCGCCAACAGCCTTTGGTATCGCTTGTTGACGGCTTTTTCCGATAAGCCCAGAAGCGACGCGATTTCTCTGTCCTTTAGTTCCATGACATAGCGCATATTGAGCAGTTCCCGTTCCTCTATTTTCAGCTTCGCGTAAAGCCGGAGAACCAGATCGGACGCGTCCAGGCTGCCGGTAAAATCCTTTTCATCGGGCAGTTCACTCGGCAATTCTGTCCGCTTCCGATAGGCAAAGGAGGTCATGAGGTTGACGGCGCGGTTATGCGCCACCCGCGTCAGGTAAGCCACGATCCCTGGATTGTCCGGGTCCCGGCACTGGTAACGCTGGAGGAAAGTCAGGAAGGTTTCAGCGGTCACGTCCTCGGCGTCATGGCGATTGAGCAGCAGCGTATAAGCGTACTTGAACACACGGTCATAGTAAGCGTCATAAACCGCCTCAAAATCAATGCCACCGGAGTGAAAAACCATGTGATTCATGCCCGCGCCGCCGTATCCAGCCGCTGGCGCTCCACCAGTGAGGCAAAATAGCCGCCCTTTTCGATCAGTTGGTCGTATGTGCCGTCCTCGATGATCCTGCCGCCCTCCAGCACCAGGATCCTGTCGCAATGGCGGATGGTAGAAAGCCGGTGAGCGATGACCAGACGGGTGCAGCCCATTTTGTCCAGGGCTTCGGAGACCTGCTTCTGGGTCTTGTTGTCCAGGGCGGAGGTGGCCTCGTCGAAGATCAGCAGCTTGGGCTTGGGCGCGATGGCCCGGGCGATCATGATGCGCTGCTTCTGCCCGCCGGAAATGCCGCCCTGCCCTTCGGAAATCAGGGTGTTCATGCCCATGGGCATGGCGCGGATGTCGTCCGCGATCCCGGCCTTTTCCGCCGCTTCCCAGGCTTCGTCCAGGGTCAGCTGCGGGGCGGTAATCACGATGTTGGCGTAGATCTCCGCCGGGAACAGGCCCGCGTCCTGCATGACGGTGCCGATTTTCCGGCGCAGGGAAGGAAGGTCCAGGCTGTTCATATCCTTGCCGTCGTAATAGATCGCGCCCTTCTCCGGCTGTTCAAAGCCCAGCAGCAGACGCACCAGGGTGGATTTGCCGCAGCCCGTCCTGCCCACCACGGCCACGTATTCACCGGGGCGGATTTTCAGCGACAGGTCGTTCAGGATATAGGGGCTGTCCTCACTGTATCGGAAGGAAACGTGATTCAGCTCGATCCCGCCGGAAAGGTTCGTGACGATTTCCTTTCCCTGGGTGGTTTCCGGTTCGGTTTTCAGAAACGGCTCTGCCATTTCCAGGATGGGCTGAATCTGCGCCGCGGACAGGGCGACGCCGGACACAGACATGAACGCGCCCATCAGCATCCCGTAAGCGGCGGTAAAGGCGAAATAGGAGGATTGACCGATGCCGCTCTCCGCCGCCAGAAAATACAGCAGGATATTGGAAAACAGGCTGATGGCCGTGGAAATGACGGAATTGATCTTGATGAACGTGGGCGGGTTATAGGTCAGCTTCGCGCCTTCCGCGAACATACCGAGCCATTTGGCAAAGACGCGCTTTTCCGCCCCTGCCAGCTTGATTTTCTGCACCCCGGTCACCAGAGAGTAGGTCAGGCCGGATTCCTTGGCCCCATGCTCCATCATCCTGCGGTTGATGCGAATCTGGATCAGGGTGGTCAGGGTGGAAAAGCCCACGGTAACCAGGATGATGAGGATGGCGGGCACAACCAGCGCGGGCGCAAAGTGGAAAATCTGGCCCACATACAAAAGAGAGGTCAGGGAAGTAAGGCCCGTGTTCATCACCATATTCATCAGCGTGGAACAGAGCTTGTTGACAGAATTGGCGCGGTTGGTCAGCTCGCCGGGGCTGTATTTCCTGAAAAAGCTGGCCGGAAGGGAGAGCAGGCGCGTCATCATGGACGCTTCCACCCCCAGGGAGGTTTTGGCCCCCAGCCTGCTTTGGATCATACTGCTCACGCTGCCGATCAATTGGGAGGAAAGCAGCACGCAGACCATACAGATGGCAATGGCGATCAGCGCGTCGGACCGGCCGCTGGACATGACCGGGCCCGTCAGCGTCCGGCTGATCTGGGGCATGAGCAGCCCCACCAGTGTGACCGCCAGCGTCCCCCCCACGATCATGACGGCGTCGCTGAAAGAAACGCAGCGTTTCAGGTACAGCAGCAAATCAGGAATCCCCAGCTTTTTCTGCGGCAGGGGACGATAAAAGCAAATTGCCTCCAGGTCAAACAGCGCGGCGGTTTTGGCGTTTATTTTCTCACGATTGCCTGTTTTCGGATCGGTATAGAAATATCCCGCAATCGTACCCGGCAGCAGGGCCACGGGCAGGCCCTCCTCCCTGGTAAAGGCGAGCATGGGGCCGTAAGCGTCCTTATACCAGCCTTCCGTCAGCGAGACATTCCGGCGCATCAGGCCGTGGGGCCGCAGGGAATAATCCAACTGTTCCTCGGAGGTCTTTATGCTCTCCGGAATCTCCACAGGTTTGCAGTGATAGTATTTCAGGATTTCGTCAATAGCGCTTTTCGCAATGATCCGGTGATCGCTGATGCGCTCTGCGGTGCGTTGCCCCAGCACCACACCGGCAAGGATTTCAAAGGAGTCTTCCAAAAGCTGCTGGTCGGCAGCCCGACGTTCCTCGATTTGGTCTTCAAACCATCCCATGGCATTCGCCCCCTTTCCTTACTCATTCGCCACAAGATCGGCATAAGCGCCGCCCCGTTTCATCAGTTCGTCGTGGGTGCCGCGCTCCGCCACCTTGCCGTGGTCCAGCACGATGATTTCATCGCAGTCCCGGACGGTGGAAAGCCGGTGGGCGATGACCACGCAGGTGATGCCCCGGTCCCGGATGGCGTTCACCACGTCGTACTCCGTCCGGGCGTCCAGGGCGCTGGTGGCCTCATCCAGAATGATGATGGTGGGGTCCTGGGCCAGCACCCGGGCGATTTCCATGCGCTGCCGCTGTCCGCCGGACAGGTTCTTGCCGCCGCTTGTCAGCTTGTGCTGATAGCCGCCGGGAAGCTGGGTAATATCGTCGTGAAGCTGAGCATCCCTGGCCGCCAGGATCATTTCAAAATCCTGGATGGAATCATCCCACATTTTGATGTTGTTGGCGATGGTATCTTCAAACAGGATGATGTCCTGATCCACCACCGCCAGGGAGCCAGCCACCACGTCCCGGGGATAAGCGCTCCGGGGCTTGCCGTCAAACAGGATTTCCCCGCTCCAGGGCTGGTAAAGCCCGGATACCAGCTTGGACACCGTGGATTTGCCGCTGCCGGAAGAGCCCACCAGGGCCACCCGCTGGCCGGTTTTGAGGGTCAGGGAAAAATCCTCGATCAGCGGCTTTTCCAGCCTGGAATAACCGAAGGTGATGTTTTTCAGCTCCAGATTCCCCTTGAGCTTACTCAGCTCTGTTTCTTCTGTTTCATGCTCCCGGACGGCTTCATCCTCCGGGTATTCCATCACGTCCTCCACGCGCTCCATCTGGGTGCGCATTTCCTGGATGGTCTGTCCGGCGGAAATCAGCGTCTTGGCGGGGGACATGAAGGAACTCAGGAAGCCCTGGAACATCAGCACCCCGCCCAGAGTGTAGGTTCCCTGCATGGTCAGCCATACGCCCAGCACCAGCACGGCGTAATTGGCAAGGCTGGAGAAAAAGGCGGGGATCATGCCGATCAAATGCTCGGTTTTATTGGCCTTCACGCTCTGGGTGTTCACCGACGCCTGATACCCGGCCCATTTCTGGAAAAACCCGTTTTCCGCCCCGCTGGATTTGATGGTCTCGATCATGGAAATGCCGCTAGCCGCGGTGGAATGCAGCTTGGCGCTGTCCCGCATCTGCACACGGGTAATGTTGATGCGTTTATTGGAAATGACCCGGGACATGAAGATGTTCAGCACCAGCGTAAAAAGCCCGATGAGGGTCAGCAGCGTGCTTTGCCGCAGCATCAGCACCAGGTAAAACACCATCATGGTGGTGTTGAGCAAAAGCGGGCCAAAGGTATTCACCAGCGTTTCCGCGATGGAGGCGTTCAGGGAAAGCCGCCCCTGAATATCCCCCGCCTGCCGCTGGGAATAGAATTCCATGGGCAGCCGCAGCACCTTCCACATATAGGACGTGCTGCCGATGGCAGCCATTTTCCCGTTGATTTTCAGAGTATAGACGGCCTGGGCCCAGGCGACCACGATTTGAATGAATCCCAGCAGGATCAGGAGCGAAATAAAGGGGTACAGCCATTCCCTGTTTTCCCCTGTCAGCAGCCGGTCCATAAAGATGCGGGAGGTGACCGAATTGATGATGCCGAACAGATAACTGATGGACGTGGTCAGCATGACGAAGGCCACCGCCGCCCCCGCGCCGATGAGCCGTTTGCGGGCAAAATCCAAGGTGCTTTTAGGCTTGCCGCTGGGCGTGAAGCTTTCGCCAGGGACGGCAGTGATGGTGACCCCTGTAAAGGCCGCGTCAAATTCCTCCATCGTCACCCGGACGGTGCCCCGGGCCGGGTCGTTAAGATAAGCGTATTTCCCCTTGAATCCGTCCAGCACCACAAAATGGTTCATGTTCCAATGGATGATACAGGGAAACGTAGCCTGGTCCCGGATGGCTTCCGGGCTGTAGCGAAAAGCCTTTACCTGAAAGCCGTAATGAATCGCGGCCAGCGCGACGTTTTTGGCTTTGCTGCCATCCCGGGAAACCCCGCAGTCCGTGCGCACCTGCTCCAGGGGCACCCATTTCCCATAATAGGCCATCAGCATGGCCAGGGAAGCCGCGCCGCATTCCAGCTCCTCCAACTGCATGACCACGGGCACCTTGGCGACGCCCTTTTTCACAGGCTGGTTGATTTTTTTCTTCATCATGCGATCACCTGCTCGTCAGTAAAAACTGGATGGGATGCACGGCCTCCGTGACCACGACGCCATCGTAAGCCCCATCCGGCAGATTGACCTCCGCCATGCCAAAGGGCCGTCCGAATTCATCTGTCTCCGCCGACAGGATCACCGTTTCCTGTCCGTCGACCCGCAGGGTCATCCCCGCGTTCAGGCTTTCCGCCCCGGCAGGCACGACCTGGGCGATATGGTTTTCCATAATCACCCGGGCTTCCGCCGTGGTTTCCAGGGTGCCAACCATGGACCAGACAAAAATGCCAGCCAGCAGCACGATCACAGCGGCAAGGATCACCCAAATACCCGGATTGGTGACGCGCAGATAATCCGTCAATTGCTCCGGGGAGGAAATGCGATCCAGCGTCTTTTTGCGAAATACGGATACTTTCTTTTGTTCAGCCATGCTGTCAACTCCTTACTTTTATCGAAACTTTGTACCTGTCACCAGTGTCAATAGTATACAAAACGAAGTGCAACAGAAGTGCAACACGGGATAGGCAGATTTACCCTGATTTGTTTCAAAAAAATTAAAAATATATTAAAAAATTATAAACTTCTTACAGTCTGTNNAAACAATTGATAATCCAACTGCGTCCGGTAACGCTTTTGATCGTATCCCTAGTTAATGCACAAATAGTATCGCAAAGCCGAGTCACGACCTTTTCTAACGTAGCAAACACCTCGTTGCAGAAACCCATTTTACGGAGTTCTTTCCATATCTGTTCTATGGGATTCATTTCCGGTGTGTACGGCGGAATAAAGAATAGTTCTATATTGGGGGGAATGCGGAGCGACCCAGCCTTATGCCATGCAGCTCCGTCGCAGCACAGGAGGATGATGTCATCGGGGTACTGCTTCGACAATTCATCCAGAAAGATGTTCATGCAATCAGAATTGCAATACGGCATGATCAGAAAACAGGAGTCTCCCGTCACAGGATCGACAGCGCCATATGTATAGCGGTATTCCCGAATATGGTGGCATGGTACCGATGGACGGACCCCTTTTTTGCACCAACAGTATTTCGGCTTGTTGATCCGTCCGAATCCGGCTTCATCCTGAAACATAAGACGTACTTGTTGATATGGGTTATCATCGCGGTTTACATAATCTGTCAGTTCATGGATCCGTTCTTTAATTTTTTTGAGGTCTCGATGACCTCGTCACTGGCCTTCTTCGGATGCTTGCTTCTTGGCAAAACTTTTCGCCAACCGTGCCGATGAAGGACGTAATATATCTGTGCCGTTCCTATGGTGTGTCCTACGGCTTGCTGGTATGCTGTCTCGATATCGTGTACGGATACTATTTTTCCTGCCTCTGCATCCCGACGAAACGGTTCCAGAAGAGCTTCCTCTTCTTCATAACTCAGATTCCGGCGGTTTCCGTGGTAGTGATTTTCTGTAATGCTTACAAGCCCACCGGACTTGTACCGGGACACCAACACTGTAATATACTGCGTGTGAAAACCGGTCTTTTCACTGATCTCCTTGTTCCGCTTTCCTTCCGCGCCCATCTCTAGCACCGCCAGCCGCTTATCGACATTTTTATCCCGGTTCTTTTCTCTGGCGGTCCTGATTTCTTGCGCTTCTTCGTTTGTAAATGTATACTCTTCATCCCGTGAATTGATCATTTGGATAGGTTTCCACCTCATCCGACCAATTCGCAAGCGAATTGCCCACCTTTTCCTTGCAGGAACGGCAACCCTTTTGGGCTGCGCCCATTTCCCCTAACAGGGGAATTTCCTCAAGGGGAAGGCTCTGACCTCTCCGTGACAAATCTCATTGATTAAGGCAACGCCGCGTGACTCACGGCATTTGCCCGGCTTTCCGCACTGAATCATGCGGTGTTGTCTTAAACTTTTATAACATTGCTTCATTTGGATCTGCCCGCTGACCGCACATTTTTCAATGTCGGGCAATATATATCCGAGTTTATTTTATAATAATAATTTATCTTTTTCAATAAAAGTCAACTTTTCATTNNGCGTTACCGCGCCGGACAGGCAAGGTAACGCCGTCATAGAAACTGATTAGTTTTCAGCCAGCATCTTCTTCGCTCTTCCGAGATAGATAAGCTCGAGGAAATAGATAAACACGATAAACAATATTGACAAACCGGATAACCACTTAATAAGGTCAAAACCTAAAGATGTTGTAATGGCGCCAAAGTTAACCAACAATGAAAGAATGAAAGAAATGATGTAGGAAACGATAATTGTGGTGAGAATCTCATGGCCAAATTTAACCATATCGGTTCTGTTGCATTTTTCAGACAGATTCATCAAACCGTTTACCAAATAAATAGCCACAAGCATGTTGAGTACATTGGATGTTGCCGAAAAAACCGTGCCAAGTCCGCCAAGAAAACCGGTCCTGCCGGCAAAGACAGATGCTACTACCGAAAAAACACTTCCGAATACGGTGCAAAGCACAGCCCTCTTAATACCAATCTCATCTTTCGCTGCCTGAAGAAAGCCGATAACGTTCATAATTCCGGCAATCAAAACTATAATACCGGAGATGATTAATATTGCGCCCGCAGTAACCAGTAAACTTTCGGCGTTTGCTTGAGCAGCTTCCTTGGATGAACCGATTAAACTCATAATCAAGCCTATTCCGGTGCCCAAAGCGGCAATCAAAGCAATAATTTCGGCGTTAAAGATTTTTTTAACACCTTTTGCAGCATTTGGAAATTTCATGTTTTTCTCTCCTTAAAATAAAACTATTATAATAAAACGCGAA
>LXOW01232341.1_pt1 | contig 10209 bp, 7 predicted proteins | sample 1368591 | NCBI WGS metagenome assembly LXOW01 (sample SAMN04884650, study PRJNA319009) | bovine gut metagenome | isolation source: Cow rumen | host: Bos taurus | place: Italy: Legnaro (PD) | collected 2014-07-09
TTTCTCTACCACGAATTTCTCGAATTTCACGAATTTTTTGCTGCGCACTGCGATTTACTTTACACATACTTAATACGTTTTTTCTGCTATGACAGGTATTAAAGTATAATTAGCTTCGCTGACCCGCTCAGGATGCTCCTTGAAACGACAAGCGTTTCATAGTCGCCTCATTCGGGGTTCGTGTAATTCGCGTAATTCGTGGTCGTTATAGACATCCGAAACTTCAATTATTTAATTGGTGAATTCCTGCCAAGACTTTATCTGTAGCGTCTCGAGTGGTCGCTCGCAGAATGCCTTGATGAATGCAGAAGCCAGTCGTGCGTTGGTAATCAGCGGGATGTTGTGGTCAATAGCACCACGACGTATCTTATAACCGTTGGTCAGCTCGCGCTTCGTATGGTTCTTCGGAATATTGATGATAAGGTCGAAGGCATGGTCATGTATCATGTCCATTACATTCTTTATGTCCTTATGGTTCTCGTCAGGCCATCCTACTGCTATGGCCTTGATGCCGTTGGCCTCGAGGAACTTCGCAGTACCCTCCGTAGCATAGATGGTATATCCACTCTTCTGCAGAGCTACGGCAGAATCCAAGAGGCTGGCCTTCTCCTTTGTGCCACCCGAAGAGAGCATGATGCCCTTATCCTTTGAAGGAATCTTATAGCCCGTAGCAATCATGGCGTTGAGCAGAGCCTCCTCGTAGGAGTCGCCCAGACATCCTACCTCACCCGTTGACGACATGTCGACACCCAGAACAGGGTCGGCATTTGAGAGACGCGCGAAGGAGAACTGGCTGGCCTTCACGCCCATGCGGTCGATGTCGAAGGCCGACTTGTCCGGCTTCTGGTAAGGAGCGTCGAGCATTATCTTCGTGGCCGTCTCTATGAGGTTGCGCTTGAGCACCTTGCTGACGAATGGGAACGAACGTGAAGCGCGCAGGTTACACTCTATCACCTTCACCTCGCGGCCCTTGGCAAGATACTGTATGTTGAACGGACCTGAGATATTGAGTTCCTTGGCGATGGCGCGCGACATCTTCTTAATCTGACGGATAGTGGCAAACTTGATGTCCTGTGCGGGGAAGACCATCGTGGCATCGCCAGAGTGTACGCCGGCATACTCTACATGCTCCGAAATGCCATATTCCACCACTTCGCCGTTCTGCGCCACACCGTCGAACTCTATCTCGTTGGTCTCGGTCATGAACTGGCTGATGACCACTGGGAATTCCTTTGACACCTCAGAGGCAGCAGCAAGGAAGCGCTCCAACTCCTCATCGGTGTAGCATACGTTCATGGCAGCACCAGAGAGGACGTATGAAGGACGTACAAGCACGGGATAACCCACCTCATCGATGAACTTCTTCACATCTTCCATGCTTGTCAGGGCGCTCCACTTTGGCTGGTCGATGCCCAGCTGGTCGAGCATAGCTGAGAACTTACCGCGGTTCTCGGCACGGTCGATGCTGACAGGGCTGGTACCCAGGATGGGCACACTCTGACGGTAGAGCTTCATGGCCAGGTTGTTAGGTATCTGACCACCCACGCTGACGATGACACCGCGAGGGCTCTCAAGGTCTATCACGTCGAGAACACGCTCGAAGGACAGCTCGTCGAAGTACAGACGGTCACACATGTCGTAGTCGGTACTTACCGTCTCGGGGTTGTAGTTTATCATGATAGACTTATAGCCCAGCTTGCGTGCCGTCTGTATGGCGTTGACCGAACACCAGTCGAACTCCACCGAAGAGCCGATGCGGTAAGCGCCTGAACCAAGGACAATTACCGACTTCTCATTCTTGTAGTAGTTGATGTCGTAACCCTCTACGGAATAAGTCATGTAGAGGTAGTTGGTGAGGTCAGGATGCTCGCTGGCCACCGTTGGTATGCGCTTTACGGCTGGCAGGATGCCCTGCTTCTTGCGGTACTCACGCACCTGCAGGTTCTCCTTCTCCATATTGGTGCCTGTAGTCTTCAGCACGAAGCGTGCTATCTGGAAGTCAGAGAAGCCAAGAATCTTGGCCTGTCTCATAACTTCAGGCGTGATGTCCTCTATCTTGTCATAGCCCTGCAGCTTATGCTTGAAGTCTACGATATTCTTCATCCTCTCGATGAACCAAGGGTCAATCTTCGTCAGTTCGAAGAGACGCTCAATGGTGTAGCCCTTCTCCAAAGCCTGAGCGATGGCGAAGATACGCATATCGGTAGGGTTTGCCAGCTCCTCGTCAAGGTCGTCGAAGGTGATGTGGTCGTTGCCCACGAAGCCGTGCATGCCCTGCCCAATCATTCGCAGGCCCTTCTGGAGCATCTCCTCGAAGGTACGGCCTATCGACATTATCTCGCCCACAGACTTCATGCTTGAGCCAATCTTGCGTGACACACCTGTGAACTTCGTAAGGTCCCAGCGAGGTATCTTACAAATCATATAGTCGAGCGATGGTGCCACGTATGCAGAGTTCGTGGTGCCCATCTCGCCAATCTGGTCGAGCGTGTAGCCCAGTGCTATCTTCGCTGCTACGAAAGCCAGAGGATATCCTGTAGCCTTTGATGCCAGAGCCGATGAGCGGCTCAGACGTGCATTGATCTCGATGATGCGGTAGTCGTTGTTCTCTGCATTGAAGGCGAACTGTATGTTACACTCACCCACGATGTTCAGGTGACGCACACACTTGATGGTGATATCCTGCAGCATCTTCACCTGCTCCTCGGTAAGGGAGCATGTAGGAGCCACAACGATTGACTCGCCGGTATGGATGCCCAGTGGGTCGAAGTTCTCCATCGACGCAACGGTGAAGCAATGGTCGTTACTGTCGCGGATGCACTCGAATTCTATCTCCTTCCAGCCTTTCAGCGACTCTTCCACCAGCACCTGTGGAGCAAAGGTGAAGGCCGACTCGGCTATCTCGATAAACTTCTCCTCGTTGGGGCATACTCCAGAACCCAGGCCACCCAGAGCGTAGGCAGAGCGTATCATGATGGGGTAGCCTATGCGGCGAGCCGTAGCAATAGCATCGTCAAGGGTCTCGCAGGCCTGAGAAACAGGCACCTTGAGATCTACCTTGTTCAGTTCCTTAACGAAAAGGTCCCTGTCCTCAGTGTTCATGATGGCCTCAACACTCGTGCCGAGAACCTGAACGCCATACTCCTTCAGTATTCCTTTCTGATAGAGCTCCGTGCCACAGTTCAGGGCTGTCTGACCGCCAAAGGCAAGGAGGATACCGTCAGGGCGTTCCTTCTTTATCACCTCGGTCACAAAATATGTGTTCACCGGCAGGAAATACACCTTGTCGGCAATACCCTCACTGGTCTGTATCGTAGCCACGTTAGGATTAATGAGAACCGAGCGTATGCCCTCTTCACGCAAGGCCTTCAGAGCCTGCGAACCAGAATAGTCAAACTCGCCTGCCTGGCCGATTTTCAGAGCGCCAGAACCCAAGACAAGTACCTTCTTCAATTTACTTTCCATTGTCGTTAAGATATTATTGATGTTTTATATACCTATTATATAGGTGGGTTCTATTAATTCCCACTTAGAGTTTAACATTGGCGCGCCTTCTTCCTTTTCGGCTGCTTTTTGCTTTTATACGTGACATCTTGTCAAGTCTCATCGGTCATATAGCCCGCTATACTCCCTTTTCAACTTACAATCTGTCACTGTCTAAAATTCAAATATCAGCGCGAGCGAATTAATAGAGCCCACCTATACTTAGTTTTCAACCCACAAAGGTACACAATGTTTTTCAATCTCACAAATAAATGAGAAAAAAACTTGATAAACGACAGATAATACATACACTCTGTTAAAAAAAAATAGTAACTTTGCGCAACAATTGCGAAAACAGCAAACAAACGACTAAGACGATACATGAAAAAGAATCTAATATTAACGGTCTGCCTGACATGTGGGATGGCAACCGCAAACGGTCAGACTACCGCAGGGGGCATCTCTCACGAGATGCTTAAGGACATTCAGAAAGAAGTCAAGGCACAGCCTATGAACAAGGCACTGGTGAATGCCGTTGCCGCCAACAGCATTGATGCCCTTGCCGCCAACCGTGACAATGCCGGTGCACTCGATACCTACTTCAGCGTAGAGACGGCAAAGCAGTCTATCACCGACCAGAAGTCATCTGGCCGCTGCTGGATGTTCAGCGGACTGAACGTGCTGCGTTCCAACTACACCCAACAGCATGACTCGGTGCAGATAGAGTTCTCCCAGGCATACCTCTTCGTATGGGACCAGCTGGAGAAGGCCAACCTGATGCTGCAGGGCTGTGTGGACAACGCCAAGAAGCCCATCGACGACATACGCGTACAGTTCTTCTTTAAGAACCCTATAGGCGACGGTGGCACCTTCTGCGGTGTCAGCGACCTTGCAGAGAAATACGGTCTGGTGCCTACTGAGGTGATGCCCGAGAGCTTCAGTAGCGACAACACCTCGAAGGCGCGTCAGCTCATCTCTTCAAAGCTGCGCGAATACGGTCTCCAGCTGCGCGATATGGCAGCGAAGAACAGCAAGCAGTCAAGCATCGACAAAGCCAAGACACAGATGCTGGCACAGATATTCAAGATGATAACCATGACAATGGGCGAGCCACCACAGAAGTTCACCTATGCCTTCAAGGACAAGAACGGCAAGCCCCTCGGCCCTGCAAAGGAATATACCCCGCTGTCGTTCTATCAGGAGGTGGTGGGAGGTCCCATCAACGGCACCTTCATCATGGCTATGAACGACCCGCGCCGTCCCTACTACAAGACATACGAGGTGGAGTATGACCGCCACACTTACGACGGCCACAACTGGAAATATGTCAACCTTCCAATGGAGGATATAGAACTGATGGCCATCGCCTCGCTGAAGGACGGGCGAAAGCTGTACAGCAGCTATGACGTAGGCAAATGCCTCGACCGCAAGCGCGGATATGCCGATACGGAGAATTTCGACTACGAAGCGCTCTTCGGCACTACCTTCACGATGGACAAGGCACAGCGCATCTCGACCTTCGACAGCGGCTCCACACATGCTATGACCCTGACGGCAGTAGACCTTGATGAGAATGGCAAAGCCAGGAAATGGAAGGTAGAGAACTCATGGGGAGCCTCATGGGGACAACAGGGATGCCTGATAATGACAGACCGCTGGTTCCGCGAGTATATGTTCCGACTCGTGGTAGATAAAAAGTATGTACCCGAGAACATTCTCAAGGCCGCTGAGACAAAGCCTGTCATGGTAATGCCAGAAGATCCGCTCTTCCTGCCTGACGAATAAGGTGGGCTCTTCCCACATTAATCATATTTCAACGAAACATCACACATACAATGAAAAAGAAATACATATCGCCACGTATTGAGACGATAAAGCTGAAACTAAACCATCTCATGCTCGTCAACGGCAGCAATACTCCTGACAAAGTAAGGTCGCTGGACACCGAAGCAGTGAGTGGAGAGCAAAACGACGANNGCATCGCGGGTGTTTCTGTCCCCCGGGAAACGGGGGAAGTGAAGGGGGTTGTACCACGTCCCCGGGTACAACAAATTGAACACCCTACTTCAGAAAGTTGAGATAATTTAAAAAAAATCGGAGAAAAATTTGGTGGTTTGGAGATTATTTAATAACTTTGCACCGATTTTAGTACAGATACTCGATATAAGATGAAGTCATACGCAGCTTTTTATTACTTCTATTTTTACTTTGCAGAGAAATGTGAAGCGGGAAGTTGCGTGTAAGTTCAACTTAAAATTATAAAGACTGTTACGACAAACAAAAGATACAGCAATATCCCGCATAGACCAAAATCTAAGCGGGATTTTTTCATATAGAACCACATTATTAATATATAAAGAGACAATGAAGAGAATAGCAATACAAGGCGAGATAGGCAGTTTCCACGATATCACGGCTCACCATTACTTTGATGGCGAGCAGATGCAGATAGTGTGCTGCTCAACCTTTGAGGAGGTGTTCGACAATATGAGCCAGGACCCCACGATGATAGGCATCATGGCCATTGAGAACACCATCGCCGGTTCGTTGCTCCACAACTATGAGCTGCTGCGTCAAAGTGGCTGCACCATAGTGGGTGAGCATAAGACACACATCAGTCATTGCCTCTGTGCTCTGCCCGGCCAGACGAAGAGCGACCTTAATGAGGTACACTCCCACCCCGTGGCTCTGGCCCAATGCCGCAACTATCTCTCACGCCATCCCTATATGAAGATTGTGGAGGATGAGGACACGGCAGGTTCGGCAAAATGGATAGCGGAGAACAAACTGAGCGGCGTCGCTGCTCTCTGTCACGCTGATGCTGCAAGACTCTATGGGCTGGAGGTGCTGGAAGATAACGTGGAGGACAATCCGCATAACTTCACCCGCTTCCTCGTCATTTGCGACCCTCGAAAGGCTGACTTCCTGCGTGCCCTCAACGAGGCAAACAAGTCGAGCATCGTCTTCTCGCTGCCACACGAGGAAGGTTCGCTCTCTCAGGTGCTGAGCATCCTGTCGTTCTACAAGATAAACCTCACAAAGATACAGTCGCTGCCCATCATAGGGCGCGAATGGGAGTATATGTTCTATGTGGACGTGACCTACGACGACCTCACACGATACCGACAGAGCATCGACGCTATCACGCCTCTCACCCGAGACCTGGTGATACTGGGAGAATATAGGGCGAGTTAACAAACCTTTTCGAATTAACAAATTAACAAATTAACAAATTAACAAATTAACGAACCCCGAACGAGGCGACTTAATAAATTATGTTTTAACCCTGCATTATAGCCGCCCCTTATCAAGGGGCTCTAAATGCCCCTGCGGGGCGGGCAAATTCTTTAAGAAGCATTGCGAGTGGGTCGGCGAAAGTCAATTAACGCAAACCATAATACGAAGATGTTTAAGATACAACCAGCCGACAGGCTTTCCTTAGTTCAGGAATATTATTTCAGCCGCAAGCTGAAGGAAGTGGCTCAGCTTAATGCTGAGGGTAAGGATATCATCAGCCTTGCAATAGGTTCACCCGATATGCCACCATCAGAGAAGACCATCGAGACATTGTGTAAGACGGCCTACGACCCTAATGCTCACGGCTATCAGCCCACATCGGGCATACCGGAGCTGAAGGAGGCTATGGCTTATTTCTATAAGCGTTGGTATGATGTAGATCTCGACCCTAAGACGGAGATACAGCCCATGATAGGTTCGAAGGAGGCCATCCTTCACGTGACGCTGGCTTTCTGCAACCCTGGCGACGAGGTGCTGGTGCCCAATCCCGGTTATCCCACTTATACGTCGCTCTCGAAGATACTGGGACAGACGATTGTGAACTATGACCTCAAGGAGAACGATGGCTGGCAGCCAGACTTCGAGCAGTTGGAGGCTATGGACCTCTCGAAGGTGAAGCTGATGTGGACGAACTATCCCAATATGCCTACTGGCGGCAATGCACGTCGCGCCACCTATGAACGCCTGGTGAAGTTTGCCCGTGAGCACAACATCGTGGTAGTGAACGACAACCCCTATTCCTTTATCATTAACGACAATCCTCAGAGCCTTCTGCAGGTGGAGGGTGCGAAGGAGTGCTGCATAGAGTTCAACTCCATGTCGAAGAGTCACAACATGCCCGGCTGGCGCGTAGGAATGGTAGCTACGAACAGCGAGTTCATCTCGTGGATTCTGAAGGTGAAGTCGAACATCGATTCAGGCATGTTCCGCGGCATACAGCTGGCAGCAGCTCAGGCCTACCACAATGATGACGCGTGGCACCGACAGTATAACTACGAGAACTACAAGCGCCGCCGCAAGTATGCCGAAGAGATAATGGACGTGCTGGGATGCAAGTATGACAAAGACTCTGTAGGCATGTTCCTCTGGGGCAGAATACCAGACTCTTACGCTACCTGTGAGGAGCTGACGGAGAAGGTTCTCCACGAGGCACGCGTCTTCATCACACCGGGTTTCATCTTCGGCTCGAACGGCGACCGATACATACGCATCTCCCTCTGCGCAAAAGACGAGAAGATGCAGGAGGCGCTGGAACGAATTATTCGAACATTTTCAAATTAACGAATTAACAAATTAACAAATTAACGAATTAACGANNTGGATTGACGAAGTTAAAGCTTAAAGCTTAATGCTTAATGCTTAATGCTTAATGCTTAATGCTTAACGAATTAGAAAATTAACATCAAAATACGACATAACATGGAAGAACTTCAGCTACAACCACTTAACCTGCCCAAGGACACCGAGACTGGTCCGTTGGTTATCGCAGGCCCCTGCTCTGCCGAGACGGAAGAGCAAGTAATGACTACCGCCAAGCAGCTCGCCGAGAAGGGCTGCCACATCTTCCGCGCCGGAGTATGGAAGCCACGCACCAAACCAGGAGGCTTCGAGGGCCACGGTGAGCCCGCCCTGAAATGGATGAAGCAGGTGAAGGAAGAGACAGGCATGCTCATTGGCACCGAGGTGGCCACTCCCGAACACGTGGCGCTGGCCATGAACTATGGTGTTGACATCCTTTGGATAGGTGCACGTACCTCTGCCAACCCCTTCGCCATGCAGCAGCTGGCCGACTCTATGCACGGCCTCGACATTCCCGTATTCGTGAAGAACCCCGTCAACCCCGACTTGGAGCTGTGGATAGGAGCGCTGGAGCGCATCAACCAGGCAGGCATCAAGAAGCTGGGAGTCATACACCGCGGTTTCTCCTCTTTTGAGAAGACGATGTATCGCAACGCCCCAATGTGGCAGATACCCATAGAGCTGCGCCGCCGCATACCCGAGCTGCCCATCATCTGCGACCCTTCACACATGGGAGGCAAGCGCGAACTCATCGCTCCGCTGTCGCAGCAAGCCCTCGACCTGGGCTTCGACGGACTGATGATAGAGAGCCATTGCGACCCCGACAAAGCCTGGAGCGATGCCAAGCAGCAGCTCACACCCGATGTATGCGACTACGTCGTCAGCCTCCTCGTATCACGCGACGGCACCTTCACCACAGAGGGCATCAAGCAGCTCAGACAGCAGATTGACGAGGTGGACAACAAACTCATGGAACTGCTCTCACGACGCATGCGCATCTGCCGAGAGATTGGCCAGTATAAGAAGGAACACAACATCGCCGTGCTGCAGACAGGACGTTACAACGAGATTCTCGACAAGCGCGGAGCACAGGGTGCACTCATGGGTATGAGCGACTCCTTCGCCAAGCAAATCTTCGAGCACATACACGAAGAGTCAGTAAGGCAGCAACTCGAGATTGTTAATAAGTGAAGAATGAAGAATTAATACATTAACGATATCATAATGAAAATCCTTATCCTTGGTGCAGGTAAGATGGGTTCGTTCTTCATCGACCTGCTTAGCTTTGACCACGAAGTGGGTGTATATGAAAAAGACCCCAAGCGCATGCGTTTCACATACAACTGTCAGCGCTTCACCATGCTCGACGAGATCAAGGCCTTCGAGCCAGAGCTCGTCATCAACGCCGCCACGGTGAAATACACCATCCCAGCATTCAACGAGGTGCTACCCTACCTGCCTCAGTCGTGCATTCTCTCCGATATAGCATCGGTAAAGACCGGTCTGAAGGAGTTCTATGAGAGCACGGGACGCCGCTTCGTGTCAACGCACCCTATGTTCGGCCCTACCTTTGCCAACCTCAACCAGCTATCTGAGGAGAACGCCATCATCATCAACGAGGGCGACTACATGGGTCGATGCTTCTTCAAAGACCTCTATTCGCGCCTCGACCTGAACATATACGAATACTCCTTCGAGGAGCACGACAAGACGGTGGCCTACTCACTCTCAATACCCTTCGTATCTACATTCGTATTCTCTGCGGTGATGAAGCACCAGGATGCTCCTGGCACCACCTTCAAGCGTCACCTGCGCATAGCAAAGGGTGTGCTCAACGAGGATGACTACCTCCTGCAGGAAGTACTCTTCAACCCCTATACCCACGACCAGGTGGACCAGATACGCAAGGAACTGAAGGAACTGCTCGAAATCATCGACACAAAGGATGCTCCGGCCATGAAGGCCTATCTCACAAAGATACGCTCAAACGTAAAGCGCGACGTGGAAGCGTTGAGAAATTAAAAAACAAGAATACTATAACGACCACGCTCCGGACTTTTACGACCACGAATTACACGAATTACACGAACCCCGAATGAGGCGACTATGAAACGCTTGTCGTTTCAAGGA
>LXOW01294053.1_pt1 | contig 10204 bp, 24 predicted proteins | sample 1368591 | NCBI WGS metagenome assembly LXOW01 (sample SAMN04884650, study PRJNA319009) | bovine gut metagenome | isolation source: Cow rumen | host: Bos taurus | place: Italy: Legnaro (PD) | collected 2014-07-09
AGATGTGTATAAGAGACAGAGTCTATCCTTTCTGCATCACGCTTTGCCTCTTTGTATGCGGCGATGAGTAACGGGCTTACCATAGCCACTCCGAGCATGAGGGCTGTTGCGATGACTGTATCTGCTATTCTTTTGAGCATTTCTTTCCTTGGATTATTTTCATACTTAATTTATAATTTTCGGTTGACGGATTTAATTGAATAATGTATATTTAAACGTGTCATCAAATCACGAGGTATCGTATGATTGAAATTACCAAGCCTGGAAAGATGCCAGAACCGAAAAAGAATCCAGTTATGGAGTTCACTTGCCCTACATGTGGATGCGAGTTCAAGACGGACGAGTATAGCAAATGTGCAGAGCGTTGCCCGAACGGTCGCCGCTGGATTGAAGTCAAGTGCCCTGAAAAGGATTGCGGCAACACTTTCTCAGTGAAAGATAAGGCTGCCAAGGCTGTTCTGGGATAGTTCGATGGAAGAAGAGCGCAAGTTACCATTCCACAAGAAAATGAGTACGCTCAGCGGGGCTGGGCTGTATGCCGAGATGGCTCTTGAAACCTACCCAGAAGCAAAAGCAACGATTGAACCCATTGACGAGGGATTCTGGAAATACCTCATCACTATTGAAAAAGCAAAGAAGGAAAACTAAAATGAGACAATTTGTCACCGTACTGAAAAAACTTATCGAACTGTCCGAAGACAAGGAACTTACGGACGCATTGAACAAGATTGTGGTGGATGCAAGCTACACTGCACCCGAAGCCCAGTGGGAAATCCGTGGCGAACAGGTGTCTGTCGCCCTGAATAACTATCTTGCTAACGGCAAGGACCGCAAGTCTGAATGGTTCGCAAGGGTTCTTTCAGAGTTTTCGACACAGCCCATCGAAAAAATACGTGAGTTTCAGGAGACTCTAAATGAAACTAATTAAGATTAACAAGGACGCAATCTTCTATCCAATGGTGGGGTTGTATGCCCTCTCGAACACGTTCTCGTTCATCTACGGGGGTGATTTCGCCCTCATGTGTTCAAACGTGGTGTTTATCCTGCTCTTTGTCATCCTAATCATCTTGAAGAAGGCGATACCTCGTTTCAACGATTGGTTGAACAAGGATTTCCAGTAAGGAGAATTTATGAACGCTGTCAGACATGAATCCTGTGATAATAATACCCTAGTGAAGTATTATGATGCACAAGACCGTATTGTAGAAATTGCATTCATTACCTCTGGAAACGGATGTACAATCCAGTATGATGTATCCCTGGAACGACCCGATGAACGCATAGTCCGTTGGAACAACGGGGAAGTGTACCGTACTTGGACAGAAGAGGGCAAGACTAAGTTCGTGAGGCTGAACGATGTTGTGCAGGATTGGTCCTACTGAGTTGCACCCATTTGATATAAGGAAGTTCGAACTGTATACTAGACGTGGCATATCCGTTGCCGCACTGTCTGGTGGCTACGAGGGTGCCAAGAAGTTCTACGAAGCCGAAACGGGAAGTTCGTTCGAAAAAGACCTTGAAAAAGCGAGGAAGTATTATGAAAGTAAAAATAACTAACAAGAAAGATAAGACTGATTTCTACTCGTTAAACCTATCCAAGGCGTTTGGAGTCAGGCGCATGGGCGATGCGTTAATAGTATATTATTCTGGGTTTGATTCGATGTTTTCGTTTCCTTCAAAACAATATAAGTTTGAAGAAATCGAAATGTCGGCTGATGGTAAGGCTCATTATACCGAGCGTACTATTGAGGAAATAGCAGAGTATTTCCTGTATGATTGACCTTAATTGAAAAAATAGTAAGTATAAAACGGAAGATATAATGTCTATCAATGTGAAGTACCTAAATGATGCGATTGACACAAATAATGCGTATGCGAAAAGATACATTAAGCTGGTGTCGCACCAAGACACGACAGGGTTTATAGAGACACATCATATTGTTCCTGTTGCATTTTATCGGGATATTCTTCATGTTTCAAACTGTCGGACACGAGGTTCTATTGATATGGAACCTAGTAACCTTGTTGCTTTAAGTAAAGGTCATCATTTGCTTGCTCATTATTATTTAATGAGATGTGCAAAGAAAGTTATTTCTAAACAAATGGAAAATGCGTTTAAACTTATTTATGATTTAACGGATGTTTCTAAAATAACAGAACGTGATGTCATAAAGCGGATGCACGAATTAGATGAAGCGTATAAAAATCTCAAACCAGAAGTTAGCCAATACACAATAGATGGTACGCTTATCAAGACGTATGAATCCGTATATGCCGCAGCTACAGCAATGAACTGTTCTACAAGTAATATAATGATTGTTGTCTCAAAGAAACAGTATACTGCACAGGGGTATGTATGGGCGTATGCTGATACACCTATCAGCGATATATATTTTCCAGGTAAAGATTTTAGGCCCAGGCAACCTAAGAAAGGGGTATCGCAGTATTCGCTTACTGGTACTCCTATCAAGACGTATAGCTCAATACTAGAAGCAGCCAAAGCCGTACAGACCAGTGAGAATAGTATAACTAATGTTCTTCATCATAGAAGTGCGAGTGCAAAAGGATATGTGTGGGCATTTGCCGACACTCCTGTGAGCGAGATATATTTTCCTGGGCATACGCTTGCTATTCGAGCGTCTGCAAAACAAATAGCACAGTATTCGCTTGATGGTGAGCCCATAGCAACATACAAATCAATACATGCCGCAGCCAAAGAAATACAATGTCAGGATACGACTATATCTGATGCACTGAAAAGGAAACTTACTGTGGCAAAAGGTTATGTCTGGGCATATGTAGATACACCTGTCGAACATATAGTTTTCCCTGGAAACAACTATGCTCCGTCGTGTAATTCTCCAATAAACCAATATACACTTGACGGTACATGTGTACGTTCATTTGGTACAATGAGGGAAGCGGTTAATAATTTTGGTGGTTCCAATAGAGGGTTGCGTAGAGCATGCAAGAACAAGACTCCTTATTATGGTTTTTTGTGGCGATATGCTCGTGATGTGAATGGAACAGCCGATATAAAATTAGATTAAATTTGGAAAAAACTATAGAAAATTTAATCAACCCCCTTGACAAAGGGGGTTTAATTATCTATATTATTCACGTAAACACAAAAGGAAACCAAAATGAAAGCACCGAAAAAGACAATCAATGTACTTGTGAATCCTACAAAGGAAGCAATCGAGCGTATTGCCAGCGTCAGGTTGATTCGTGGTTACGATGACAGTCGCATCAAGAAGCAATTTGCAAAACTGGATGGTTGCGCTATTTTATATCCTGAAACCCATCTCATGCCGAAGGATGCTGCTGTTCGTACAAAGAGCATCATCGACCTGTTCCTTGAGACGGCTGGAACGGAGTTCAACATCTTAACGGTATCTACCGATGTGTGTCTGCTTGCCTCCGATTATGGCAAGTATAAGAAGTGCAAGGTCAAGTTCTTCTATCAAGACAAGCAATCGACAATTAGTAAGGTGTTCAAGAAGTTTAACGAAGTCTACCGTTACATTGACCATGTGACTGAAGACATAGACAGTCTTTGGTATTAACCAAAAGAGAGGAAATCATGGCATACCAATCATTCGAAGAACAAATCAAGGACTATGATGCCCGCAGTGACATGCACTACCATGTGTATTTCAGTTGCGCATCATACAGCTACTGCGTGGATGTGCTTCAGTTCAAGAAGAAGTCCGATATCAAGAACGAGTTTTATAAAGACAAGAAATACTACTCCACTTACGCAGAAGCAAAGAAAGTTGCCGATAAGCTCAATGAAAAGGATACTGATGTTGGTCATCTTTTCGGAAGGGCGGCAAGTGAATTTAGAAACAAGCTGTATGACATCCTTAAAATGGGAGGAATGACAGATGCTCAGAAGCATGCTATTGAAGCGGCTAATTCTAATATTCAGGCCATAACCAAACTTATTAACAACGAGCACTTCTAATGCGTTGCAGCGGATGTCCATACGAAGATTACGACTACCAAGAAGGCTACCCCACCTGCAGACTTTTTGGCGACAACGAGGACTATATCTATGAGAACAAGAAAGGCGAACTCGGTTGCAAGTACAATATGAGGAGCCTACAAAAGTTCGTCAAGATGCATGAACTCGAAGAAAAGGAAATCGTCAGGCAGATGGGCGATTTCGTCAAATGGTGCGAAGAAACAGAGAAAAACAAATCCAATCAGGAGAATCAAAATGGTTAAAAAACTCAAAAACATCAAACTAACCAAGAAATTTTTCACCTCTGGCCTGTTCCTCTTTCTACTGGCCCTTGTTGGATATTCAGTGGGTGCTTCCCTTTTGGCTCCTGCGCTTAAAGGTGAACTTCCCCAATGGAAACTTATGACAGGTGAAGTGATTCTGTATTTTACAGGCGTTGTTGCCGCTGTAATGGCTCACCCCTTGCGTGGCAAGAAGGTCACCGTGTCTCCCAATGAATCCGTGAAGGACCTCCTTGACCGCATCGTTGTTGGATATTCAAAGGGTCCGTACACTGTTATCGAACTAACTTACACATCGTTCGAACTGCGTGATGCCGTATGCAGGAAGCTGAGTCAGGAGGTGTTTGATAAGGTATACAAGGAAGCCTGTGATGAAGTCGGAGCGGCATACGGTGGATTCGACTTGCGTAACAGGGATATCGACTGTGCTCCACGGAGTAATTCAGGTGAAAATACGGGAATCAAGAACATTCAGGTGAGCGCCAAGTAGCATCTCTTTACAAAAAGTACAAAAAAATTTCAAAACCCCATTGACAATGGGGTTTTAATTATCTATATTATTGTACGTAACAAGGAGATTCCTCATGGAAAAAATGTCAAAGAAAAAGTTCATCCGCCTCGTGATGTCCGCAGCGAACGAAGTCGTCAAGCACTTCTCCGAAGGGACCAAGACGATTGAGGCTGAAATCCCTAGCGGAACGAAGACTGAACTCGTGTCGATTGTAGTAAGCGGTCGGAGGGGATGGTACGAAACATTCCACGGAATCAAGCGTATGCCCGTGTTCATCTCCACGAGGCTCACATTAAACGGCGCACAGGGCGAAATCGTGTTTTGGGGCAATGATGTGCCCCCAGAACTCCGTGACCTTACGGCAAAAGAACTGTCCAAGAAGGGCTACCAGATAGGACCCTGCGCTGCCGACGATAGACCGTTTGCCAATTGGGTACGCTCATTTCATCCGTGGCAAAGCGAACTCAGGGACTTCCTTGAAGAGGAACTTGGAAAGGGCGGTGAAGTCTGCGGTCTGAACCGAGACGAGAACGGCAATTATAAAATTGACTTTTACGACGGAACATCCAAATTGGTTACTCCTGATGAGTTCGAGAAAATAACTAACAACCCATTTGCTAAGAAGGAACATCCGTTGCATTGGCCGATGTTGCGCTTCCTACACCCCGACAGATGGGCGGAAATCATAGAGAAGTGCGGAAGACAGTATGCCTATTCACACTGCGTATAACCACATACAAAAAAGGAAACTTAATTATGTACATGATGAGAAGAGTACACGCTGAACAGAGCCCGAAGGGCGGCCACATGAATGTCTGGGTGATGCAGTGGCAACGCGCTGACCTAAACGAATTGATTAAAACGGCCAGATTCAACCTTAACCCGTTCAAGGAAATTCCTGGTGGCAGCATGTGGGAAGACCACGCCCCTGACCAGAATAAGTTGCCAGGATGCGTGTGGCAGGGTCGTGTGGACGAGAATTTCGAATGGAACGACCGTATTGTTCACGGGATTACCCACTGCATGATTTTCAACATCTCGAAATGCTGGTACAGTTCCGTTCTGTCCCGAGAGACGAGCGATTTCGACAACTCCCTTAGCCGTTTCAACTGCAAGTTTGATGATGAAGTATACCCATCGTTCGAAACAATCAAGGAATGCGTGGACTACCTGACAAGCCCAGAGGGTATCGGCATATGTAGCAACAAAGATATCAAACCTGTGGAGGTTCACAAATGACAGCATTATACATCGGCATCTACATCATCGTCGCCCTCGTAATTTATCTCGTCGCACTGTTCGTATGGGCGTTCGGCGTCGGGATGGGTTATCCCTATGCCAAATGGTATCACTGGTCCAATCTAGGGTGCGCATGCATTATGTTTGGATATCCTGTCGCAGCAATCGCAGCGGGTATTTTAATCTTCGCTCGATAAAAAAGTTGCAAAAAATTTATTAACCCGCTTGACAAGGCGGGTTTAATTGTCTATATTAACACATGTAACACAAAAACAAAAAGGAACACATATGCTTGCATATCTCAAATGGTTATTTACCCCGAAGTCCGACCGTCCTGCCTATGTTTTGGACTGGTTCAACAAGAATATCGCAGTGAACCCCAAGTTGGCTCCCTTCATGGGCAGAATAAAGGTGGAAACTACGCATGATGAACTTCTGTTCACCGTATCATCAGGTGCATATAGCGATGAACAGCTGTGGAAAGTTCATTGCACTAAGGTGAAGCATCTGTACACTCGTGCAATGGAATACCCGAATGCGAAACTGGGTGATTCCTTGATTGACAGCATCATCTATCATATTAAAGAGGTGGATGCTGCGGTAAAGTCGTTGGACAAGTATTTTCTCCGTATTTTTGACACGTCTAATTTTAATCTGACTGGCTTTGACTACAGCTCATCTACGTTTGACCAAGTGTCTTTGTGCCCTGCGGGTGTTCTTCCTCTGATGGAGGCGACTGAACAGGATATCAAGAAGCAAGGTTTGTACAAGGATGAACTTTCTTTGAAGGCGGACCTTGGTAAGTATTATGACTACATTATCAAAGAATTTTCGAAGCGGCTTAAAGGTCGTAAGCCTCAGGCAAGTTCCCCTCATATTGATGTCAAGACATTTGAAGAATGGCGTATAGACAGAGAGGTTATTGCCAAGTCTGATGCGGAAGAAGAAAGGTTGAGCAAGGTGTGCAAAAAGGTTCTTGACGACATCCGAGGCTACAAAAACATGGGTGGTGCTGCTTCCTGTGCGGCATCCTAATCAAATCTAGTTTGGAGATTTGTATGAAAACACTTTTCTATGTTCGCTCTGCTATGCTCACCCTGTTTGAAGCATACCCTGATGACCCGAAGACTGGTTGGATGGCGGGGCGTGAATGCCTCGGTTCCACCAATCTGGATTACCGTGGTAAGTACGACTCGATTGCATCCCTGCTTACCTACATATCCCCTAATGACACTTACTATCCCATTAGAGAATGGGAAGTGTCCAATGTTGAGGATGGCGGGTTCCTGCTTAACTTGGATGTCATTGTTGACCACAACAAGCGAGCCCCGTCGCCCGACCGTCTGAAAGCGTGGAAGGAAGGCCATGCACACTTGTGCCACGGTTACTATTCCATCGAAGTGAAGGCTCAGCGTATCGAGGATATTCCCGCAGACGAACTGCAGAAACTTATTGAAAAGGCATGAGGAAACCATGAGGAAAGCGGCAGCAAAGAAGATACAGGCGCTTGAAGACAAGATGGATGCCTTGCGAAACAAGCAGGATGAAATCAGGTCTAAGGAATGGGAACACGAGAAGGCCGAAGAGGAACGTAAGTGGAAAAGGGATAACGCATCCTGCATCAAGTTCTGCAAGGGCCTTCTAGGTAAGGTATTCACCTTTGGCGATTTCAAGTCCGTTATCCGTCATCAAGTGGACAAGGAGAACGGGGTTGTCGTTCGTGAATATGATTATGTCAGCCTGTACTATGCAACGATAATCAGTTATCGTGACAAGTCTAGGGTGTGTATGTCCGTAAGGCATATGTATGCAGGGGACAAATATGGTTCTATGGACACCAATCGAGACTTTTTCATTAGCTTGGAAAAGCATGGTGACAACTGGTATGCGGATGAATGCGGCAGGGGTGCTCTTGGAAAGGTGCATGTGCTGACTGAACAGGAAATGGAGGAAGCGTTTTCCTTCTGGGAAAAACGCATGTCCGAACTTGGGCGTACAGCTTTTACCAACCCTGAAAACAACAGGTGGGTATGCCCTGTACACGGAGGTTAATACAATGGCGGCAAAACTACCCGATGACCCTAAAAAGTTGAAATCCCTTTGTGAAAGGTATCAGAAGCAAGTCAAGGACCTCACGCAGAAGTGCGAACGAGAGAACCTAAATTGGGGGATGGAGGAATACTATCTCACCCAGAAGATTCGTGACTTCGAGAAGCTCTGCGAGAACAACAACATTGACTTCAGCATCGTGAACGAGCTTGACAAAAAGCGTCGCCACCTGCCAAGTGAAAAGAAAGAGAGTGATTTATGAAAATAATTGAATACAAAAATCCATTTGCCCCAGGCGGTGTTGAACAATTGACCGTCATTCGTGAAACCAAGACGCAGTACATTTGCAAGAACGACATCCGTTACCGTAAACCGAGCGAAGAAGTCGATGGATGCTCTGTTAGGCAAGTGGGTGCCGACCGATGGGATATGTCCGCCACGCTTCGTATCAAGGAGGACTAGATGCACTATATCATCAAGCGAGTTCCTAGAATCCCGTCTGTAAACCGTTTTGGCATTCCCTACACGGGAAACAAGACGTGGGACTACAAGAACACCAAGTATTACCGAGAAGACGGCACATGGGAACGCAGCAAGACAAATGCCAAGGTGTTCGAGGGAACGCCTGCTGAAGCTGGCGGTATTGCCATGCAGTTGAAGATTACCCATACCGACCCGAACGACCGTGAGTTTGTCGGGTATGTGGAAGTTGAACTTAATTCAGATGGAACCATCAGGACGAACGACGGGTACTAATATGAAGTCTGCAGAAGCATTTATCAAATCCAAGTTCCCAGAAGCCTATGCTGCATATCAGCAGTATAAAAAAGCGGAAAAGGCAAAAGAAAAAGCAGCGGAAAAGAAACGCATAGAAAAAGAGATGAAAAATCGAAAGGACTTTGAAGACTACCCGCTGTATTACTACTACGAAACGTCTTATCGTGGACAGAACAGCATCGATTTAGACGACGCTTTTGAAAAGGTTGAAAACGCCGTTATTGACCCTGCTGGATTTAGCGGAGGAATGTCGTTCAAGGAATACCTTAATAAGGTTGCACATGAGACCGAAGCTCATTTCTTCAAGCGGTGGTTTGATATTCTTACTGGTAAAAGCAATGAACTTGCCGATATAATCAGTGACAGCGACTATCGTGTGACGCAGAATCCTGTTCATGATGGCATCAAGCTGTTCACCCGTGATGAAGTCAAGGCTTTCTTCCGCAAGGCAAAGTACAAGGACAAATAATATGCAACGAGTAAAGGAATATCTCGAAGGAATCAAGGTCCCGTACAGCGAGGAAAATGTAGATGGCATGACTGTGCTCAAACTCAAGTACCACGTGGACTTGCTGACAATCTTCCCTCCTGATGAAGGGGAGGATGAATTTCATGCAGTCACCGCTTATGACGGAAAGGTGCAGCAGTACGGTAAGATGAACCTTGATGACCTTAAAAAATGGCTCTATGCCGTCTTCATAGAGGAGTCTCCTGATTATGTCTATGCGGATGAAGCACCAGACGAAAATAATTAGGTAAATTTGCAATATACCCCTTGCATTTTGAAATAAATATCCTATATTTAGGAATGCAGTACGTTAGTGGTGAGAACACCTGGCTAGGGGCTGGGTGGTGGTTACCGTCGCGATGCGTGTATCGGCGGNNATCGGCGGGATAGTTCATTCCACAAGGGCGGGGCGAGTATCAGGCGCATGACAAACTCCCGTCCGCACAACTTTTATTGGAGCTTTTATGGAAAAAGATTTCATCGAGGATATGGAAAGGGTTGCCCATCGCATCAATCTGACTATGGAAATGCTGGGTGATGGCCATTTCAAGTGGAAGCGAACCGAAGAACCCGACTTCTGGGAAACGATGCACGAGGATAAGCCGAAGACCGCCGAGGAAAAGCTTGCTGAGGCTGAGTTCGTCGAATGTGAAATCGTCGAAGAAAACACGGTTGCAATCGGATATGCCGCTGTTTAAGGAGAAAACAACATGGGCAAAAAGAAGAAGAATGAATCTCCTATCGTCTACATGATTACAGGCATCGTTCCTTACTCTGGTAGTGACCGCTCGGTAATCAATGTCTATCTTGACGAAGAGAAGGCGAACAAGCGTTACGAAGAATTGCGTAACGGCAGTGACTATTATCTCGAT
>LXOW01035417.1_pt1 | contig 10203 bp, 5 predicted proteins | sample 1368591 | NCBI WGS metagenome assembly LXOW01 (sample SAMN04884650, study PRJNA319009) | bovine gut metagenome | isolation source: Cow rumen | host: Bos taurus | place: Italy: Legnaro (PD) | collected 2014-07-09
GCAAGTTGAAAACCCTTAATTTTGTGGTCAACGACCTGGCTTATCTCGACACTATCCTGACTTGTGGCGAGCGCGTCGACGGCTCCAGTCTCTTCTCGTTCATTCAGGCAGGTTCGAGTGACCTCTATGTGCTGCCTCGATTCCGTACGGCCTTCCTTGACCCGTTTGCTGAGATACCAACGCTGTCGCTGCTCTGCTCGTTCTTCGACAAGGACGGTAATCCGCTGGAGTCATCGCCAGAGCATACGCTCCATAAGGCAGCAGAGGCTTTCCGTCAAGTGACGGGTATGGAGTTTCAGGCGATGGGCGAGTTGGAGTATTATGTCATCAGCGACGATGATGGCGACTATCCTGCTCAGGACCAGCGCGGCTACCATGAGTCAGCCCCATACGCCAAAGGCGGCGACTTCCGCACCCGTTGTATGCAGTATATTGCCCAGGCTGGCGGACAGATAAAATATGGTCACTCTGAGGTAGGTAACTTCACGCTCGAAGGCAAGAACTACGAGCAGAACGAGATAGAATTCCTGCCCGTTCCCGTAGAGCAGGCAGCCGACCAGTTGATGGTGGCCAAGTGGGTGATTCGCAACTTGGGTTATCAGTTGGGTTACAACGTCACCTTCGCGCCTAAGATTACGACAGGCAAGGCTGGCTCTGGTTTGCATATCCACATGCGGATGGTGAAAGACGGCAAGAACCAGATGATTTCTGGTGGTGTACTCTCAGAGAGTGCCCGCAAGATGATTGCCGGCATGATGGACCTCGCTCCAGCTATAACAGCCTTTGGTAATAAGAATCCGATGTCGTACTTCCGTCTTGTGCCCCATCAGGAGGCTCCCACCAATGTCTGCTGGGGCGACCGCAACCGCTCCGTACTCGTTCGTGTGCCGTTGGGTTGGGCTGCCGATGTGGATATGTGTCGTGCTGCCAATCCACTGGAGCCTCAGGCCAACTACGACACCAGCATCAAGCAGACCGTAGAGATGCGCTCGCCTGATGGAAGCGCTGACCTCTATCAGCTGTTAGCCGGACTTTGTGTGGCCTGTCGTCATGGCTTCGAGATGAGTGACGCATTGGAAGTTGCTGAGCGCACTTATGTTAATGTCAATATCCACGCGGCTGAGAATGCCGACCGTCTGTCATCACTGGCTCAGCTGCCAGACTCCTGTGTGGCCAGTGCCGACTGTCTCAAGCGTCAGCGTGCAATATTTGAGGAATATGGCATTTTCGCTCCAGCTATGATAGACGGCATCATTGCTCAACTACAGTCGTTTGGCGATGAGACACTGCGTAAGGATATTGAGGGGAAACCTGCTGAGCTCCAGAAACTCGTCAATCAGTATTTCCACTGCGGATAGTCTTGAGAATGGAAATAAACGAGTTGATAACTGCCGTCAACGATGCTGTTTGGGGGTATGTGCTCATCTTTGCACTGGTGGGCTGTGGCATTTGGTTTACGCTGAAGACCCGCTTTGTGCAGTTTCGCATGGTAGGCGAAATGTTCCGACTACTTACCGACTCAGCAGTAGATACTGTCGAGTCGCAGGTAAAGACATCAAAAGCTGATGCTGGGGAGCAGGGTTCTGAACCTCATCGTAAGCACATCTCGTCATTCCAGGCTTTTGCCGTCAGCGTAGCTACCCGAGTAGGAACGGGCAATCTGGCTGGCGTAGCTTCAGCCATTGCCATAGGTGGCCCAGGTGCTGTCTTTTGGATGTGGGTCATTGCTTTGGTGGGCTCTTCAACAGCCTTTGTAGAGTCGACATTGGCTCAGCTATTCAAGCAAAAACACAAAGATTCGTTCATTGGCGGTCCGGCTTATTATATTCAGCGCGGCTTACACAAGCGCTGGCTGGCTATTACCTTTGCTGTGCTAATTACGTGTCAGTTCGGGCTATCCAACAATTCCATTCAGGCTAATACCATTTGCGGTGCCATGCAGGAGGCCTTTGGCTGGTCGCCCTTATGGGTGGGTGCCGTGTTGGCTGCCCTTGGACTGTTCATCGTCTTTGGCGGCATCCAGCGCATAGCCCACGTCAGTGCTGTCCTGGTGCCTGTAATGGCTGTGGGCTATATGGTGCTGGCAATGGTAATCATCATGATGAACATTGAACACATTCCACATGTCTTCAAAGTCATTGTGCTGGATGCTTTTGGCATTGAGCAGATAGCAGGCGGTGGCTTGGGTGCCACCATTATGAACGGTGTGAAGCGTGGTCTGTTTTCCAACGAGGCCGGAGAAGGAAGTGCTCCCAACGTGGCAGCAACGGCTGCTGTCTCACACCCAGTGAAACAAGGACTCATTCAGGCGTTGGGTGTTTTTACTGACACCTTGTTGGTATGCTCCTGTACAGCTTTCATCATCCTTATTAGTGGACTCTATAACGTTCCGGAGCTGAATGGTATTGCCCTTACCCAGACGGCCTTGCAGTCTGAGGTGGGCGGTACGGGCCCAGTCTTTGTAGCCATCGCCATTTTCCTCTTTGCTTTCTCCAGCATCATTGGCAATTACTATTATGGAGAAGCCAATATCCGTTTCATTACGTCCAATACGAAGGTTATGACGGCTTACCGCTTCTGTTCTGCCGGTGTGATGGTCATTTTTGGTGCAATAGCCAGTTTTGAGTTAGTATGGAACATTGTCGATTTCTTTATGGCTTTCCTGACGGCCTGCAACCTCACAGCCATTATTCTCCTGGGCCGCTATGCTTTCCGTCTGCTTGACGACTATCGCAGTCAGAAGCGTCGGGGTATTAAAGAACCCGTCTTCCACCGCAGTCAGTTGCCTGAGTTGGAAGACGAGTTGGAGTGTTGGGAATAGAGATGCGTTTCTATTAGATCTCAAAGTCGAGGCAACTGCGCTGAACAGTGTAGGGGCGCACCTTGCCATTGGCAACGGCTACGTGCTCAGGATGCTGAGCGTAGCCTTTAAGAGCTTCCTCTGATTCCAATGTGCTGTCAAGCATGACATCGGCATTCGACGATGCGAGGCGTCCGTCAATGTGTACCTTGACATCGAGTAGTCCGGGAACCTTGCCAACGAGTCCTTCCAGACCAGCTTTAATACCTGCCTTGACGGCGACTTTCTCTGCTTCTGTGAGTTCTGGATTCAGTGTCCAGAGAATGATGTGCTTTACCATACTTCAATCTTGTTTTTATGATTTAGAAAATGTATGTTTAATTTTGTTGATTCTTGAACAGGGCAAATTCGTCGCAGCGGGAGACGTAGTCGGCGGGCTGTTCTGAGGCAGACTCCTCGAAACGTTTTAGTGCGAGCATTGCCTTGTAATTGGCCGACGCCGTATTGGTGCGCATGACCCAGTCTACTTCCTTGTCGTCCCAGACACTCTCACGCCAGGGGTGGGTGTAAAGAGCATGGTAGGTGAGGGCGAAAAGGGCTTTCTCTTTCAGTCGGAAGTCTGTCGCACGGCTAGCCTCTTTCAGGTATTTGATGGCTTTTTCTGCCAGATTGGTTTCGTTGACTCGCAAGGTGTCTCCAACGCTCTTGCCGTCGCGCATGAGGTACCAGCAATCTCCAGTGAAGTGAGCCTGTGCATAGTGGACGGCAATGTCGTAACAGCGCTGGCAGCGAGTGTTGCCAGTGAGCATGTTGAGGCCTTCCTCCATTTTCTGAATATCCTGACAGAAGAAAAGCTTGACGTGGGTTTGTAGCACATTGGGCTCAGGGTATTGTGGCAGCCACTGGCGTGTCAGCCAAGGTTCGACGGCATAGCTGCGGTAGGCAGCATAGACGGCGTAGCCTCGTTGCTGGTAAAACGACAAGGGCACGCGTTGCAACCATTTTTCTGCTTCCTGCCATTGGCATAGGCGCATGTACTTGGTTCCCACCAGGTCGTTCATCTCCTCTGTGTCAATGTCCTGTCGCGGTTTAAGGAAGCGTTCGAGTGCTGTGGTGGCAGGCTGTTGAACGTAGTCGAGATAGTGCAGCAGGCTTTCTACGGCCATAGTGTCTATCATTTCCTGATAAGCCGAGGCCTGTGCGGCATGATAGAGTGCTGTAGCCGTTTCCAGACGTCCGGCAGCGGCATATTTCTCGCCTAACACCTGATGTACCAAACGGTCTATGACGTGGACATAGTGCTCGTCTGACTTTTGGCTGTCAAGCCATTCGAGTTGCTGTGCCAAATAGTTGTCGAAGTTGCTGTCAGGACGGCTTAGGGCAGACTTGATGAAAAGCAGTATGACACGGGCATTGTCCTTGTGTCGTGGCGCGCCTTTGAGCGTAACAGCCTTCTCGGCATCAGCAAGTGCTTGGCTTTGCTGGCCGAAGAGGTATTCGAGCCAGGCCTTGGCAGTCATCCAGAGGACTGGGCTCTTGCTTTTCTTCTCAGTTACTACCTGGTCAGCCAGCTGGCACATCTGTTGGGCTTCTTGCTGTTCTATGTGTCGGATGAAGAGCTTGCCTTCTGGGAAGCGTTCGGCAGCCGCATCAACGGCTTCCTGGGCATTGTTGACGAAGTCCTGTAGCAGGAAGGGTAATATGGGAGAATTGGCATCACGCAGATATTCTGCACGGATGTCGGCAAAGGAGCGTTTCTTGTAGTAAATGGTCATGAGGCTCTGCCAGTCGCCCTGCTCGGCAAAGATTCGTACACTCTCTTCTTGACGGTTGATCTTTAGCAATGCTCCGGCATAGATGTTCTGCATCATGTCTTTATAGACCGTTTCAATGTAATTTCTGGCTGTCTGTTGCCAGAAGCTGATGTTCTCCAGATGCCGTCCCAGCATCATGTTACATCGCATGTAGAGGAGTGCGTGCTGACTGCGCAGGCGTGTTTTGAACTTTTTCTGGGCATACTGACGAATGGCGAGGAGTTTCTGACGTCGTTGCTGCAACTCCTCCTTGGTGGGATAAGACCACTGTTCCTGTCGCACTTCCTCGACACACTCCAGATACTTTTGCAAGTTTTTGACGTAGCTAACCATCAGTGCGTCACCTTTAGCCTGAGCAAAGGCTATCACTTCGTCGGCATCGAACCAATAATACTCTTGGTCAGATTCCATGTAGGCTTTCCAGTTGGCCATTGTCACCTCGTTGACACGACTGCTGAATTCCTGCTGTCCGCATACGCTGAACAAGTAGTAGTTGTGCGTGTCCATCCAGGCACATGACAAAGCTGTTGACAATGGATAGTTGAAAATTGACAATAATAAGCTAATGACGATAAATCTTTTCATACGTTTTCGGTTGATATCTGTTGATGTTTTCGTGATCTAAATGATAGGTGAGGATGCTTGCGCTGAGCGAGGGGCGCTCCTGTTCGATAGTTGCTTTCACGCGGAGAATCTCGTCGGCCTCCACCCAGTGGTCGATGCGCACGCCGTGGATGTGGCGCTGCCACAGGTAGACGGGATAGGCGGTAGCCAAGGGTAGGGGGTAGTCGGCAAGATAGCGCACATAGGGTTTCACGTCTCGGATGTCGAGGATGGGGTTACGCTCTGCAAAACGGCGTGGGTCGCCCGTATTGTAAACCATCAGCACGCCGTAGTCGACGGGTGGCGCTGCCATCGACAGCTGGTGGAGACGGATGGTAGTTGAAAGTGAAAAGTGAAGAGTGAAAAGTGAAAATTGTGATTTCACTTCTTCCAGAAAGTCGTAGTATGTCTGTCGGCTGCGGGCGGTATAATCGCAGTCTATCTGGAGTTCGCGGACACCCTTGATGTCGTTGGTCTCGTTCATCTGGAGCACACGTTCCACGAGTTTCTTCGCCAACCCCTCGTGCCGCTGGTGCATGCAGTCTTCAGTGATGTAGACGGTAGGGATGAGTTCTATGCCATCAGGCACAGGCTCGACAAAGTTGATGGTGGCATTTGGCATTGGCTCGCCGTCCTGCATCACTACGTCGAAGTAGCGGCAGTAGACCTTGTGGATGTCGTACTGCTGGAGGAAGGCCTGTTCCGTCGAATCCAGGCGCCACTCTGTGCGCCAGTAGTAGACGGCACTCTGCTCCGGCAGAGTGGGCATTTTGCTACACCCCGCCAACAAAACGGTTAGCCATCCTGTCAAGAAGGAATAAAGGAAAAGTCTTTTATTCATTGTTATAAATCAGCAAAGCGTCTCTCAGGCCGAAATATTATCTTTTTCAGTTGCAAAAATAGGAATATTTTCTGATTTACGCAATTAATTTGACGAATATCGCTATTTTTTAATAACTTTGCAACGTCTTTTCATCGCATTACGCATCAAGGAAATGGAAATTGAAGCACTTTTACAACAAAAGATAATGATACTGGATGGTGCGATGGGCACCAAGATTCAGTCAACCGAACTGACCCCCGAGCACTACCATCTGGGACGTTTTGCCCAGTGGCCAGTGTCGTTGACAGGTAATAACGATGTGTTGTGTCTAACGGCTCCCGAAGTCATCAGCGACATTCATCGCCAATATATTGAGGCTGGGGCTGACGTCATCACTACCAACACTTTCTCTGCCAATCGTATCAGCCAGCATGAATATGGCTGTGAAGAGGTGGCACGTGAGATGGCCTTGGCAGGAGCCAGGATTGCCCGCCGCGTGGCGGATGCCTTCAGCCCTCAGCCCTCAGACAATCGGCAGCGCATCTGGGTGGCCGGTTCGATGGGGCCTACGTCGAGGTCGCTTTCGCTGGCCTCCGACATGAACAATCCCGGCTATCGCGGCATCTCCTTCGACGACATGGCGGCAGTCTACCACGAGCAGGCCGAGGCGCTGATAGAGGGTGGTGCCGATTTGCTGTTGGTAGAAACGTGTTTTGACGCCCTGAATACCAAGGCGGCCCTTTATGCCATTGAAAAACTGAACGAAGAGCGAAACACCCAGATTCCCGTGATGGTTTCGGCCACCATCAACGACCGCAGCGGGCGGACATTGACGGGGCAGACGCTGGAAGCCTTTTACATCAGCATAGCCCATTATCCAAGACTGCTGAGTTTTGGCTTGAACTGTTCGTTTGGCGTCACCGACCTGCAGCCTTTTGTTGAGCAGTTGTCAAGCCGGATTCCTGTATTTCTCTCCCTCTATCCCAATGCCGGCCTGCCCAACGAAATGGGTGAATACGACGAATTGCCAACCTATACCGCCTCTCATCTGCGCCAGATGGCCGAGGCGGGACTAATCAATATTGCCGGTGGCTGTTGTGGTACCAGCGAGGAACATATCCGTGCCATCAGCATTGCTCTCAAGGACGTTAAGCCCCGCCAGCTGCCTCCTGCCGACAACCGTATGTGGCTGTCAGGCCTGGAACCGCTCTTGGTGGACAAGCAGACGCGGAATTTCACCAATGTTGGCGAGCGCACCAATGTGGCAGGCTCCAGGAAGTTTGCACGCCTCATAGCCGAGAAGAAATACGAGGAGGCTATGTCGGTGGCTCGTCACCAGATAGAGGGCGGTGCCTCCATCATCGACATCAACATGGACGATGCCATGCTCGACAGCCAGCAGGAGATGCAGACCTTCTGCCGTTACATTGCCAACGACCCTGCTGTATGCCGTTCGGTATTGATGATAGACTCCTCCGACTGGGACACTATTTTGGCAGGACTGAAGAATGCACAGGGCAAATGCATCGTCAACTCCATCAGCCTGAAGAACGGCGAGGATAGTTTTGTCAGCAAAGCCAGGGAACTGCGCCGTTTGGGCGCTGCCGTGGTGGTTATGGCCTTCGATGAGGCTGGTCAGGCCACAAGCCACGAGCGCAAGGTGGCCGTTGCCGAGCGCGCCTATCGGTTGCTGACGGCTGTCGGATTCCCTGCCCAGGATATTATCTTCGACGTCAACATTCTCTCTGTGGGCACAGGGTTAAAGGAGCACCAGGCTTACGCCATCGACTTCATCCGTGCCGTAGAGTGGATTAAGCAGCACCTGCCCTTGGCGAAGACCAGTGGAGGTGTCAGCAACCTTTCGTTCAGCTTCCGAGGTAATAATAAGGTTCGCGAGGCCATGCACTCCGTGTTCCTCTATCATGCCATCCGTGCCGGACTGGACATGGCCATCGTCAATCCTGCCATGCTACAGGTCTATGACGACATAGACCCCACCTTGCTCAAAGCCGTGGAGGACGTCGTTCTGAATACCGATGACGGGGCTACCGAGCGGCTCATTGCCCTTGCTGCCATTGTGCTCGCTAGCTCGACGGGTGAAGCCGCAGGCTCCGTCAGCGCCACTCCCGACTCATGGCGCACGAAGACCATTGAGGAGCGACTGGCCTATGCTCTGAGCAAAGGTGTCAGCGACTATCTGGCAGACGACATCCCTGAGGCATTGCAGAAATATGGCCGCCCCATCGACGTCATCGAACAGCCGCTGATGCAGGCTATGGAACACATCGGCCAGCTGTTTGGCGAAGGCAAGATGTTTCTGCCGCAGGTGGTGAAGTCGGCCAAGGTCATGAAGGATGCCGTAGCCCATCTGCAACCTTATATTGACGGAGAAGGTGAAACGGGCAAGGACGCTCGTCCCTGTGTGGTGCTGGCTACGGCCAATGGTGACGTGCATGACATCGGCAAGAACATTGTCAGCATAGTCCTGAGTTGTAATGGCTTTGATGTCGTCGACCTGGGGGTTATGGTGCCCAACGAGACAATCCTTGAGGAAACCCGAAAGCGACAGCCTTGTCTGGTGGGCATTAGCGGACTCATTACCCCCTCGCTTAAGGAGATGGAACAGCTCTGCCTGCTCTTCCAGCGCGAAGGCCTGCAAGTGCCCATCGTGGTGGGAGGCGCCACAACATCGGCTGTGCATACGGCCGTCAAACTGGCTCCCCTCTACGACGGCTGTGTGGTCTATGGCGGCGATGCCTCGCAGACTTCGCTGCTGGCGAAACACCTGCAAATGGATGCCGCTGCCACTATTGCCCGCATCAAGGCCGAGCAACAGCAGTTGCGTAGTGCCTACGAGGAACACCATGCCCCGCTCACGCCCTATGCTGAGGCCAATGCCAAAGCCCCCAGCTTTGCCCCTCACCCTTCAGGCGTGGTTTCTCACCCTTCATCCCTCATCCCTCACCTCTCATCCCTCATCCCGCTCATCGACTGGCGCATGTTCCTGCTCTTCTGGGGATTCAAGGGCGAGACGCTCCAGCAGCTGTTGGTCAACCCCGAGGCCGAGCGCACCCTGAACGAGGGCAAGGCTTTCCTCTCGCAGGCCATAGCCCAAGACAGCATCAAGCTACAAGTTGCCCTGCGTTTCGTGCCAGCCACTCGCCAAGGCAACGACATCCTGTTGGATGACGGGACAGTATTGCCCATGCTGCGCAGTCAGAGCGCCACAGGCCATTACCTCTGTCTTTCCGACTACTACGATACAGCGCAGCCCAGCCCGATAGGTCTTTTCACGATAGCCTGTCAGCCTAAGGAGTCTCCTGTTGATGAGGCCAGCCGACTGATGACTCACGCCATCTGCGCCCGACTGACCGAGGCTTGTGCCGAATGGTTACAGCAGCAAAGCCTCTCCCTCCTAAACATCCAGTATGCCCCCCTCCGCGTAGCCTTCGGCTATGCCACCTGTCCAGACCACTCGCTCAAGCGCATCGTCTTCGACCAGCTCGATGCCGAGCACCAGCTGGGTGTCACCCTCACCGACCACTATTCCATCCTGCCCTCCACTGCCATCTGCGGACTGTTCATCTGTCATCCGGAGGCCCGCTATTTCTCTGTTGGCCGCATCGACAACGTCCAGCTGGCCGACTACTGCCAGCGCCGCGGCATCACCCTCGCCGAGGGCGAGCAACTGCTCTCGAAGTACATCCTCTCTCATGTTACTTCACCCCGACCGGTCTGAATATCACCTTGGGGTTAATAACAAAGGAAAACAACGGGTCAGACCCATCGCAACGACGGGGCAGGAATTTCAAAAGACTATTTTACTCTGCGGCCAGCTACATCGGGTGGCCGCCTTCCCGCGCGTCAGAAATCACGTGGCGAAGCGCTGGAAATCACGTAGAAAAGCTGCGAAAATCGCGTAGAAAAGTTCAGGAAATCACGTGGAAAAGCAGAGGAAATCGCCAAGAGAAGTTAGAGAAATCGCGTGGAAAAGCAGAGAAAATCGCTTAGAAAAGGGTATCAAGCAGACATTCAACCTATGGCAGGGTTAAGGTAAAAACCATTCAACATTTTTAGGGTGTCTTACACGCCGTATCACCGTATCACCGTAACATCTGCTATCTGCGAAATGCGGAAAACAAAGGGTATTATAATTATATTAT
>LXOW01089544.1_pt1 | contig 10201 bp, 11 predicted proteins | sample 1368591 | NCBI WGS metagenome assembly LXOW01 (sample SAMN04884650, study PRJNA319009) | bovine gut metagenome | isolation source: Cow rumen | host: Bos taurus | place: Italy: Legnaro (PD) | collected 2014-07-09
CCCCTGATACTGATTATGTGGACTTGGGGCTCCCTAGTGGTACCAAATGGAAATCCGCCAATGAAACCGGAGGATACAACGGTTTCTATACCTTTGATGAGGCCGTCAGCACTTTTGGAGACAAATTGCCAACCAAGGAACAGTTTGAAGAACTTAAAAATAATTGTACTTGGGAACAGCAAAATGATGGTAGTTTTAAAGTGACTGGAACAAATGGGAAATCCATTGTTTTTCCCGCTGTAGGCTACTGCGATTGCGAGAATAATGTGTACGGAGTGGGTTCTGCAGGTGGCTGTTGGTCATCTACTCCAGAATCAGGCCACGCATGGTGTCTCCTCTTCGATTCGATTGAGGTAGGCGTGTACAGCAACACTACTTGCAACGGACGATCTGTTCGACTCGTCAAAAAATAATCTCGGTAAAAAAACCGAAAATTCCCAGAGCCGTTGCGAAAGTGACGGCTTTTTTTGTTTCATCATATGCTGGCCTGAAAGGCCATTAGGCTGTCAGCCCAGGACGCTGTCCTGGGTAAATGTGCGTTTCATCATCCATCGCCCCGAAGGGGCATAAGCTTTTGCCCTTGCAGGGCGATTAATATCGAATTCCGTTCTCCCTACCCAAGGCGTTGCCGTTGGGCTGATTGCTTGCTGGCCTTTCAGGCCGTTGTTTCTTGTCAGATCGCACACCTGACGACGTGCGAAAGATCTAACGGCACGACATTGCACGGTGAGAAAAACCGGTGCATATTGCAAAGGGAATGAAAATTTTGTATTTTTGCAATCGTATAGAAATAAGTAGTATGACTACATGCAGAAATTTCATTTTGGCTTTTACATTTACGCTTTTAAGCAGCGTTTATGTTTGTGCACAGGTGGATACTATTCATATTGGAAAGATAAGATCTTCTGTTCCGATTATCGGAAAACTTGCCGACCTGCCGTATCTTTTTAACGGGAAAGGGAAATGGTGTTACGGCACATTTAATCAGGAAATCAAATATTACCCTTGCAGTATACATGATGAACAGACGATATATGTTTATCGGGTGAACACAATTCACGACAAGAGGACACGAACCTCTTATTGTTCAGACAAGGAAGGAAATATCAGACTCTGGTACTTGGATTTTAAATTGGCAAAAGGTTCCTTCATAGATTTATGGGGTACAAGTTTATTCCTTACACACGAAACCACGTTAGATGACTTCATCAAAGCTTTTAACATAACAGATACCATAGAGTACGGACCAGCATTAATGGCACCCTATAATTACATGAAAAAAAACGGAAGATATCACAGTTGGAGACACAGAAAATATACTAGTTTATGGTTCTTAACGGATGAAGGGATGCGCACTGATATCATTTTCAGTTTTGACCATAAGCGGCGTTTGCGCTGTGTCGAATTGAGGTATTTCAATGCCGCCACGGTGGAGAAACGGAAAAAGCCGGAGAGGTGACTCAGCCATGAATCATAAAATAGGCTACGTCATAGAATTTTTCATCGGCTATTACGACACCATTTCGCGGCGGCACATTCACCGCTTCGGCGCAAACCCAACCCGCGCCGCGAACATACACCCACCTCCATCATTTCCCCAGGGTGTCGGTGCTCGTACCTCGCACCTTGCCCTGGGCTACCGAGCCCTACAGGCCTACGGCCTGTGTATGGCACCATCTGCTTTGTCCCTGCAAGATATAGTGGTAAGCATCAGACCATGTTGCTGTGTGCGCAAGGAATGCCGACATATGGAGCGGACGCGATGAATCGCATCCCTACAATTAAATATTCATCTGTCTGTGTGTAATTCAGGAATTTTGTGTAAATTTGCACCTGTTTTTTTTGAATATAGAAAAATATTAATTTAATATGAAACCATTGATTTGTAATGACTTCAAAGATACCCGTTCGGGTTTTGGCGCTGGATTAGCGGAAGCTGGCGAACGTGATTCCCGTATTTTCGCACTTTGCGCTGACGTAACCGGCAGTTTGAAGATGGGCGATTTCAAGAAAGCCCATCCCGACCGCTTCATCCAGACCGGCATTGCCGAGGCCAACATGATCGGCATCTCGGCAGGCTTGGCACTGAGCGGCAAGATTCCCTTTGCCGGCGCATTTGCGGGTTTCATCACCGGACGTGTATATGACCAGATCCGCATGACTGTGGCTTACTCCAACCTTAACGTCAAGATCGCGGGCTCACATGCCGGCATCACCGTGGGCGAAGACGGTGCCACCCACCAGATCATGGAGGACATCGGCCTGATGAAGGGATTGCCCAACATGGTGGTCATCAACCCTTGTGACTATAACCAGACCAAGGCAGCCACCATCGCCGCCGCCCAATATGTTGGCCCAATGTACCTGCGTTTCGGCCGCCCTGAAGTGCCCAACTTTACCCCTGCCGACCAGAAATTTGTGATTGGCAAATCCGTTATGATGAACGAAGGCAGCGATGTGAGCATCATCGCCACTGGGCATCTGGTATATCCCGCCCTAGAAGCCGCCTACGAGCTGGAGCAGAAAGGCATCTCGGCAGAAGTTATCAACATTCACACTATCAAGCCTTTGGACAATGAAGCTATACTGAAGAGCGTGGTCAAGACCCGCTGTGTGGTCACGGCGGAAGAACACCTGATGAACGGTGGTCTTGGCGACTCGGTATGCCAGTTGCTGTGCCGTCAGCTGCCCACCCCTGTGGAGATGGTGGCTGTGGACGACCATTTCGGTGAAAGCGGAAAGCCCTTCGAGCTGATGGCCAAGTTCGGCTTGGACAAAGAACACATTGTCATCGCCGCCCAAAAAGCTATTCAACGCAAAGCCTAAGCAGCCCTGTCATGGAGCCTATCAAAGACCAAGACATATTAGACCTTTTCGGCCAGGAAAAGACCAAGGAGCAAGGTTTCAACCTGTTGGTAAAGAAATACAAACAGGAGATTTACTATAGCATCCGTCATTTGGTCTTCTCGCACGAAGATGCCAACGACATCTCCCAGAATGTGCTGATCAAGATATGGAAACATCTTGACCAGTTTCGGGGCGATGCAGGACTGAAAACCTGGATCAAGAAGATCTGTGTCAACGAGTCGCTCACCTTCCTGGAACGGAAGAAGAAGATGCTGAACATCATCGACGAGGAAGGTTACAACGACTACATCACCAAGACTGTGGCCGAGGACCGTTTCCTGTCGAGCGACAAAATCCAACAGCTGCTGGAGCAGGCCATTCAGCTGCTGCCCGAAAAGCAGCGGGCGGTATTCACCCTACGCTATTACGACGAGATGCCCTACGAGGAAATGACCAAGATTTTCGGGGGCTCCGAAGGTGGCCTGAAAGCCTCCTATCACTTCGCCGTGCAAAAAGTGGAAGAATTTTTATCCAAGCATTAAACTTCAGCAAAAAAAAATCGTCTCCTAAATATTCTATCAGCAAAAATGAAAAGTCTTGACGAAATAAAAAAAGAAAATCCTTTCTTGGTTCCCGACGGTTATTTCGACCAGTTGGAAAGCGAAGTGATGTCGAAGGTGAGAATGGAACAGAAACGAATTCACCGCAGAAGAATTTATACCATCAGCGTCGCGGCAGCGGCGGTTGTCGCCCTGCTTGTTGCCATCAATGTATGGATTTTCCTCCCCGAGGACAACAGCCAGAACACCGAATTAGCGGAAGAAGGCAGCAACAACAGCAACATACTGCTGGCTTCCAGAGGAGACTATGGCGTATTGTCCAACGGTGAAGCCCTTCCTGCCGTAGACTTCGAAGACAGCGATCTCGACAATGTAGACTATCAGATTTTGGATTATTACAGCGATGAAATGTCGCAACTGGACCTTTTATATTAATAGACAAATTATGAAACGTTTATCTCTGATTCTTGTTTTATCTTTGTTTGTTTTGGCTTTTGCAGCCACCCCGATGCGCGCACAGAATACCCCAAAAACGTGCACCTACACCCCCAGCGTAAAGTTCCCCGCTGAAAAGCCCGACTTCCAGGGAATTCTGCAACTGAAATTCAATTATATCAAGGAAAACCTGACCATTACCGGCAAAAACGCCGACAAATTCTGGGCTTTATATGAAAAATACATCACTGAGGAGAGCAAAATTCACGCGGAATTCAAGAAAGCTATGGATGAAAAAGGTATCAAGCGCGAGATCCTCAAAAGTGGAAAGGGTACCGATGAGCAGATTTCCGCTTATTTGAGCCAGAAGATGATTTTCAAAGACAAAATGTATTTGCTGGACAAGAAGTTCTACAGCGAAGCCAAGGTTTTGTTGTCGCCCAAAGAACTTTATGACTTCTATCATCTGGAACAGAGCTTCAAAGACCAGTGCACCAGAAGACAGCAGCAAGCCCAAGCGGCCAAAAAACAGGCCCAGCAACCAGCTCCCCAAAAGAAATAAATGAGTGGGATTTATATCCACGTCCCTTTCTGTCGGCGCAAGTGTATCTACTGCGCCTTTTATTCTGTTGCCTTGCTGTCACGAAAGCAGGACTATCTCGATGCCTTGCGTTGCGAAATAGAACAGACATTGGATTACCTGCCCTCACGGGAAATTGACACCATCTATTTAGGAGGAGGAACGCCTACCCTATTATCCATCAACGAGATCGAGGGCATTCTCACCAAAATCCGCAGGCATTACACGCTAAAGCCCGACGGAGAATTCACCATAGAGGCCAATCCGGAACAGCTAAGCAAGACTTATCTCAAAGACCTGCTCAGTCTCGGAATCAACCGCATCAGCATCGGGGTGCAGTCATTCAACGACGAGACCCTGCATTTTCTGGGACGACGGCACACCGCTGACGAGGCTCGCGAGGCGGTCAGCTGCGCCCTTGCCGCCGGCTTTGACAACATTTCTATCGACTTGATATATGGCATTGCCCAACGGCTACCCGGAGAGTGGGAAGCGGATGTGCGCGCCGCTATGGCATTGCCCATCAAGCACTTGTCGTGCTATGCCCTCACCAAGGAGGAAAACACCATGCTCTGGCGAAAAATCCACCGCCATGAGCTGCCCGACATGGACGAGGAGCTGGCCAACCGGGAGTTTCACCAGTTGCTGCAATGCTGTCGTGAAAATGGCTTTGATCAATACGAAATCTCCAACTTTGCCCGAAACGGCATGATTTCACGGCATAATACGGCCTATTGGGAACGCCAGCCATACCTTGGTTTTGGCCCCTCTGCCCATTCTTTTGACGGTCATTCGCGCAAATGGAATGTGAGCGACTTGAACCAGTATATCCAGGACATTGCCAGCGGAAGTTTCAGCGGTGACAGCGAGACTTTGAGTCTGAATGACCAATATAATGAATATGTGATGCTGGGGCTGCGGACCGCAAAAGGCATCAAGCTTGCACAAATTACCGAGCTATTCGGGGAGAAGTACCGACAGCTGGCAGAGGCGCAATTGCTACAGGTCAATCCAGAGCATTACCGCAGTGACGGGGATAGCGTTGTCCTTACTGATGAGGGGAAATTTTTCGCGGATGGCATTGCTGAGAATTTATTTTACATTTTGTGACTTGAGAGTATGACAAAGTGTCGCCTCTTCGAGGCTTGATGATAGATGTTGACACGCTTTCACCCCATACTGACGTATGGGGTTACTGAGATTACGCCTCTTCGAGGCTTGATGATAGATGTGGGTACTCTTTCACCCCATACTAACGTATGGGGTTATTGAGATTACGCCTCTTCGAGGCTTGAAATGTTACGATTGACTTCGTTCATAGCTTTTTCGAGGCCGATGGTGACGAAAGCCAGAAGGCCGGTGACGGCACGTTCAATGGCCGCGTCAATCAGGGGACGCTCCTCAGCGAAGAACTTTCCCAAGACAAAATCCACCTGATAACCCTGAGGGAAATCCTTACCGATACCCACTCGCAAGCGAGGAAAATTCTGATGGCCCAACGTCTCAATGATATGGCCCAGACCATTATGGGAACCGCCACCACCCTTGGGTTTCATCTTGAGCTGTCCCACTGGCAGGTCCAGGTCGTCGGACACCACCATGATACTTTCAGGACCGATTTTTTCCTGGGTCATCCAATATTTCACGGCCTTGCCACTAAGATTCATATAGGTGGTGGGAAGAATCAGCGTCAAAGAACGGCCTTTATACTTGGCATGGGCTACATATGCATGGCGACCCATATCGAACTTAGCGTCCAATTTCAACGCCAAAGCATTCACCACCTCAAAACCGATGTTATGGCGGGTGCCGGCATATTTGTCCTCGGCATTGCCTAAGCCCACAATCAGGAACTTTCTGCTATCGTCCATCCTCAGCCTCCTCTTCTTCCTGATTTTCAGTCATATTCACCAAGAAAGTGAAATTGACCTTTCCATATTTTCTATGCTGATAAAACTGGGGATGCTGCGAAAAATCGTGAGCTTTGGAATGCTCCATCACCAGCCAGCCATCCGGCTTCAGCAAATTATGTTCGAAAACATTATCGATAATATTCTCAATATTAGCCAATTCGTATGGCGGATCGGCAAAGATGATATCGAATTGCTGTTTGCAATGCTTGGTAAACACGAAAGCATCGGCTTTGATAACAGACACCTGGCTATAGCCCAACTTGCCAGCGGTACGGCGAATAAAATCGGCACAACCCTGGTGGTTATCGACAGAAGTCACTGACAGGGCGCCGCGGGAAGCGAACTCATAGGTGAGATTACCCGTTCCGGCAAACAAATCGAGCACCACCACACGGTCAAAATAGAAGTAGTTATTAAGTATATTGAACAGACTCTCCTTCGACATGTCGGTCGTAGGACGCACCGGCAAACTACTTGGAGCGGTAATCTGCCGACCTCTGTTTTTTCCACTGATAATTCTCATATTCTCCTAATCAATCCACAAATAATTATCCAAATATTTCTTTGCCAGGTTTTTCAATGGCGAGCGACGGTTTTCCGACACGATTCTCACCTCGGCATCTTTCAGATGACACTGCTGTTTCACATTCATAATATAATACAGTTCATCTTCCGCTGTCACATAATTAAAACGAGTGAGCAGCATCATGTTTCCTTTCTTTTCCGCATATATATCGAGGAATCCCTCGTGTTCGGCCACCCAAAGCAGCTGGTCAGCATGTTTTTCCTGCTGTACGTGGCGGCATATCAACTCCCAATAGCTGACAAAATGCTTGGCAAATGACAAGCGGTCCAGAGCATTTTTCTCATTCTGATAGAGAAAATACACCAACTTATACGGTTCCCTGTCACTGGCGAAGGTGGCGGCAAGCTTCGCAATGTCGAACTGCAGGGCCACAAACTTCTGGGCATCCTCAGCATGATACAATTCTTTGGGGATCACCACTGGTGGTTCGTTGGCGATAACGACCTCCACATCAGAGCTATCGGCAGCGTCTGTCTGAAAGAACTCCAATGCCTTCACGGAGAGGATATCGCCATCAGCATAGCGAAAGAACTGCTGACGGCTGGAATGCGCTCCATCTACAAGACAAAATCCATTTGGGTATAGCCAAATGGATTTGTCGCAGGTCAATAAACTGACTAATTTCTTCATTACTCCCAGTTACCGCTGGTGCTGGCTTCGGTAAGAGAACCCATCACCATGTCACCATACTGTGATTTGTATTGGGTTTCTTCTGAAAGGCCATTATAAAAAATCCAATTGATGAACTTGGTGAAAGCCGACGCATTGTCGGGAGTAATCGCCTTGTCCATATCCATCAGAATATCATCCAAAGGAACAACAATCATGTAAACAGGAATCTCGTAAGTCTTGCTGGCGATGGAACCCGTCTGGATATTGAATTTCGGGCCGTCGGCACCCAGCACATACTGCAGGTTTTTAAAATTTTCGGGAGTACGGGAATTATCCGTTTCCATCACCTTCTCCATAGCACTGATCTGCACGGTTTCCTTGCGTAACAGACCGGCCTTGAGAGCGTCTTTCTCATTCATACCTTCGGGAATCTCACCCACATTCTTGTCAATGTTCACGGTGCCGTTGTTAGCAAAATCAGCCAAACTGTCGGCATCGGCAAAATATTTCTTATTTTCGTTTTTGTACACAGCCTGTACATCACGAATGGTTATCAGTTTCTCCTTGATCAACTCGCACCTCTCCTTATAGATAGTACGGAATTTCTCAGGTCTCATGATACTTCTCATCACCATAACGGCCAAAACAATAACCNNAAACAACATTTTTGCAGCTTTCATATTAATAATATTGATAATTTTTAGACTTCAAATTTGTTTGCAAAAATAATAAAAAAAACGCTACAATGAACATTCTTCTGATTTTTTTGGAAAACGGATATAAACTTTTGATTTTCAACACATAAAAAGGAAAAGCATCTACGGAATCAACGACAGTTCGTTTTTTTTAGTATCTTTGCAGATTGTAAGAACCAAAACGCACAAGACCAGTTGTAAACACATGTACCTCCAACACATCACCCTTGCCAACTTCAAAAGCTACGAGAATGCCGAGTTCGACTTCTGCGAGAATGTCAACGGCATTGTGGGCGAGAACGGCTGCGGCAAAACCAACCTGCTCGACGCCATCTACTACCTTTGCTTCTGCAAAAGTTTCTTCTCCTCACAGGACCAGTATTCCGTCCGCTTCGACAGCGACTTCTTCGCCATCCACGGCGATTTTGTGAACCGGACGCAGCAGAACAGCACTCACATCAGCTGCACCTACAAAGTCGGGAAAAGCAAGTCGATGCGGGCCAACAAAAAGGAGTACAGCCGTTTCAGCGACCATATCGGGCTGTACCCGCTGGTCATGGTGTCGCCTTACGACAGCGACATCATCAACGAAGGGAGCGAAGTGCGCCGGAAATTCTTCGACATGATCATCTCGCAGTTCGACAAAGAATACCTGCAGCAACTCATTGCTTACCAGAAGATCATCTTACAACGCAACACCCTGCTGAAGAACTTCATCGAGCAAAGGACCTTCGACCCGTCCCTTATCGAGATATTTGACAACCAGCTGATTCCATTAGGGAATTACATTTATCAGAAAAGAAAAGAATTTGTTGAAAGCATCCTTCCGGTCTTCAACCAGCACTATCAGTACTTGTCACAAGGCCGCGAAAAAGTGGACATTCAGTACGAATCGGGACTGAATGACAGCGACTTTGCGGAGGGCTTACGGCAGAACGAGAGGGCCGACCGCAAGTCGGGCTATACCAACTTCGGCATTCACAAAGACGACTTCCTCTTCCTGATTGACGGTCGCTCGGTGAAACGCTACGGATCACAGGGACAGCAGAAATCGTATGCCCTGGCCCTCAAGCTCTCGCAGTTCGACTACATCTACGAGCGCAAGGGCATCAAGCCCATCTTGTTGCTGGACGATATTTTCGACAAGTTAGACAAGAAAAGAACCTCGCAACTGCTTGATTTAGTAGGAAAAGACCATTTCGGGCAGGTCTTCATCACCGACACCGATGAAGTGCGGGTGAATGACATTCTGAGTGGCAGGGGGATTGAGCATAGGATCTTTCGGATAAGTAATAGCTCTGACGGCATGCCAAAGGCATGAGACGTGCCGTCTGGCACAATTAACACCACACTGCGCCTTACGGCTTGTGTGGAGACAAGCACACCTCACTTCATCCACCACACTGCGCTTTGCTTGTGTGGTGTTAATTGCACTACGTGCGTTACGCCTCTTCGAGGCTCGGAGATATTGTGAGTATCCTTTTACCCCACACTTACGTGCGGGGTTACTAAGATATCGTACCTTCGGTACTTTATGAGAATTAACTTGTTGCATCCTATACTTGCGAGCAGGATTATTGAGATGTCGTATCTTCGAGGCAGTAGATAAGCTAAGAATTCCTCATTTCTGTCATAAAGGGGCGATATTTTTCCGAAATAATGAAGACTAATTACTATTTTGGAGAAATAATTTGGATATATCTTTCCCTCAACTAAACATTTTGTTCTTTATTTTTTTATTTAATTGCCATTTGTAAAATACGGCAACAATTTATATATCAATCATTTATAAATAATCAACAGAATAAAAACATTATCATTTCCGGCATCTTCTTTTCAAGAAAATAATTTTTCAGAAAAAGGTTTTGCGGAATAAAAAATTTTGTATTTTTGCAACCCAATTTTGAATGTATAAAAAATAAAAATAAAAGATAAGAAATGGCAAATCACAAGTCAGCATTAAAGAGAATCAG
>LXOW01171299.1_pt1 | contig 10201 bp, 8 predicted proteins | sample 1368591 | NCBI WGS metagenome assembly LXOW01 (sample SAMN04884650, study PRJNA319009) | bovine gut metagenome | isolation source: Cow rumen | host: Bos taurus | place: Italy: Legnaro (PD) | collected 2014-07-09
TGCTCCTTCTGAGCCTGGTTTATCTGGCCTTTTACCCTGTCCTGTATCTTCTGTTCCAAATTGAGTATCTCTGTCTCGTTGGAAAGAAGGTTTATTAGTTTTTCCAGCCTTCTGTTTACGTTTACAGTTTCAAGCACTTCCTGCCTGTCTGGAAGATTCAATGTGGCATTTGCGGCTATAGTGTCTGCCAGCTTTGCCGGATTTTTCATTTCCCCGTTTATGAAGGCCTTCGCATCCAGCGTTATATGTGCGGAAAGTTTTACATATTCCTCAAAAACCTCTACCGCACGACGCATCAACGCGGTAAGTTCCGGGCCTTCCTCCATTTCCTCTTCCATGTATACTGCTTCGGCGATGAAGAAATCCTTGTCCTTGGCAATGCCTATTCTTTTCACCCTTGCACGCTTGCGTCCCTCAATAAAGACCCGCATTGTTCCATTTGGCATTTTCAATGACTGCGTTATTGTGCATATAACGCCAAACTGGTACAGATCTCCTTCACTGGGTTCCTCAACCTTGCTGTTCTTCTGCGTAAGGGCGAGAATCTGCCTGTTCTGCTTCAATGCCTCCTCTATTGCGGAGACAGAACGTTTCCTGTCTACGGAAAGTGGCAATGGCATATATGGGAACATGACTACATCCCGTATCGCTATGGCAGGCATTATCTCGGATTTTCTTATAGGCTTCTTTATTTCTTCCATTTCAGATAAGGCAAAATTACGAACAAATTACGTTGAATATATAAAAACTACAAGGAGAAAGGCCAAATCAATGTTCGGCCTTTCTCCGTATTATGACAGACAGATTATATTTTCTTGCGGAATGAGAGAACCTCGTCTATGATTCCATATTCCTTCGCTTCCTCGGCAGACATGTAATAATCCCTTTCCATGTCCTTGAGAACCTTGTCATATCTTTGTCCGGTATGACGGGCTATGATTTCCGTGAGAACTTTCTTTGTATTCTGCATTTCCCTGTTCTCAATGTCTATGTCCGTTGCCGTTCCACCCGGACCGTAGAACTGCCTGACCTGATGTATCATTATCCTTGCATTTGGCAGTGCGAAACGTTTGCCCTTTGAACCTGACGCAAGCAGCACTGCTCCAAAGCTCATGGCCATGCCCATGCATATCGTATACACGGGAGCCTTTATGTACTGCATCGTGTCATAAATCGCAAGTCCAGCGGTGACAGCTCCGCCGGGAGAATTGATATAGAAATTTATCGGTTTCTCGGAATCCTCGCTGTCAAGATACAGCAGCTGTGCGATAATGGCATTTGCGGAGAATGTTGAGACTTCCCCTTCGTAGCTGCCAAAGAATACTATTCTGTCTTTCAGAAGCCTTGAATACAGGTCATAGGCTGTCAGATTCTGATTTGACTTTTCAAGAATATAAGGTATTACCATAATTTCCTACCCCCTTTTTTTGTTTATATCCGGNNATCTTGGCCTTTTCCTTGATGAATGCCATTGTCTTGTTTTCAACCATTGAGGAGCGTATGTATTCCTTTCTTTCCTCAAAGAGTTTTTTGGCATTTTCCTTTTCTTCCGGCGTTTTCATTGACTCAATGGCCTTGTTGAGCTCATTGTTCAAATCCTCGTCAGTGGCTGTTATGTTTTCCTTTTTTGCTATAGCATGAAGGATATAGGTAAGGGCAAGATTCCTTATTGCAATTGGCTTAAGCCTTTCTTCTGCCTTTTTCTCGTCTATGTTGTTGTTTCTTACACGTTTCTTGTATACCTGTATAAGATCGTATGTCTCCTCTGCTACGAGTGTAGGCGGAAGGGCAAAGGGATTGTTTTTTATAAGGGCGTTTTCAAGCTGTTCGGCAAGATCCTTTTCCGCGTTTTCCTCTTTCGCGGCTTCCATGTTTTTCTTTACATTGGCTTTAAGCTCCGCCTCGTCCTTTACGCCGCAGGCCTTGAAGAACTCCTCATCCATTGCGGGAACGACTTTTTCCTTGATTTCGGAAACGGTTGCGGAATATTTTATTTCCTTGTCGCCAAGTTTTGATACAAATTCCCTGGTTTCACCTTTTTTCGCACCAGTAAGTGCCTGTGCCATTCCCTGTACACCCTGGCTGGCATTGCCCATGTCAATTATGTCGCCCTTTATCTCGCTGCCGGGCATTACCTTGCCGTCCTCTATGCAGTGATAGTCTACGATAAGATAATGCTTGTCCGTCGCAGCCGTGTCGTCGCTGACAGGTTTGAGATACGCATTGTATTCCAGTTCCTGCTTTATCGCATTGTCAACTTCCTCGTCAGAAACCTTTACTGGCTGTCTGTCCGCCTTGATGCCTGTATAGTCCTTTACTTCAAAGACCGGAGGTGTCTCTACCTGTATTTCAAAAGAAAGGGATTTGTCTTCCTCATATTTTACATCCCTCAATATGGGCTGGACTACGGGGTTAAGATCCTTGTTCTGTTTGAAGATTTCCGGCAATGCTGCCTTGGAGGCTATGTCAACCATCTCGTCGCGCAATTCATTTGAGAACTGGTTTTTTATCATGGAAAGGGGAACTTTGCCTTTGCGGAAGCCGGGTATTTTGACCAGCTGCTGTAATCTTATAAGTGAATCATTGCAAAGGTCTTTTGTCTGTTTCTCGTCAAGCGTGACGGTGAAAAGATGCACACAGTCCTTGTTCTGTGTTTCCTTTATGCTCTTTCCCAAGTCTAAAGTTGTTTTCATTATGGATGTACTCCTGGATTTATTTGAGCAGCTATTGTGCCGGGACGGGGACTTGAACCCCGACGGAAGTGAATCCACATGATTCTAAGTCATGCGCGTCTGCCAATTTCGCCATCCCGGCTTGTTCTGCATAACCGCTGCAAAAATTATAGCATATTGCAACGGCATTTTTGCTGCTATATTATATTGTAATATTTTTTTTACGAAGTGTAAATTAGGAAAACACAGATAAAGTCCCTTTTTCTGTGTTTTCAATGAGCAATTAGCAATGAGCAGTTAGAAATTAGCAATTGAGGAAATTTCCTTAATGCCGTCATGCTGGACTTGTTTCAGCATCTATGTAATTTAAAAATGTTGTTTTGAATAACAAATTTTGAAATTTTGTTGCTTGAAATCACATTTTGAAAAAAAGGTCAAAAAAAACAAAATTAAAAATCTGGATTAAAAATTTCAAAAAAATAAAAANNAAAATGGATTAAAAATTTCAAAAAAATAAAAAACGTGTTAGATTTTTAAAAAAATAAAAAATTAGGTTAAAAATTTTAAAAATCAAAAAAAGATTAAAAAATTTGTAATTTTCAAAATTCGGAAAAAACATTAGAGATTCCCGCTAGCAACATGCGGGAATGACGATTATATGAATTTCTCCGTGTTTTCCTTGGAACGGTTTATTTCTTCGGCAGGAAGCGGCTGAATCTTTTCTGCAAATAGCCTGTTATTGTTTGTTTTTCTTTCTCACTGAAAAATCCAATGTTCCAAATTGCGACAGGATAAAGAACCGTACATATTATTTTGACAGGTATTGCAAATGCCCCTTTGTACAGATATCCAGGAATAAAGCATATCGCCGCCGCTAGGCACAGAAGCATAACCTTCTTCCATTGATATGGTATCGGATATATTTTCCTAGAGAACAGGTACATCATTATGCACATAATCGCATAAGATGTCATAAGCATTATCGCACCGCCCAACATTCCCAGCCTGGGTATCAGCAGATAATTTCCGGCAAGGCTTATAAGCGAGCTTGTTATTGCGACAATGGCAGAAATTTCGGATTTCTGCGTTATGATTATAGATGCCTTTAGGTTTACATACACCCCGTGAAGCACGAATGCTCCAAAGAACATTGGTAGAAGGTCAAGCGCACCCCAGTATTTTGGACCAAAAAGTGATTTTCCGAATATACTTATCTGTACAATGTCTCCTATAAAGAACGAAAGCATTATCCAGGCCGCAAGACTGAATGCAATAAAATAAGTGAAGATCTTTGAGAACAGTTGTACTGTATCCTCACGGCTGTATTTGTTCTTTCTGCGTCCAAGTATAAAAGGCTTCCACGCCGTATCAAACATATTGACAAGCAGCTGCATGAAAATTCCCAGTTTTACCGCCGCCTGATAAATTCCCACGGCGGATTCTCCCAATGTCTTAAGCATTATGGGACGGTCAAAGATCTGCACAACCATTATTCCGGCTTCAGCAAAGAAAAGCGGCCATGCGTACTGAAGCATTTTTTTTAGTATTTCCTCAGTTCCTGGCTGTTTCCTGAATGAGAAAATCCTAAATTCGGGCAGGACAAAGATTATCTGTAATATGGATTGTGCGATATTTGCCCAGAATATGGCATCTATGCTCCATTTTAATACCCCTATGAAGATTACAATCAAGGCAATGTTGAATATTATGCTTAGTGATTTTATCAGTGCGAATTTTTTTGCCTTGTGCCTCATCTGCAAATCCGCAAAAGGGATTATCAGCACTGTGTCCAGCACAAGTATCGCGGAGGCGAAATAAACATATTTTACGGCAATTCCGCCCAGATCTGCCCAGAAAGGCGCGAATGCACACAGGACAAATGTCAGTAATGCCGTTGTTCCCATCTGGCATTTTATCGCGGCGGAAAATGCCAGTTCCCGATTGTTGAAATATTGCTGATATGCCTGATCCAGCGCATAATGGTAAACTATGTTGATGAATGCTATGTATGAATAAACACCGGCCACAATGCCATACTCACCAGTAGGCAGAAAATGAGTGTAAAACGGTGTAAGGAGGAAATTTAAGAAACGGCTTACTACGTTGGCAATGCCGTAAATGGCGGATTCCTTGCCTAATGTTTTGATTTCCGTGTCAATCAGTGTGTTTTTTTCTGATGTATTCTCGGATTCTTCTTCCATTTCCGGCCTGCGAGTACGGAACAAACTAAGTTTTCTTACTTTTTTCCCTTTGTTATCCATATAGGGTATTTTATATAATGATGGATAGCTTATGCAATTAGGGAAACGCAGATAAACTGATTTTATCCGCATTTCCAATTAGTAGTTAGCAATGAGCAATTAACAATTGAGGAAAATTTATTTAAATGTATTGCCATTGTGCATACAATATAATGACAATGTATATACAATTGTAATATAAAAATGATTCTGTCAAAGTACAGATTGCTTAAAATATATTTTTTTTGGTAATTTTATGAAAATGAANNTCCACAAGGGTTGAAGGCGGGCTTTCCTTTGAGACCGTATCCATGCAGAAAAAGGAAAAAATAGCATCCGCGTCCCTGGAATGGAAGGGAAAGGCGGAAATTATGACAGCTACAAAGGACGGCGACGAGGAGGAGGAAGCCGCAAGGCTGAATCTGATGATTGCCGGAATGATACTTGAAGGCGAGACCGATGTGAAAACCGCCTTGGAAAAAAGACAGAATGAATACATAGAGGCGTTCAAGGCCTCTGCTAGCGAGCCTGACAATGGCAATTTCTCATTGACGTGGAAAAGCGGACTTTCCGGAAAGGTTGTTTCCGTATCGGGACAGTTCATAAGCTATGTGGTGTCGGATCATTCAATAATATCCGGCGGCAAGAAAAACGTTGTTGAGAATTATTCCGTTTTTGATAGGCAGGAAGGCCAGGGAGTGCCACTAAATTATTTTATCCCAGAGGAAAATAATGCGGAGCTGGAAAAAATCATAAGGGAAACACTTGTCCAGGACAAGGAATTTTCCTCCTATGAGGCTTTGAGAAACGATTTTCTTAAAGACGATCTTGAAATTACGCAGAATTTTTATGCGGATGACCTGGGTATTCACTTTGTATACAATGCTGGTGAGATAACGGACGAGGCCGAAGGCATAATCAATATCCTTGTAAGGTGGGATGTGCTTAAAACCCTGCTAAATCCGGGAATCATGTGATAAAAATAGGTCTTTTGTCCTTGTAAATCATTGTTTGATTCACTAAAATATTAAATAAGATACTCTAATTTAGGAGTCTTTATGAAGAAAGCCATATCAGGATTTTTGCTTTTCACATTGATGTTGTCCCTTGGCAATTATGCCTATGCTGGTTCATTGATGGATATGATCAAATCCAGGAGCTTGCCAGTTCCAACTGCCAGGGTTTCCAAACAGCAAAATGCCTCCTCGTATAACCAGAAGGACGAATGGCTTGTAATGGTGTACATTGCCGGCAGAAACAATCTTACCAATTTCGCGGCACAGAACGTAAACCAGATTGAAGCNNGACGAATGGCTTGTAATGGTGTACATTGCCGGCAGGAATGACCTGACTACTTTTGCCCCTCTTAATGTCAATCAGATTGAATCAGGACTGTATACAGCGGTTAATTCACAGGCAAAACTTACACCGATAAAATTTGTCGTTGCATATTCAAACATGGAATATGGTTCTGATTTTACTGGCGAGGAAGGTATGACCGCGTACCTTGTTCAGCCTGATTCGGACATGAACACAATGAAGTCCCAGAATCTGTTCCAGATGAAAGGTGCGGACAGTGGCAACGTGAGAAGTCTGGATTATTTTGTTTCAAGAGCCGTAAGCCAGTTCCCAGCGAGAAAAAAAGCCTTGATTATATGGAATCATGGCAAAGGAATTGAGGGTATAGCTTCAGATTTCGTTTTCAATAGTCAGATGGAAATCAGGAATCTGAGCAAAACTCTTGAATCCCTTGTAAAAAGAATGAACAGCAAGTTTGACGTGCTTGCCATGGATGCCTGCCTTATGCAGATGGCATCTGTTGCCTACGAGTTCAAGGATTATGCCAAATACATTGTCGCATCGGAACAGCCAATTCCCGGAGAGGGATATCATTATGAGGCCATAGCGCAAAATGCCGCATTGAACAATCTTGATGCGGAGGACTTTTCCAGACTGCTTGTTCAGACATATTCGTCAAAATATTCAACAAGGAATTATGGATTTCCAACAACCCTTTCTTCGATAAGATCCTCGGCTATGCCTGCCCTGCGTTCCAAAATAAACAAATGGACGACTGAGATAATGAAGGACAGGACATTTTACAAAAATTTTGTGAACTCAGCCGCATATATGAGAACTCCAAAAATGTTCCACTATTATTCTTCCGTGGATCTTACTGCTCTGATAGATGAGATAAACAAGGTTCAGAATGTAAGTCCAGCTATAGTGGCGGCAGGGAATGATTTGAAAAATTATATAAACAATTCACTCTTTGTTGAGAATTTCTCCCAGAATCATGAGTTCAGCAATGGCATTGCCGTTTATATGCCATTTTGTTTTGATGCACAGAATAATGAGCTTTATGAGAAACTGTTTGATGATTCCTGCGAGTATAAGGCAAATGTTTACGAGGGACTTAAATTTTCAAGAGAGTCCGCATGGGATGATTTTGTCAGAAATATCCCAACTTTCTACAAGGAGATTTCAAATAACAATTAAAGGCGGTATATTATGAAAATGAATAAAATACATATATTTTTGCTGGCATTGGCTTTTTCTGCCACAATGCCGGTATTCGCGGCTGAAGATGCTGACAAATGCGATTCCCCGTTCAACACATCTTCAACAGTAAGCGTCAGGTTGAAAAAATATACTGCCTGCATAAACAAGGGCAGCTATATCCAGGCCGAAATGCTGCTAAAGGACGACAGTGTGCTGGCAAAGCTGAATAAGAAATCCTCGCTCAAGCCGCAGGCCGTAGCCCTCAAGGATCTGTATGATCTTCTTGACAAGGATTGGCCGGAAAACCGCAGCAATGATCTGACAAAGGCCCTGCTCAATCGCATAGGCGATGACAAGGTTCTCTCACTTTCCGGCGTAGGTCCGGAAATAGAAAAGCTGATCCCCTGGGTTCGCAAGAATATCAAGAGATACAGTCCAAAGAACGGCGGAATCAAGGGCATATATACCTTGCAGAAGGCGATAAGGGACTGGCAGCTGATATTCGGAGACGCTGAATCAAGAACATTCACATGGAGCGGATATTCGGAAAACCTTGTAGTGACAAAACAGGACTGGCTTAAGGCGACCCTGTTCAAGAGAAACCTGATCCTGAAGCAGATAGCCGAAGGCGAGAAAAACAAGATCCTGTCCCAGATAAAGAAAGGTGAGCAGGTAAGCGAATACAATTTCATAAAGTATTTTGATGAGATGGTGGAAGAGGTTGAAACCGCCAAGCAGGTGAAGCACGCAATGGCCAAGGCGGAAAATTCCAATGTCCTTACCGCGAAACAGAAAAAGGAATTGCAGAATGCCTCGTCTGATTCCGAAAAGGCATATCTGTTGAACAAGTATTTTGATGGCGCGAAGGTAAGCAGGGATTCCGACATACGTCTCGGCATTAATGCCAACAGGGTATCCAATGCCAATGAGATGTTCAATGATTCCAGCCGCAAGACCGTTGCCGGCCTTGTAAGGACATCATTGAATACGCAGCTCAAAAACACTACGGCAGGCAGCCAGGCATTGAAGGGTGGACTGAAACTGGAAATAGGATATTGTGATACCGGATATTCCGAGGTCAAGGAAGATGGCACAATAGTTGTAGATGAGGCCATGGTTGAGCAGTTCATGCGTATGAAAGGCTACACCCCGGCATCCCTTGCGAAAAACAAGAAACAGGTTGAGGAACTTGCTAAATACGTTTCCCCGACGGTAGTTTATCAGTCCGCGATACGCGATCAGGACAAATGGGCAAAAAATACATACAAGCCCCGCACACAGGAAGACGAGATTGACGCCCTTTCCAGGGAAGCCGTATATATGAAGGAGAAAATGCAGAAGGACAAGGATTTCCAGTCCCTGTTCTCCGAGGTTGAGGATTATTCAACTTATGCCGCGAAGCGTATTGAGAATGCGAAACTCTACACACAGGGCAAGAAATCCTTTGCCGACAGTGTGAGAATGGATAATCAGAATCTGCCCACGATAAACTCCGCAATGGCCAATACGCTCAACATTCTGAATGAGGAAATAACCCGCATTTCCAAAATGACCGCGGCGGAACGCAAGCTGGAACGTCCTAACGAGAAGGCACTCATACCTTACAGCACGGCAATTACATACACTCCTGATGAGCTTAGATCATACATAAGCGGAATACAGTATGATGCTCTTGTAAAGATGAGGGACAATATCCTTAAGAGCAAGTATGAGACGGACTACAACAAGAAGGCCATTGAGCAGTCCAGAAAGACATACAATGAGCTTTTGAAACAGGAAAAATGATGAAAAATCTGAAATTGCTATTAATGGCGGCAATATCCGCAATGACGCTTTCCGCCTGTGCTGCGAACAAGACACAGGCGGATACGACAAAGACTACTGAAATGCCCAGACATCTCGCACAACGCGACTTCTCACTTCATGCGGTAAATTCAAATGGTGAAAAGACCATCGTAAAAGGCAATGACTGGTTCAGTTTCGCAGTGCCTGTAGGCTGGAGCACCACTGTTGATTCCGAAAGCGACAAGGAATACAAGGTGTATGAGTTCAAGATCTATCCGCCTAGCGAAGGCACTAAGATGCCAAGCACGATGTTCGTGTCATACTATGCCGAGGACAATGAGGACATTGCCACCTATCAGGAGTTCATAAGGGTAAATTCCCAGAACATACTGCGTGGCGGAAAAACCGTTGAATGGGAAAAGTATGAGCCGGTAAAGGAAGGCAAGGTTGCCGGACGCAATGCGTACATCGTTGCCAGAAACTGCCGTCATTTCCTGCATCCAAACAGCAAGGATGACACGGCGGTTATGAAAAAGGAAAAGATGTATGTAATTCCTGCCGAAAAAGGCTATTATGTCATACGTTATGCGGCTGAGGAACAGTATTTTGACAAGAATCTTGCCGCGTTTGAAGACATAGCGAGCAGTTTCCTGGGACTTTACTGATAACGATAGTTGTCTCAATTACAAGCGGCGGATTGAAGAACAATCCGCCGCTTGTTTTATGTAATGGAAACGCAGAAAAATGGGCTTTTTCTGTGTTTCCAATGAGCAATTAGCAGTGAGTAATTAGCAATTGAGGAAATTCCTTAATATCGTCATGCTGAACTTGTTTCAGCATCTCGGCAGAAAAAAAGATTATAGTTATAATAAAAAATCATAACTTATAATTAGATATAATCTATAGTCATAACTATTTTTGAAAAAACGATAAAATCCCGCCATAAAAACTCCGTGAGTGTCCGTATGCTCACGGAGTTTTCAATGTCAAAACAAACTGTTT
>LXOW01110018.1_pt1 | contig 10194 bp, 9 predicted proteins | sample 1368591 | NCBI WGS metagenome assembly LXOW01 (sample SAMN04884650, study PRJNA319009) | bovine gut metagenome | isolation source: Cow rumen | host: Bos taurus | place: Italy: Legnaro (PD) | collected 2014-07-09
TAAACCATCATTATTTGGATTTACATATATGCCCATCTTGCTTACCTCATTTATAAGTTTAGCATATTCCTTTTACTTAGACAATAATTGGAAATTGCTGAAACGAAGCAAACATGGTATGTGAAAACTAAAACTTTTCTGTAGTTAATGAAGCTTAACAAATAATGNNGAGGGGTATTTGATTGTGATTTATTTTAGTTTGTTAAATTCTTCCTCTTTAACTGGTTCAAGCCAATCTGTAGAAACATCTTTTCTATCATTCATAATAGAAATATGCTGAAACATTGTATTTGGTGCAGCTCCATGCCAATGTTTGGTGCCCTCTGGAATAGTAACAGTCTGACCAGGTAAGAGTTCTTTTGGTTCTTGTCCCCAAATCTGATAATAACCTCTGCCTGATTCTGCAACCAGAACCTGACAGCTCTTATTGTGAATGTGCCAGAAGGTGTGGGCTCCATTAACAAAGGTTACGTTTGCAACTGGCAATTTTTCATCGGTTAACTTAGCAAGATATGTAGTGCCTGTAAAATATTTATTGTATGGATTTATATCTCCAAGTGGCATTACAGCACCACCAAGTTTCTTTAACTGATCTATTATTTCTTCTTTTGGTGGCACTGAATAAGCTTCTGTTTTAGCTTTTTTGGTTTCAACTGGTTGAGATTTTTTCATACCTGCTTCGACTTCTTCCAAACACCTGATAGCATTTAAAGTTCTTGGAAAACCTATATATGGTAATGCGGCAGTAAATGCACCAATTATTGTCTCTCTGGAATTGCCGACAGCAAAATTACCTGCTATGTGACCTTTTAACTGAGGTTCTGTTCCTAACGCGGCTAAAGCCGACATTGTAAGCAATTCACGCATTTTCATATCGAAAGTGCCTCTTGTGTAAGTGTCACCAAAACAGAAAGAAGCAAGATTATCCTGTATGTGCATAAGGTCTGCTGGAGAACTTTCACGCCCTTTTAAAATTCTATCACCAAATGTTTTTACCTGAATATCAAGACCTTTTTTGAATCTTGTTTCTTCTGTAACTGTGCCTTGATTTTCTAAAGGAAGCTTGATTTTTTTATCTTTGAAAACATCATTGATTTCATCTAATGCTTCAAAAGCTCTGCCAAAACCAATATAAGGAGCAACATGATAGATAGCTTCCCTGATTTGTAAAGGCGTAACACCTGTTTTTAAAGCCCCTTTAACAGCTTTTTTCAATGCGGATTCATGCTGGTTTGTTGCAAGAATTACAATGGTTACAAGCTGTCTGGTATCATCAGGAAGTTTGCACTGTTTTACTATATCTCCATAGACAAAGCGTTTCATTGTTTCTGCTAACTCAGGGTCTGTTTTGGCTTCTTTCATTTCTCTTTTGCCAAACATCTTAGTATAAGTTTCTTCACTAACTTTTACTCTGTCGTAATCAGCAGCATAAGAAAATGTAGTAATCATAGCAAGACCAGCCAATAAAGAAATAGTAATATTTTTTGTTTTCATATTAATTCCTTTTAAATATATTAATGAAGTTTGAGCCCATGAAGCATTTTTACAAATTGTGGGCTAGAATGGTCAACAATTTCACTATGACCTAAATCTTTTTTAGCTATAACAGCCATATCTTCATCAGAAAGTGTAAAGTCAAAAATATCAATATTTTGTTTCATTCTTTCTACATGAACAGATTTTGGAATAATAACAACGCCTCTTTGCATATTCCATTTAAGAGCGATTTGAGCGGCTGTTTTTCCATATTTATTACCTATAGCAGTAAGTTCTGGGTCTGTAAAAATACCATGTTTTCCTTCTGCTAACGGCCCCCAAGCCATTGGGACAACTCCGTAATCCTTCATATTATTCAAAGCTGATTCCTGCTGGAAAAACGGGTGAAGTTCAACCTGATTTACTGCTGGAATAACCTTAACAGTTTCACAAAGATTTGCAAGAATAGCCGGATAGAAGTTTGCAACCCCAATTGCTTTCAGAATTCCATCTTTATATGCTTCTTCCATTGCTCTATAAGCCCCGAAATAATCTTTCATCGGCTGATGAATAAGATATAAATCAATATAGTCAAGATCAAGCTTTTTCAAAGAAGTCTGAATAGCTTTTTTAGCTTCTTCATAATTTGTATCTTGAACCCAAAGTTTTGTAACAATAAAGAGTTCTTTTCGGGTAGTCAAACCATCTGCTATAGCTCTTTTAATAGCTTTTCCTACAGCTTCTTCATTCATGTAGGCGGCTGCAGTATCTAAAAGTCTATATCCAGTTTTTATAGCATCGTAAACAACCTGTTCACATTGTGCGGCATCTGGAATCTGAAAAACTCCGAAACCTTCCATTGGCATTTCAGCTCCAGTATTTAATTTTACGTATTCCATATTCCCTCCAGTAATTTAAAAATGTTTAATTTACTAAATTATAAACAAAAAAATATTGAAAAATAAAATACTATTTTTGTAATCTACTATAACTTATAGGCATAGTGNNCTATGTCTAATATTTTAAATTTTTGTATATAGGTTTTAATCCCTGGTGCTATTTCTTTCGCTTATGTTAATAAAGTAGCGTTATCTAGGGTAGCTTTAATCAGAATTCAATTATATTAAACAAATTGCTACTTAAATTATCAAAGAAATCTTTAAAGCGGTTTTGTTTTTCCTTTTTGCAAACAGCATAATAAGTTANNATTATTGCCTGTTTTTATCATAACATCTGTTGTAAAAAATGGAAATGCCGAAGATTTTACCAATTCTTTAAATGTTTCTCTGTTATGTTGCATAAGAAATTTTGCATTTGGCATTTCTTTTTTACATAATTCATACCAGAAACCTATTTTTGAATATATTAGTATTGATTCTCCGTCAAGCTCTTTTAAATACAAAGATTTTCGCTTAGAAAAGTTATGATTTTTTGGCAAAGAAAAGTAAAGATTTTCACTTCCGCATTTCTTTGATATTAATTTATCTGATTTAATTTTATAGTGGGTAATAATTATATCGTAAAGATCATTTTGAAGGTTTTCTTCTAATAAAGAATCTGTATTTACTTCTGAGTTAATAATCATACTTTCGTAAGTCTTAGTTAAAATTGACACAATGTTGCTTAATGGAACTGGAGTACAACTTCCTATACTAATAGTATGCTTGCTTCTATCAAATGCTCTAACTGCTTCGATTAAATTCTTGCTCTGCTGAAGTATGCTATTGGCATATTCTGCTGTAAGTATGCCATTTTCATTTAAAGTAATTCTGTTTTTTTGTCTGTTAAAGAGTTTTACCCCAATTACTTTTTCCAACTTTTGCATCGACCTTGTAAGAGCAGGTTGTGAAATACATAATTTATCGGCAGACGCAGAAAGAGTTCCTGTTTCAGCAAAAGTAGCGATATGCTCAAGCATATGAATCTCTAACATTATAACTTCTCCTTTTTACTATGCTTTTTAAGTATAGCATAATAAGTAGAAGTTATAATAATTTTTTATTATTATCGTGAATTTCTTTCCCAAAACTTAACAGCGTTATCTAGCCAGCCTTCTGCCACACTGCCAGTTCCTAAACCAAAACCATGAGATAGACCTTTGAAAATTTCTATTTCAGCATCGGTTCCATTGGCTTTTATTCTTTCTATCCTCCTTTGCATAGTTCTATAGTTTGCAATTCCATCACTTGTACCAACACAATTATATGTTGGAGGTTCGTTTCCAAAGACTTCTGACAAGCCAGTATATTGCATTATTACAGCAGAAGGTTTTGGATAAGCTTTTTCTCCAAAACTTTTTGTTCCGTAAGAACCTAACCATGCAGCCATTCTAGCACCAGCAGAACCACCCCACAAAGAATAGTTTTTAGTATTAACTTCAAGTTTTTCAGAATTTTCAGATATGAAAGCTATTGCCCTGGCTAAATCTTCACAAGCTGTTTGAGCACCAGGTCTATAGATAAGTGCGAAAGCATTATAACCCTTTTTTGATAACTCTAATGCATGTGGAAACGAATCGTGCATTGCACCTACAAATTCGAAGCCACCTCCAGCATTACAGATTGCGAACTCTGCCCCCTTTTTCCCTTTAAAGAAAAATAGACCAGTATTTTTCTTAGCTGGGTCAATTTTTTTCTCGTCATCGCTGTAAATATCATAGAATATTTTTTCTCCAGCTAGAACATGGCTTTTAAAATAATTGGCTATTTCCACAGTTTTATCTGGTCTTATATTGCTGTACCAAGTTAGAGATAGGTTTCCTAATGTGTTACCAGAATAATACCAGTTGTTTACTGGAAAAATTAGTTTGCAATATTCACCAAAAACAGGGTCATTGATAACTTCGCTGATTTTTGTATTTGTAGTATATGGCGTAAAACCAGAATTTTGGTTATTATTTGTATTTCCTGCCAAACAAATTGAACACATAAAAAAACAAGGATTGCGATTATTGATTTCATTGTAGCGTTTTATTATTTCGCCAAACCTTTATCTATTAGCCATTTTTCCATAACATCAGCTACTTCATTATTGTTAAGATCAGCCATTAGAAAATGAGTATTCCCTTTTATACCAATATCTGGCAGATAAACTACCGAACAGTCACCACCGTATTTATTTACAACTTTTTCCCATTTTCTGGCAAGGTTCAACCTTACTCGCCAATTGTCTTTTCCAAAATTATCTGTAGGTTCTGAAGGAATATTGTCTCCAAAATAAACTACTATAGGTATTTTGGTGAGCTTCATAAAATCTTCCATTTTCATGGATTCGCCAACAGCTGGAAATGGGCTAGAGGTTTTTTCTGCTTCTGGAACTTCGCCTTCTGGGAAAGGGAAAGCACCTGGTTCTAGAGATATTATGCCTTTAACTTTGTCTGATTTTAGAGCTGTATGCCAGCCAGGTCCGCCACCAGCAGAATGTGTTATAATTACTCCATCACCTGCTTTTTCAAAAACTGCCGACATAGCGTCAGATATTACTTCTTGATCAAAAGCACCAGTATCGGGAGTCATTTGATGGAAAAACTGTTTTAAAGATTCTTCATCTCTTGGAACTTGAACATTGTCGTAAATATTAGGCCATTCACCGATTCTGAAAGTGTTATACCAAAGCTGATCGTCAGGCATTGCTCTTAATTGATGAGGAACAGTAGACTGTCCTGCTTTGCCTCTCCTTGGCTGATCAACTACATAAGTTGGAAATCCCTTTTCTAGAAATATATTTTGAAATCCATCTCTGCCATCTGGCGTAGTTTCCCAGCTTTTGCCCGATTGACCATAACCATGAAGGAAAACTAAGCAATGCTTTTTAGCATTAACTGGTTTTTGATAGAAAACATAAGCATGATCACCATGAAGGGTTTCACCTGCAAAGTCTGTTGGCTTACTTCCATCATATTTGCCTAGTGCTGTAATTGTTTTTCCGCCAGCCATAAAAGAACCTTGGTCTGCAATAGTAATTGGCTTCATTGCATAAGCAGAAGAAGATATACCTAGAGCAGTTATAAATGTTAAAAATTTTATTTTATTCATTTTTTCTTCCTTGTCTATAATTTGGGAAACTACAAGGGTTCACGACATCTCCATCTTTGAGTTTATGTTACAGTGATTCTTTCAATACTTCATATAGTTCTTCTTTTGTGAATTTCTTGCAGCAACCGGGAGTCAACATTGTTGTTTCGGCTATTGCCTTGAAATCTTTGTCAGAAGTTATATTCATTTCAGAAAGTTTAGTCGGTAATCCAGTTTCTTTTATAAAAGCAGATAAGGCTTCTATAAAAGCATTGGCAAGTTCTTCTTCTGTTTTCCCTTTTGATGATATTCCCCAGACTTTCGTTGCCAGACGTGCGAACTGCTTGTTAGCTTCAGGTTTCATGTGACGGTATAAAGCAGGATTCAGTGCGGCAAGGCCTTGACCATGATTACAGTCTGTATAAGCCCCTAACTGATGTTCCAGCATATGGCATTGAAAATCTGTTGTTTTGCCTATTTTCAACATTCCATTTTCAGCTACAGCGGCTGCCCAAATCAATTCACTTCTAGCCATAACATCCTTTGGATTTTTCAATGTAGTTCTCATATTACGTATAATATTTCTTTGAGTAGCTTCGTTTATCTCATCAGTTAAATTAACTTCTCTTGGTGAGCCCATATAGGTTTCCATGCAGTGGCTTAAAGAGTCAAATGCACCAGAAATCACCTGTTTCATAGGCATTGACATAGTATAAACAGGGTCTAATATAGCAAAGCTGTAAAAAGCACCCCACAATGGAGACTTCATCATTTTATCGGTGTTTGTAATGACGGCGCCGTTATTCATTTCAGCACCTGTTCCAAAAGCAGTAACAACAGCGCCCATTGGAATAAATTCTGTAGGTTGCTTTTTTTCAGAATATTCGTATTCCCAAATGTCTTTTTCTAATTTTGCCTGAGCGGAAACAATCTTGCAACAGTCTATTACTGAACCGCCACCTACTGCTAAAATAAAGTCTATGTTGTTTTCTCTGGCAAGTTTAGCTCCTTCTAAAACTTTATTATAAGTTGGATTAGACATTATTCCAGTAAACTCTACGATAGTTTTACCAGAAACCTTTAAAATATTTGTCAGTTCTTCATAAATACCATTTTTCTTAATTGAACCACCGTCATAAGCAAGCATCACGTTTTTGCCAACTTTTGTTAACTCTGCTGGCAAATTATTTTGCGCTGTTTTTTCACCAAAGTATACTTTAACAGGGTATGAATAAGTAAAAGCTTCCATTTTTATTCTCCAATTCTAAGAATTTAAGCCCATTTCATAGATTTCTACTTCTATAAGATGTAAAATAACATATAATTATAATTTATAATATTAACAGAATTTATATTGTTTGTATTATGATAAATGCGTAATCTACTATAAATATTGATTATAGTAGCTAAAAGAAGATTAAAATAATTGTTTATTGATAATATCCGAATGTAAAAAAGTAAAAAAACGTACAGAATTTTTCCGTAAAGTCTCAGGGAAAACGCATTAAAATAAAATCTATATTTTTTTACTTGTTATATTCTTTTGGTTTCAGTAAATNNAAATAGTATAACAAATACCATCTTTTTTAAAGACTGCCGCCAAGGAATGGCGGCGTGCAAGCGGTAACAGGATGTGTTAACCGCTGTAGGGATGTCTGCGTCAGCAGACAGGGAGATTTTTAATAACAATGGTTTTCGGACAAAACTTTAAAATAAACATAGCTTAAAGGAACCGCATAAGGGTAACCGCTATCGCCGATTACAGCTAGAACACCTGATTTGCAGTTATTTAGAATTTCTTCACATTCTTCTTTTGATAATTGTTGCTTAAACCTACGCATTGGCCGAAACATATTTTTCACCTTCAATACTATTTTTTATGAACTTCAGTTTGAAGTAATAGAGTATAGTTTCTTATTTGAAGTTTTTCTTCTCTAGACAAAAGTTTGTAATACTTTCTTATTTTAGTCATTGATTTGGAGAAGTCCTCATAAGATAGCTTCTTTGCTTCTTCTAATAACTTGTTTATCATATTATTCATTGCAGAAACAGGAGTCCAATTTTCACAAAAGATATCACTGGAACCATTTGGAGTGTATTGCGCTGAATTGAAATTAGCTGTTCCTGAATCAGATTTTATTTTCCCATTTTCATCACGACCAAGCCAATTATTCTTTAATTTTTCTACTTTACCTCTTGATATTTCGCTTTGTCTTGATTGAGCAAAAAGCCATTCGTAAGGATAATCAATCTGATATCCATATTTCCAAGTAGACATGTGAGTGCCTCTTGTAAATGTACCCCAATATATACCTGAACCAGGCAAAGTATTATCGTTAGAAGTGAGTTTTACATCAATTTTGTATTGTTCATCTAGAGAAATATAGGGATCCCATTCCTCATGTGGAATTTTAACTCCAGCAGCTTCATAATATTCAGCAAACTCTTTCCATTCACTTGTTGACATCAAGTCATCCAAGCAAGTATGAACAAGAATATTATCATCAGAAACCATGTAATACCAGTTCTTGAAGTTTTCTTTATCTAGACCAAAACCATTAAATGAAATAGGATCTATTTCTGGAGTTCTAGTTGGCGCTCCATTGTGTTGGAATTCTTTGTTGTAATTGTTTGACCATTGTGCTCCAATTATAGCTATTCCACCGAAGAAATTATCACGCTGCGAAGCCATATTTAAAATGGTCATTCCACCCATTGATTGTCCTGATCCATAAATTCTATTTTCATCTATATATTCTCTGTATTTATCGAGAATTTCATCTATTAGTTCCCAAATAGCTGTATTTGCTTCACTTGAAGCATCCATATCATTTGTTGAACGGCGAGTTTCCTCTATTTGTGGAACAACTACTATTGCAGGATGTTTCTTTTGAAAATCTTTATTTGAAAGTTTTACTGCTGCTTTTGAAGATGTAACAGCAGCCATTGGATCAGTATCATTACCGCCAGCGTGTTCCATGTGTATAACTAGCGCAATATTACCTTTGTTAGCTTCTAAAACATCTTTGCTTGGAACAAATATAGAGTATGGCATTTCAAAATCTTCGTATTTTCCAGTATATTCGCTGTAACAATTATTAGCTTTAAAACCGCTATCACCAATGTGATTTATAGTCCAACCGCTTTCTTTGCTAAATTCAGGAAGTATAATTTTATTTTTGTCTGTTTCTATAATCTTTTTAGAACCTTTTTTGCCATTTCTATTAAATTCTTGATATTTTACACTGTAATTTGATATTTCTTTTGAACTTGCTTTTATTATACTTCCGTCAGATGCAAAAACATCACTTAACTGCTTTATTCCTGCCATCATTGAAGTCATATAAGGCAAATTCTGTCCACTCATCATATAAGAAGTATTTAATTCAATAATTACATATTTCCCAGATTTTAAATTTTGTTGTTTAGACAACTCTGGCTTATTATTAACATATATCCTTGTTATTTGCCCTTCGTTCCCTTTTATTCCATCGTAATCAATTTCTATAGTCTTATCAAAACCATTCTGTTTTTCTTCGCTTATTACATAATTTGTAACTTCGTATTTATTTATATTTAGGGAAGATGCCTCGATGTTTTTATCATATTCCACAATAATTGCTGCTGGTTTTGCTCCTTCTAAATCAACAAAACCATAAGATTTAACAGAAACAATAGATTTGTCTGCAGAATATTTTTTTATATTCTTCCCAAAAATTNNATTCAATGACAGTGTTAAAGCTAATAATTCTGCTAAGTATATGTTTTTCATAAGAACTCCAAAAATGTTTTCTTGTAAATTTATAACATATATAGCAACATATTTTTCAAGCAAAATTTTTAATAATTAAAAGGAAGGAAGGGTAATAGGGAATCTACTTTGTTTTTATACAACATCAATATGTAGATGCTAAGCTTATTAACAACAAAAACAATAACTACTAACAACAATAAAAATCTTCATAACAAAACTTTTAAGTTTTTGTTATGTGCTCAATCTTACAATAATGCTTTTTATCATCATAGGTTATGCCAACTAAGAGTATGTCACCTGAATATTTTTGAAGAGATTCAGAATATTTCTTTTCTTTTATTTGTGCTATTGCAGATTCTGGTGATTTATTATGCTTTAATTCTATAACTATCAAAGGTTTATTTACATGCTTGTAAGGCAGAAAAACCATATCAGCAAATCCCTTACCAGATGGGAACTCTTTTATAAACTGATAAAAACGTATTGCAGTGTAATAAGCGATAGAAACAACACTTCGCAAAGTTTCTTCATTATTATAACCTAGAATAGAAGAAATATCCTGATGAGCCTGTTCTATATATTCTGAAACAGCTTTTTCATCACAATTCCAAGTGGCCTTTAAAAGTTTATCAGAATTATTCAAAGCTTTGATAACTTCTTTCCATTCGCTTAATTTAATAGATTTATCAAATTCACCCTTGATTTCACGATTTGGTATNNACCATTTATATTTAAATTGATAGGTATTCTTAATGCTTCGAAAGATGAAGTTGCAACCCAATAACCTTGCAATTTTCCACCATCCATAGCTTGAACAACAGAGCATGGATTATACAAATGTACGTTATTAGGCATTAAATAACCATCATACCACGCTTTTATTTCATCAAAATCTCTGTTATTTTTTTTACACAATGTCTTTACTTCTTCTTCTGTAAAGCCAAAATACTC
>LXOW01148317.1_pt1 | contig 10192 bp, 10 predicted proteins | sample 1368591 | NCBI WGS metagenome assembly LXOW01 (sample SAMN04884650, study PRJNA319009) | bovine gut metagenome | isolation source: Cow rumen | host: Bos taurus | place: Italy: Legnaro (PD) | collected 2014-07-09
TCACAGCTTTGCGACGTTGGTTCAGTTCCTCGCAGAAAGCTTCAAGGCGAGCCGGCACCTTCAGGTAGGACATGTACGATTTTCCGCCAATTCCAGCAGAGACATTCAGCTTGCGAAGTTCGCCTTTGGCGGCAGAGAAATCACCGCCGACGGAGCTATATTCGCTTCCGGTGCGGGCCATTACTTTTGAAGCCAGCAGGATAAGCCAATCGACAGTAATCGGGTCATGACGTTTGATCCATTCGCGTCCGTAGTCGTAAGCCACTTTCAGGTCGAGGTTCATCATCTGCTCCATCATAGTGCGCTTGCTGGAGGTGATGCCCTCGTCGAAAAGCAGCTGCGCCTCCACTTCCGTCACCGTGGAACCCTCAATAGCCGTGGAATGCACAATAATGGAGTAGAGATAGAACTTGTCGAAGTCTATCTGATCCGAAATGCCCAGAGCCTTGTGCTGCTGGAGCAACCGCAACAATATGTCCTTGTTCTCTTGCTTCATTGATTGTCAATCGTTTCGCCGTGAATGTAGCAACCGCAAAAATACAAAATATCCATATATGATGTGAAAACGATTTCCACCGAGTTATTTGTCCTGTCGGGGCCACTCAAGAAAAACATCTTTATTATTGGGAATTTCCGTTCTTCCTACCCAACTGCTAACTGCTAACTACTGTTACGCTTTCCCGTGGTTTCTCCCCCGCCGCTGCCGCAACCAATACACGAGGGCGGCGATGAGGAGAAGCAANNACAAGGAACAGACCTGCGACTTCAGCAATTCGGATAACCGGTCTTTCTTCAGGAGCAATCCGCACCAGATGGCGTGCAGTCAGACAGGCAAACACCAGTCCTGCAAGACTTGCAACCATAAGGATAAGGTTGCCAAAAGGCCAGTACATCAGCTTGAAAATGAGGCCGACAAGGCTCAACACGAGCAGGACAATGCCGCTCCAGTAGGCGCTGCTGCGATGGTAGTTTGGTGTCGCTGTGGCATCTTCCCCATTCAATCGGGATGTTTGTTCCAAAAGTTCATCACTCATCTTGGCAAGACGGTCTATATTACAGATTATCAAAACAATAGCTATAGCAAGAATGATAGCCACCACGATAAACGAACTACGCAAATAAGGTATCGTCCGCTTTTCACCGACCTCGAAAATGAACCACATCATCCACACGCATAGAGCAAACACCCCTGTAATCCACACTAAGGAAAAGCGAGTGCAAACATTTTTCATCGTTTGGGCGAGTGTTTGAATATCGGTATTTTCCGTATTGGTTTTCAGCACTTTCCGACAGCTAAACCATTCAAATAATCCAATGAATCCAAAAAGAATGATTGAAATGACCATGAATGGGATGCTAAGCTCGAAGCGAAAACAGCTCCAACAGACGGTGGCAGCCAAAAGCCCGTAAGTGAGGATGATTTCCGCATCACGTCGTTTGAAGTTAGCGATTTTCGTATGAATCATCTCGTGAATCAGGTCGTTGTTGACGATTTCCTGCTGGTTGAACTTTTCCTGGAGCGTCTTGTATTGCATTTGTAACGCCGACAGCTCCACTTCCTGGTTTTGTTTTTTCTCTTCCATGATGACAAGGGTTTACTGGGTGATGGATTTCGCTTTTTGGACCAATTTTTCCTTGATACGGTGCAGTTTGATCCCGACATTCGCTACGGAAATGCCCATAACGGCAGCAATTTCATCGTAGCCGATGCCTTCCAACCACAGCAACACAAGGCCGCGGTCCATCACATCGAGCTGGTGGATGAGCGCATAGAGCTGCCGAATCTGTTCGAGCGAGGTGTCCTGAGGGTCGTAGGGGTCGATGTCGGTGCTGAGCGGAACCGTCTGCGGACGGCGTTTCGCCCGTTTGTCGCTGTTGATGGCGGTGTTGAGCGCGATGCGATACACCCACGTGTTCACGCTGCTGCGCTGCTCGAACTGGTCGAAGCCCAGCCACAACCGGACCAAGATTTCCTGAAACAGATCGTTGATTTCCTCATTGTCGCGGGAGAACATGTAACAGACGGAGTAGATCGTCCGTTTGTACTGTTTCACCAGCTCCTCGAATTGCTTTTCTTTCTCGCTTTTCATCTGACCGTATTTTGGATTTTTATGGCATTGGACAACATCACCCAAAAATCCTTACAAAAATAATCATTTATTTTTGCCCGCACACCTAACGACAATTATTTTGAATGATACCGAAAGGCAAGCGAAAAATTGGAACAACGGGAAAGCCTGTCGTCTGCAGAAAAGAAATCAGAATAAAATCGTATCTTTGAGGCCGTGTTTTGTAGCTAAAAATCCCCTATGCGAAAAAAAGAAAAAGTCTCCTTCCTCCTGCAATATTTCATGGAACACCAGCCCGATGTGCAGTCGGAGCTGCAATTTGACAACGCCTACCAGTTGCTGGTGGCCACCATGCTGGCGGCACAATGCACCGACAAACGGGTGAACATGGTAACACCGGCCCTCTTTGAGGCCTACCCCACCCCTGTGGAGATGGCCAAAGCGTCTGTGGAGGACATTCTCTCTTACGTAAAGTCCGTTTCCTACCCCAACAGCAAAGCCGCACACCTGTCCGCGATGAGCAAGATGCTGGTCAGCGACTTCGGCGGCGAAGTCCCTTGCACCATGGAAGAGCTTACCCGGCTGCCGGGCGTGGGGCGCAAGACCGCCAATGTGGTGCTGGCCTTCGCCTTCGGGCAGGCCGCTATGCCCGTGGACACGCACGTGTTCCGCGTGGCACACCGGCTCGGGCTTGTAAAGGATGCGCCAACCCCAGATGCTGTGGAAAAACAGCTGGTAAAGCTCTTTCCAACGGAATACATCTCACGCGCGCACCACTGGCTGCTGCTGCACGGACGCTACGTATGCACCGCCCGCAAACCCCATTGCGAGGAATGCCCGATAAGGGAGGCGTGTACGGAGATAATGGGTGAAAGAGGTGAACGGTGAAAGGTGAAAAAATTTTTTCTCTAAAAAATTGATTATTCATGGTTTTTTTTTTCTTTGCAGAAAAAATTATTCAATTGTTATGAAACCGAAATTTCATGTCGTAATCGCCTTAATTATTGGATTGCTGATTCTTTCATCATGTCAAAAAGAAAGACCATACAATCCATCCAAACGAATCAAGCAAATCAACCATACATACACCTATATGGATGGGAACATGGAAGAACAAACCATTCAAGACAAGCAAATCTGGAACTGGAAAGGCAAACGACTCGACAACATAGTTTACTATGACGGACAGGACAATCAAACGGATATCATTGTCTTCCATTATGACAATAAGAACCGTTTTTCTGAGATTGAAAACAAATCCGGTTATTTCCGTTTCACATACAATGATAAAAAACTGGAAAAGATCGAGCACTTTGCGACCGACAACATCACTTTGACAGACGAGTACTTGTTTACAGCAACGGACACAAACGTAGTGGAAGTCAAGCACATCATTCATAGCAGTTCCGCAAAGGCATCTGCAAATCCGTTGCAGTTTGTTTTTCCCGAAAATGCAGTTGACATCATGACTCGGCATGATGGGGAAAAGGGTGGTTCGTACACCTATACATTTGAGTGGAAAAACAACAATCTGGTCGGCATGACCGAGTGTGTTGACGTAGGACTTACACGTTGGAATTTTTACCACTGGTATTACGACCAATATGAGAATCCATACAAAGGGATATTCAGCCAAATATGGTCTGATTTCCCTAACATTTCATATTATGTCAACAATAGCTACGGTGGGCTGTATTCTGCCAACAATATCATTAAGTCAACCGTAAATCGCGGCACTCATGACAACATCATCACTTATCACTACCAGTATGATGGTGAATTGCCCATTTACGTAGAGTGGCTTGAAGATGACCGACTTAGTTTAGATCGTCACACCAAAACATTTATTTATCAATAATCCTTGGCCATTGTCAAATCCCCATACTACCCCACCCTTTTAATCTTCACTCTTATAATCCTTCCCCCGTTCACCCTTTACCCCATTTACCTCATTCACCACATTTACCCCTTTCCTCCTTCACCCTTCACCGTTAACCGTTCACCATTTACCTCTTTCACCCCATTTCTCCCATTTTTTTCATATTTTTGCACGCCAAAACGATTATGGGAAGAATATTAGCCATTGACTACGGACAGAAACGGGTCGGCTTTGCCGTCACCGACGAGCTGCAGATTTGCGCCAACGCGCTGGACACCATTCCGGTGGCGAAGGCCTTCGATTTCCTGAAGCAGTATCTGCAACAGGAAAAGGTGGACGTCATCGTCATAGGGGAGCCGCGCAAACTGGACAACACACCGTCGGATTCCACGCGGTTCATCGATCCGTTCGTGAACCGACTGCGCAAAGAGCTGCCCAACATCTCGCCCGACACCACCATCGCGCGCATGGACGAGCGCTTCACTTCCCGCATGGCCTTCCAGACGATGATCGACATCGGACTGAAGAAAAAGGACCGGCAGAACAAAGCACTGGTGGACAAGCTCAGCGCCACCATCATCCTGCAGTCCTACATGGAACAGCAAGACATTCTGAAACAAAGAAATAGCGAACTATGATATTACCGATTTATGTGTACGGCGAGCCCGTATTGAGAAAAATTTCCGAAGAAATCGATGTAGATGACCCCAACATCAAGCAATTGGTGGCTGACATGTTTGAGACCATGTACCATGCCAACGGCGTGGGACTGGCCGGCCCGCAAATCGGCAAGGCCATCCGCATCTTCGTCATCGATTCCGAACCGTTTAAGGAGAGCTTCCCCGATGTGCGCATCTACAAGGGTGCCTTCATCAACCCCATCATCACCAAGGAATGGGGGGACGATTTCGTGTTCGGCGAGGGCTGCCTGAGTCTTCCTAACCTCAACGAGGATGTGACCCGCAAGTCTAAAATCCACATTGAATATTACGACGAGAACGGCGAGTTTCACGACGAGGATTTCGACGGACTGGTGGCCCGCATCATCCAGCACGAATACGACCATCTGGAAGGCCGCGTCTTCACCGACCGACTCTCTCCCATCAAGAAGATGGTCCTGAAGGGCAAACTGAACGACATTGCCACAGGCAAGACCAAAGCTTCTTACAGAACCGTACACAAATAGCTGAAAATGAAAAGATTATTATTGCCTATACTCCTGATATCCTTAGGAGTTTTGTTCGGTGCCTGCCATAGCAAGAAGGATGGAGAGAAAAAGAGATTCGGCAGCAAGCAGAAGGATATCATCCAACTGTATAACATGGCCGACTCCATCTACTACAAGGAGGGCCGCATCGACACGGCTGCATTCCTGCGATTCATCGACAAAGCCGTGGAATTTGCCAAAGACTATCCAAAGGATGAAATCTCGCCCGACATGCTGTACCGCGCGGGCATCGGGGCCATGACTATCGCCAAGGTGGCTGAAACGAAAGCACAAAGGGCTACCTATTGCAAAAAGGCCATCGCCATTTTCAACCAGTTTCAGGAAACTTATCCCAATCACGAGAACTACAAGAACTGCTATTATCAGCGCGCCGTCATCTACGACGACATCTTAGGCGACTACAACAGCGCCGAGGACCAGTACCGCGAATTCATCAACCGCTACCCCGACGACCCCAAGACCCCGGAATTGAAGGAATACATCAAGATGCTGGGCAAGAGTGATGAGGAGATTTGGGAAATGATCAGTAAGAGTTGAGAGTTTAGAGTTGAGAGTTGAGAGATTTTTTCTTAAAAAAGGGATAGCTGATTCTTAAGATGGAAGCTGCGGCGGTGGTAGGGACTCATCCCATACTGGTGTACCGCGGCGATGTGCTTCGGGGAGGGATATCCTTTATTATTCTTCCAATCATACATCGGATATTCGGCATCCAACCGCGTCATCAGATCGTCACGATATGTTTTGGCCAAAATGGAGGCCGCGGCGATGGAGAGATAAGTAGCATCGCCCTTCACCACACAATGGTACGGAATGTGCCATTTATCCTGAAATTTATTACCGTCAATAAGCAAAAACTGTGGGATAACGGACAGCTTTTCCACAGCTAAATTCATACATAATATAGAGGCATTTAAGATATTGATTTCATCTATTTTAGACTGCGAAACTTCTGTCACCGCAAAGGCTATTGCATCGCGTTCGATGATTTGTCGAAGATGATCTCTTTTGGCTGCGGAAAGTTGCTTGGAATCGTTGATTTCTTCATTCACATAATCGTATGGAAAGATGACCGCGGCGGCGCACACCGGCCCGGCGAGGCAACCACGTCCCACCTCATCACAGCCACATTCCAAAAGAGGAGTATCAGAAAAATGCGATTTTAAAGCCATAGAAGAACATAAAATGCCAGAATCAGAATATCATGAAGCACAATTCGGCTTTTATATAGTGTTATCATGCTGAAATACATTGTAATAGGCAACATCAGGTAAATCAGTCCTTGTTGCAACGGCAGGCCAGCAAGCAACAGCACCGCGACCATGACGAACATCAGAAGATGGATGGTAACCAGACGCTTGCGGAGCACAATCAGCTTGTTGTCATAATAAAGTTTCAGTTGGATAATCAGATAAACCACCAGCAGAATAGTGTAGCCAACAAACACGTAATCAAGAACATCCAGTAATTTCAAAGACTTGAACACGCCGAAAAAGGAGAGCTGTTTTAATGACGCCATCAGCACGGGCATTTTGCCGGCAATGAAAAAGCCGCCGAACAGGTAGGCAGTCACGAACAGCAAGCCGAACAGCATGATGGCAATCTCCTTGGATTTTGAATAACGGTGCGTGATGAGGGCCATCGTCAGGAAGANNTCGTTTTCATCCTGCGTATTCACCAAAACAATCAACGTCGTAAACACCAAAGTCAACACTGCCGGTGTCAATGTTTTGACAAAGCCTCCGACATTCATCGTCAGAAGAAAGAACACAACCGGAATAATGGTTTGATTGTCCGCAAATCTGTTTGCAGAATAAAAATGTCCTATCAGCAGCGACTCCAACAGAAGCAACAGGATACAGGTCACTTTCAGATTTGTTGGGTGTGCTGTCCAAAATGAAGCCAAATATTGAAAAAAAATGGATTGTCCGTCAGCTGGACACACCGTGATTTCGGTCACAATAGTGAAAATGGCCCATGCAAGCAACAAAGCAACCAGGACCCACTGCACAATCGTGTTTTTATTGAGGTAGTAGAACATCTTTGAAATTTGCGGCAAAAATACAAAAAAGGCATCTAGGTACAAGAAAAATAGTATTTTTGCACCCTTTTTTAGGAAATATAAAAATATAACATAATGGTCCAGAATAGAAAACTCCAATTAATGGTAGCAACATTTGCTGTTATTTTCTTATGTGCCAGCAATTTATTGGCATCATCATCAACAGCGAACCAACTATCATCCCGTGCTTGTGACGAGGACAACCCTTGCGATACTTTGACGATTGTGCCGGACACACTGGAATTTTGCACATATGACAACGCCCTGCCGTTTGTATATGAAGGCAATTCTCTAAACACTACTGGCTACTACACGTATCACTATGTGACCGCGCTAGGGTGTGACAGTACCGTGGTGGTTCATTTGCTAGTCATACCTGCTGACAATCGCGAGACGTTCCAACGTGTTACGGTCTGTTCACATGAACTTCCATACATTGAACAAGACTCTGCATTGACTGAGCCTGGTCTGTACCGTTTCCTTACAACGACCCAAAGTGGTTGCGATTCAGCCTATTACATACTTCTCGCCGTAATGGAGAGTCCTGTTGTGAGCACCCATGGGGGCGGTTACCTGTGCCCAGAAGCCTCAGCAACACTCACGGCGGACAACTGCAATCACTGCCAATATGAATGGAGCACTGGTGAGCAGACCCAATCCATCACCGTTGACAGTGCAGGCGTTTATTATCTGAATGTTACTAACACCAATAACTGCACCATTACGGATTCCGTTGTTTTAATAGCAGCTCAAGAGCCCGACGCTCATATTGTCGGTGACACCGTTTGTTGTTTTGGAAGCTCTGTCTCCTTGTCAGTATCCGGATCATTCGCGTACATTTGGGATAATGGCATCACCGGTCCTATCACGGTAACACCTAACCAGGACACCACCATCCGTGTAACCATCATTGACCTGGAAACCTCGTGTAGCAAACGTGACAGCATCCGCCTCCACGTCAACCCTACCCCTACGGCTTTCATTTCCAGCAACACTTTGGAAATCTGTAGTGGCGACAGCACTTTGTTGACGGCAACTGGAGGAGTGCACTTCCGGTGGTCAACGGGCGACACAACGGCCAGCATTTACGTCAAGGAAGAAGGAATCTACAGTGTCGTTGTATTCAATGAGTTTGGTTGTTCCGACTCCACTTCAGTGACGCTTGCCGTCCATCCAAATCCGGATATCACCATTTCTGGCAATACCTCTTTTTGTTCCGAACAGGCCGCTACCATCACTCTTTCTGGTGCCGCTTCATACTTATGGAGCAACGGTAACAGGACCTCAACCTTGTCCACCAGCATTCCCGGAAATTACAGCGTAACCTGCACCAGCAACTACGGATGTCAANNGACTCCACCAACACGTACCAATGGGTCAACGGCTCACAGGCAGATTCCATGGTAGTTTCCTCCACTGGCGTCGTGTCGGTCATCGTCACCAACACCAATGGATGCCAAAAGATGCTCTCCGCAAACATCACCGAGCTTCCAGCTCCAAACCCTACCATTTCTGTCACGCAAGGCGACCTGGTTATCTGCGAGGGCAAGAGTGTGTCTCTCCGCGCATCGGGTGGTTTCAGTTACCGTTGGAGCAACGGTAAAAACACCAATATCATCACCGTCAACCAGCAAGGCACCTATACGGTGACGGTCACCTCTGCAAACGGATGTTCGGCCGAGATCTCGGAGTCCGTTATTGTTAACCCCAAACCCCAAGTCACCATTCTGGCACCTGAAACCGCCTGTGCCGGCGATCAATTCCAGATACATGCCATATCTCCTACGGCATCATCTTACTCATGGTCATCCGGCCAAGCCACATCTTCCATTTTGGTCCAGCCCAATGTGGGATTATCCTATTACATGGTTACCGTAAGAGACAACAACGAATGTACAAACACAGCCTCCACAACCATTGCCGTCGTATCCAAGCCCACGGTATATATCAATGGATTGAACAACACCACTATTAACATCTGCCAGAATGAAGCCATCATACTGAACGCCACTCCTGGGGCAAGCTACCAATGGAGCAATGGCATGTCCACCAGTTCCATACTAGCCAACAATATCGGCACGTACACGGTTACCGTAACCAGCCACGAAGGATGTTCTTCTTCTGCCAGTTTGACCTTAGCCACCAATCCATTACCGGTGGCGACCATCACAGAGAACACTACCATCTGCCAAGGTCAGACCACCACATTGTCTGCGACACACAACAACAGCTATACCTACAACTGGTCTAACGGGAACAACACCAACAGCATCATCACTAGCACAGCGGGCACATACACCGTTACGGTCACCAACGAGTACCATTGCAGCATTATTCTCAGTACCACATTGACTGTCAATGAAAGGCCTCAAGTGAATATCAGCGGCAACAATTCCATCTGTGCAGGCGACTATTCCCAGCTCACCGCTACTGCCAACATGCCATGCAGCTATGTATGGAGCACAGGCGACACGAACAGCATCACAAGCGTCGGATCTTCCAACACATACCGTGTCACCGCCTACAACGCCAACGGATGCGACAATACAGCATCCTTAAGTGTGACTGTTCATCCTCTTCCCACACCGTACATCATCGGCAACACTACTATCTGCAGAGGCACAAGTACCACTCTCACCGCCACAGGCGGTGCGTCCTACATGTGGTCCAATGGCCAAACCACCTCCCAAATATCTGTCAGCCCGTCCTCTGACCTCATCTACACGGTGACAGCCACCGATCAATACGGATGCAGAGGCTCCATATCTGCCTCGGTGACGGTAAACATCGTTCCCTCCATCAACATCTTAGGCAACAGATCTTTCTGCGAGGGCGGTTCCACCACATTGACTGCCACTGGCGGCTCTTACTACACTTGGTCCACCGGTGAAAACTCTGCCTCTGTCAATATCGGCACAGTGGGCACCTATTCGGTCACAGCCACCAACTCTCTGGGT
>LXOW01393689.1_pt1 | contig 10190 bp, 8 predicted proteins | sample 1368591 | NCBI WGS metagenome assembly LXOW01 (sample SAMN04884650, study PRJNA319009) | bovine gut metagenome | isolation source: Cow rumen | host: Bos taurus | place: Italy: Legnaro (PD) | collected 2014-07-09
ATGAAAATAGTAGTTTGTATAAAACAAGTTCCGGACACCACTGAAATCAAAATTAATCCGGCAACAGGTACTCTGATCCGCGATGGTGTTCCCAGTATTATGAATCCCGACGACAAGGGCGGTTTGGAAATGGCCCTGCGTTTGAAAGACCAATACGGCGCTGAAGTAACTGTTATCACCATGGGTCCCCCACAGGCCGACGCTATCCTGCGTGAGGCTTTCGCCATGGGCGTTGACCGTGCCATCTTGTTGACCGACCGCGCATTTGCCGGTGCCGACACGCTGGCTACCTCCAACGCTTTGGCTGGTGCGCTCCGCTGCCTCGACTATGACCTCGTAATTGGTGGTCGTCAGGCTATCGACGGTGATACCGCACAGGTAGGCCCCGAAATGGCTGAGCACTTGGGATTGCCCCAGATTTCTTACGTTACCGGTCTCGAATATGACGGCAAAAACACTTTGACCGTGAAGAAAGAGACGGAAGAAGGCTATCAGATGCTGTCTGTGGAAATGCCTTGCGTGCTGACCGTGCTGGCAACCGCCAACAAGGCCCGCTACATGACCGTTTCCGGCATCATGGATGCTTTCGAGAAGGAAGTGGAAATCTGGACCGCTGCCAAGATTGACATCGCTCCCGAAAAATTGGGTCTCAAAGGCTCTCCCACCCGTGTGAAGAAATCATTCACCAAAGCCCAGAAGGGTGCCGGTGAGACTTTCGAGGTGGATGCTGAGGAAGGTGTCAACATCATCATCAACAAATTAAAAGAAAAACACATCATCTAATCGCCGTTGTCGGTAATATAAATTGTATTTATTATGGAAAAAACAGATTATAAAAATGTATATGTTTTCGTGGAACAACGCGACGGCGAAATCCAGTCGGTAGGCTTGGAGCTGATCGGCAAAGCCCGCGACCTGGCCGGCGCTCTGAACGAAAAAGTAGTTGCCATTCTGGCCGGTGATCAGGTGAAACATCACGCCCAGTACCTCATCGAGATGGGTGCTGACGAAGTCATCTGCATGGATGCCCCCGAATTGAAAGACTATCTGACCGAACAATACTCACAGGCCATTTACCAGATGGTGCAGAAGTTCCAGCCCAGCATCCTGATGTTCGGCGCCACCACCATTGGTCGTGACCTCGCTCCGAGATTGGCTGCCCGTTTGGGTACCGGTCTGACCGCAGACTGCACCAAGTTGGAAATCTCCGAGGAAGGTGAGCTGATGATGACCCGTCCCGCTTTTGGTGGCAACCTGATGGCTACCATCATGTGCACCGAGCACCGTCCGCAGATGTCCACCGTTCGTCCTGGTGTGATGCAGAAACTGCAAAGAGACTGCAACCGCAAGGGTGAAATCATCGACTTCGCTCCCACTTTCGACAGCAGCAAATTCAAAGTGAAATTGCTGAAGACCGTGAAAGAAGAAAAAGGCGCTGTGGATATCCAGGCTGCCAAGATTCTGGTTTCCGGTGGTCGTGGTGTTGGTTGCAAAGAAGGTTTCGAGAAACTGCAGGCTCTCGCCGATGTATTGGGAGGCCAGGTTTCCTCATCCCGTGCCATGGTTGATGCCGGCGTGATGCCGCACGACCGTCAGGTGGGACAAACCGGTAAGACCGTTCGTCCGAATGTTTATTTCGCCTGCGGTATCTCCGGTGCTATCCAGCACTTGGCCGGTATGGAAGAATCCGAATTCATCATCGCTATCAACAAAGACAAGTACGCTCCTATCTTCCAGGTGGCAGACCTTGGCATTGTTGGCGATCTGAACAAGATCATCCCCATGCTGACTGAGAAACTGTCGAAGAAAACCGAATGTAACTGCTAATTCCGCTGCGATGAATATTGCCGTTGTCGGAGCAGGCGCCGCCGGACTGTTTTTGTCCAGGTTGCTTTCCGAAACGGAAAACTGCAATATCCACATCTTCGAACGCACCGGCAAGCCCGGCTACAAAGTCAAAGCTTCCGGTGGCGGAAAAGCGAACATTCTGAATACCCAAATTAGCGGTGAATGCTACAACAATGCGGCATTCATCGCTAATTTATTATCACGGGCCAACTACCAGACCATCCGTGCCGAGTTTGAAAAGATGGGATTGAAGATGAGTGTGGATGAGGAGAACAGGGTTTACCCCAGCACTTTCTTCTCGCAGACCGTGTTGGATGTACTGCTGAACGGCATTTCAGAACGGGTTCAGTTTCACTACAACACCGAAGTCCAGCAAATCAGCAGCAAAGGGAGACATTATTATATTAATAATGAAACAACAGCCTTCGATGCGGTGGTGCTGGCATCGGGTTCACCAGCCGGCATGATAGCCAAAAACCGCAAGCACTTCGACCGCTATTTAACAAATTTTAAGCTTCAGCAAAGGGAATACAAAGCCTCGTTAGTAGGCTTTAAATTGGAAGACTACCCTGTGTCGCTATCGGGCTGTCGCTGCAAAGCCATTTGCTCACTATATCAAAAGGGCAAACTCATCTATCAGGAAGCAGGAGAAGTCACCTTCAAGGATGACGGGGTTTCTGGTATTGTAATTCTCAATTTATCAGCATATTATAACAGACTGAAAGATAAAAAAGATTGTACTGTCGGCTTTAATTTCATGTATGATGATGCTGATTATAATGTGGAGGAACATTTGCGGAAATATGGCAATCTATGCGGACTTTTGCATCCCAAGCTCAACCGACTTTACGAGCGTAACCCATTTGATGTCAAAGACCTGAGATTCAAAATCAAGAACACTTACGAGTTGGAATTTGCGCAGGTGTGTACAGGAGGGATTGCAGTGCAGGAAATCAATGATGATTTTGAGCTGAAGAAGTACCCTAATATCTATGCTATTGGCGAGATGATAGACATAGATGGTATTTGTGGTGGGTATAACCTCTTTTTCGCATGGGCCAGTGCTTATCTGTGCGCGCAGTCTATTATCCACAGTTGCGTACCTTCGGCACGCGGAGTTCTACCGTGAGCATCACTACCCCAAACTGCGCTATCGCTTGTTAGGGGTTAATAGGATAGCATGCTTTCAGCACGCAAACACATCGTGAGCACCTCCACACAAAACCGTGCTCTTGACAGTTAGAGATTAATAGGACAGTGTGCTTTCAGCACGCAAACACATCGTGAGCACCTCCACACAAAACCGTGCTCTTGACAGTTAGAGATTAATAGGACAGTGTGCTTTCAGCATGCAACCAAAGGAAAAGGAATGACATGTGCAAACTTATTTGTATAATAGCGGAAATTGCTTCAACATAACTCCTCAATATGATGCAGATTAAGATTTCAAATATCAAAATTCCCGTGGGGCAGCAGCGGCAACTGCGCCAACGAATACTGCAATTATACCCTATTGCGGAACAGGATATTGAGGAATTTAAGATTCTGCGGGAATCCATTGACGCACGGAAGAAGGACCACATTTTCTTTCTGTATCAGGTTTATATTAAGCTGAAAGACAATCGGGAAGATTTATTGCAACTCGATAATGTCAGTTTATATCAAGCTCCAGAACCGATTAGCTACCCGCATTGGAAAGAAGAGTTGCCGCCTGTAGTGGTGGGGTTCGGTCCTGCCGGCATGTTCGCAGCCTTGTATCTAGCACGTTGCGGAGCCAAGCCTGTGATTATTGAAAGAGGCAGTCGCATTGAAGACAGAAAAGCAGAAGTAGCTGAATTTCTGCAACATAAGAAACTGAATTCCAACTCCAACGTGCAGTTTGGCGAAGGCGGAGCTGGCACTTTCTCTGATGGCAAGCTCTCCACCAACATCAACGACCGCTACATCAGTTTTATACTGGAGGAATTTCACAAGCACGGTGCTACCGAAGATGTTTGCTATGCCGCCAATCCCCATGTAGGCACCGACTATCTGGAGAACGTGGTGCGCAATATACGGGAGGAAATCATCAGTTTAGGCGGGGAATTTCACTTTAACACCACCTTCGATGACTTCCAGCGAGAAGGAGAAATGATACATTTGCATTGTCATAATGGTTTCAATATCAAGAGCAAACATGTATTACTCTGTTTGGGACACTCTGCACGAGACACCATTAAACATTTGTATGCCAAAGGCTTGGATATGGAAGCCAAAGCCTTTTCCATGGGGGTGCGTATTGAGCATTTGCAAAGCGACATCAACCGAATGCAATATGGCAAGAGTGCCAAATTGCTTCCAGCGGCCTCGTATCGTGGAGTGATACATTTGAAGGACCGCAGTGTCTATACCTTCTGCATGTGTCCCGGAGGTGTGGTGATGGCCTCGGCCAGCGAGGACGGCACCATAGTGACCAATGGCATGAGCGAGAAAAAACGCGACAAGGCCAATGCCAACAGCGCCCTGCTGGTGGGCATCAATCCAGAAGATTATTACCAAAACAGTCCTTTAGATGGGCTGGATTATCAAGCAAAATACGAAAAGTTGGCCTTTGAGGTCAGCGGGGATTACCGCGCCCCTGCCAACTTGGTGGGCGAATTTTTGCAGGGCAAGATCGCCAAGGGACATCGCAAAGTGAAGCCCAGCTATCCGCACGGGGTGGTGTATTGCGACTTGGGTCGCTGCCTGCCCGCGTATGCGGTGAAAGCCTTGCGGGAAGCCCTTCCTTTGTTTGACCGGAAACTGCGAGGCTTCAGCGATGCCGATGCCGTGATGACGGGCATCGAGAGCCGCTCCTCCTCACCCGTAAGGATATTGCGTGATGAAAGCCGACAGAGCAACATTCCGGGCCTCTACCCCGTAGGCGAAGGTGCCGGCTACGCCGGAGGCATTGTCAGTGCCGCATTGGACGGGTTAAAGACGGGAATTCAGTTAACAGTTAACAGTTAACAATTAACAGTTGTTTTTATTCTTTGGATTTGTTTTGAGGATGGAGGTGAGGATTTTAAGGAGTTCTTTGCAATCGACATATATACTTTTGAAGTGTTCTTCTTCTATGAAACCACTTTCATGTAAAAGTTCCAACCAATATTCTGTTTCCGCCGCTTCTTTGAGTGATATATGAAGTTTAGCGTAAAAGTCAGGTTTACTTTGCGCCATAGTGGCTTCTTTCACATTTGCACCGATGCTTGTACCACTTCTAAGGATTTGTTTTGACAGCACATATTCCTTCTTGTTCGAACACAAATAGGAATACAATTTTATAATTCGCAAAGCAAAATCCTTGGATTTACCTGATATAATACTCTCATTACCAACCATAATGCAGTTTACAGTTAACAGTTTACAATTAACAATTATGATTTAATCGGGCTAACAGATACAATTAGCCTCTGATTATACAATAAATAACAGACAATGGCCTCTGCTTATTGTCCTCTCCCTAGCAAAAAAAACTGTTAACTGTTAACTGTTCATTGTCAACTGTTAACTGAATCAGTCTTTTACGCAGCGGAGGGAGACAGCGGTACCTACCTGACCGCCTGAGGCCATACCTGTAATATCAGGAGAAAAGCAATAGAAACGGGGGGCGGCAACCAACTTATAGTTTACATTGATCATTGTGGTACTCCAAAAGTGCGCACCCAAGTTCTGGTCCATATAATTGCCATTGTATGTTCCACAGGGATAAGCGGAGAAACCAGTGGCGTTATTGCTCCAAGACTCCCAACCCGGACAGCATTCAAAGCCACTTTCAGCACTTTCCCAGTCTTTGTTAACGCATAACGATTTAACAATGTGCGCAGGATTACCATCGCACACATACTGGCTCTGACTACCCACATAACTGAACAGTTGTTCCCACTCTGCCTTACTGGGCACATGCCAACCTGTGGGGCAAATACCCTGCACACCTGACGGGTTGGCCGTGGTGGAACCCGCACCATGCATTACCGCCGGCCAGTTATACAAATAACCCCACTGTTCGACTTTAGTTTCATCTCCGGCAGGAGCGTAACGATAGGGATCTGTGTCACTCCACTGTCCATCCGTTCCCATCGGAATTGCTGTACCATCGGCATAATGAGTGACACGGAGACTCTGGGCCATCCACTCCTGATTACCCAATACAACCGTAGCATATTGATTTCCGTCGGCATCCGTCACACCATTGGGAATAACATGATCTCCCGTTTCTTCTTCACCACCACCTTCACCTCCTTCGCCACCGCCAGGTTCATCTCCTGGATCCTCGCTACCACTCGGGACTTCAGTGTTAGTATTATTTTGATTATTGGTCAACTTTTCTTTGTGGCAAGAAAATGTCAGCAACGCCAAAGAGATGAGCAGAGTGATGCCCACCAAAACAATTTTTTTCATATTTCCGTGTTTTCCGTTTTTATACATGTACATTTACATGACGCTTTAAACATCAAAAACGTTACAACAAAAATGATTTTTTTTTGCATCGGCTGTAAGATATCACTTCCGCGGTGGTTAGATTAATGCTTTGGTGCAGGGACAGAGCGCACCGCGGAGAGATGCACAGGTCGCTCCAGTACCCAAACAGCACCCAGGATGCATCCCTGTCCCCCCCCAAGACTTCCGTCTAGGATTACAAAGATGTGGCATCTTCGATGCCGTAGTGCGTACGATGGTACACAAAGAGAAAAGGATAATGCCTTTGACTATTGATATTAAACCCTCTGCGAGGGTATTAATGATATTATGACGACTCCTATATCTATTTAGATTGAACCCTCTGCGAGGGTATGATTGTTTTTACAAGCCCATCAAATCTAACTATTAATTATTAACTGTTCATTGTCAACTGTGAACTGCATCAGTCTTTGACGCAGCGGAGGGGTTGGGCGACAGCCATCTGACTTCCCGAAGTCAGGCCTGCAACGGTACTACTATAACAGATAAAACGTGGTGCGGCAATAAGTAGATGAGTAACGTCAATAACGGTAGTACTCCAATAAGCAACATTCATTCCCGGATCCATATATGCCCCTCCATACCAACCACAAGGATATGCCGAAAAACCAGTGGCATTATTGCTCCACGATTCGTAACCGGGTGTACAATCAAATTCATATTCATCACATGCCCAATCTTTGGTAACACACATCGCCTTCGCTATGTTTGCCGGATTATCTCCACATACATACTCACTCTGGCTTCCCACATAATTAAACAGTTGTTCCCACTCTGCCTTGCTGGGCACGTGCCAGCCCATAGGACAAAGTCCCTGCACGCCTGAAGGATTTGCCGTTGACGATTCGGCGCCATGCATAACCGCAGGCCAGTTGTACAAATAGCCATGTTGACTGACATTATACCCATCAGCAGGGGCATACCAATATGGATCGGTATCGCTTGGGTGACCATAACCATACTCTCCCTCCGGAATCGCAGTTCCATCGGCATAATGAGTGGTTCGAAGATTCTCTGCCATCCACTCTTGATTGCCCAAAACAACCGTAGCATATTGATTTCCATCGGCATCTGTCACGCCATTGGAAATGACATGATCCCCTGTTTCTTCTCCACCACCAGGTTCATCTCCTGGATCTNNACATGACACGATGGCAAGTGAAAGACACAACAGAATAGAAAACAAAAAAACAGACAGGAGTTTAATATTTTTCATAATATATTGAATTTTTGCAATTTACGATATAATCAGATTGTATTTTCATACCTTTATGATATAAAAGACGTAAAAAACGAAAATTCGTTGCTCTGATTTTGCATTTTTTTCGGCAATCCCTGTCCACACCTCCAGACTTCCGTCTTGGGTTACTGAAATGTGGCATCTTCGATGCCATAGTGTATACGACGAAAAACACACAGAAGAGGGTAATACCTCCATCTATCGAAATAAAACCCTTAGCAAGGATACAACTGTATTCATAAAACCGCAATAAACTATTTAGAATAAACTACCTGCGAGGGTATATCTATAGCAAATTATCATGCGCTGACGATCTCAGGCATCAGCAAAGCACAGCGGTCAATAATCATATTGGCATAGTCAAAGCCGGAATCACAGGTCTTTTTATTTCCCGTGCCATCATATCCCATGTGCAAATGCATGGTATCATACCCAGTCACAATATATGCCAATAGTTTCCGATCTCTTATGCCTGCGGCTTCCTTGTATTTTTCAATCGATGGACGACCTTTGCCCTTACGGATGTTCAGCACAGCGTCCAACGCAATCAGACAACCCTTCCAAAGTGTATCGCCTGCCATTTTCACATACTTACCATCCATATACATTTTGAACTTGCGATCATAGTTCGCATTCTTAATGACATCTTTCGCATTAGAGACATATCTTCTGGCTTCATCAATAGGATTTTCCATTTCAAAAATTTTTATCGTTTATTCCAATTGCAAAAGNNTCCGAAAAATTTTTATGCATTGAAAGTCAATATATTAAAAATTCAAGCATAATATTTTAACAATTATAAATTATTAAAATGGTCAAATATTAACAACTGTCTATCATTTTCTGTGTTATGGAGCGCTAAAACATATAAATAGCAGCCTGAACGCCTATAAAGTATACTGTTTTTTCATATAGTGCAGATTAAGTTTCATTAGATTTGAGTAAATTTGCAGCGAAAAAATTTGAGCAGCATGAGCAAAGTACATATCGGAATATTCGGACGAAGAAACCAAGGAAAGAGCATGTTAATCAACGCATTGGCGGGACAGGACATTGCCATTGTGTCGGACGTGGCAGGCACCACCACCGACCCTGTAAAGAAGAGTATGGAGATTTTCGGCATCGGTCCCTGCGTTTTGGTGGACACCGCCGGACTGGACGACAGCGGCGAGGTGGGCGAGAAACGTGTGGCCAAAAGTTTAGAGAGTCTGAAAATCATTGACATAGCCCTGCTGCTCATCAGCAACAATCAGTTGGGCAAGGAGGAGGAAGAAGTAATCCAGCAATTCAAACGATACGATTTACCCTATATAATAGTACACAACAAAGCCGATTTGCAGCCTTTGACAGCATCCTGCCGTCAGCAATTGGAAAACTTCGGCGCACCTGTCGTGGAGTGCAGTGCCGCTACCAAGCAGGGACTGGAAGAATTGGTGCAGGCTATCGTCAAGACCACACCGGCTTCGGCCTATCGCCAAGAGAATCTTTTAGACGAAATCATCCACGAAGGCGAGACCATCGTGCTGGTGATGCCCCAGGATTCCGAAGCCCCCGAAGGAAGACTGATTCTGCCACAAGTGCAAGTTATCCGCAATATCCTCGACAACAAAGCCATCGCCATCTGCCTGCAGCCAACAGAGTTATCCACCTATTTGGCTATCCACCAGCCAGATTTGGTCATCACCGACAGCCAGGCCTTTGGAGAAGTCGCGAAAATCGTGCCGACCAGCATTCCCTTGACGGGTTTCAGCATCGTACTGGCACGCTCGAAAGGCAACTTCGACAAATTCATCCAAGGCACGCAACATCTGCGACAGTTGCAGGACGGGGACACCATCCTGATGTTGGAATCATGCACGCACCTCAGCTCCTGTGAGGACATTGGCCGACACAAGCTGCCCCGACTGATACAGCAATTCAGCGGGAAGAAACTAAACTTCCAGTTTGTCGCAGCATTGTCACCTCTCCCCTCTTTGGAGAACATCCAGATGGCCATCCAGTGTGGAGGATGTATGGTGACCAAGCGACAGTTGATGAACCGCATCAAAGAGATTACCGACAAAGGTATTCCAGTAAGCAATTACGGTATGACTCTGTCACTTGTTAACGGAATTTTTGACCGAGCCACTGAAATTTTCAGAAAATAAAGAAACAGGCTGACGCGAATCAGCCCACGCTATTTTTGTTAAAAATTAATGATACACTACATCATATCATTCAGTTCATCAATGTCATCCTCACGAGAGCTTCCAGGGGCAACCGAACGCTGGAGAGAAGCCACCAACGAACCGATCATCTTGGTCAGTTCCATCAACTGATTGCGAGAATAGTCCTTTTGCTCCGCATTGATAGTATTGAGACCAGAGGCGATTTCTGTATAGACAACGCATTCTCTCACAGAGCTTTTAGCCATTTTCAAATAGTAGACAAACTGAGCTTTATTGCGGGATGAGCCCTCTGCAATATTTAGTGCAATGCTCTGGGCAGACTTCAGGAACATGTCGCCTAAAGACTCTTTCTTATCAGAAGAGAACATCGGAACAACGCCATAAAGCCAGTTGGTATAATCCAGCGCTTTAGCGTAAATTCTCAAATCCTCGAATCTGAAAAAACTCACGGGGTT
>LXOW01012135.1_pt2 | contig 10186 bp, 6 predicted proteins | sample 1368591 | NCBI WGS metagenome assembly LXOW01 (sample SAMN04884650, study PRJNA319009) | bovine gut metagenome | isolation source: Cow rumen | host: Bos taurus | place: Italy: Legnaro (PD) | collected 2014-07-09
ACAGAAATATAAATCGCATCGTCTAGAGTCGTAAAAGTCAAATCGTTTATTTCTGTGTAATTTTTGCCAGACAAAGCATTATAAAGCTCCAAAGCATTGGATTTTGTTTCTTCCGACCCAAATAACTTTATANNTTCTCGGTTTATTGTATTGTTTCCCATGTTTTTGCCTTTTATTGTATTTAATACAATTATATTTTTTTTTTAATAGTTTTACAAGATGTAAAAAATGTAGGCGTAGATAGCTTCGATAAAATGATAGAAATATTAAGCGATTGATTAAGATTATTTGTAAAACTTTGTTATTATTCAATTTTATAAAATTGCCGTAAATGGCAAAAAAATAAAATAGAATAATTATGATTGAACGACCTGAATATTTAAAACAACTGCAAAAATGGAACAGGAAACCAAATCTTTAGGCAATATAAACGATTCGTTCAAAAAGATTCTTGTCGTAGAAAAGAATATCGTTCCTTACTATAACGAGAAAGGCTATTTTATTATAGGCTTGCGCGATTTTCTCTTGCTTCCGAATAGCTTAGAATTGTAGTCTATTTGAATTTATAAAAAATCTTGTCTATTTCAGCGTTGGCAAATATTTATCTAAATCTTGGTGAGCTTCTAGCCAACTTAGAGAATATCGCTTTACGCTTTAATTATCTTTGTAATGCTCATCGCAATAGTCTAGAAGACCGATTAAGAATTCCTGCTGGCTGGGGGAAAGGGCTAAAAATCTTTTTTCTGTCGCCGTAAACTTTTCGGAATCGTCGGTTTCGCCTGTTAAATCGGAAACTCTTATATTGAGGGCTTTTGCCAAAGGCTGAATGTATTTAAGTTTTGGAGAAGAGTCTAGGCGAAGCCATTTAGAAACGATAGTTTGTGAAACGCCTGCTAATTTTGCTATATCTGATTGCTTTAAATTACGGTCTTTCATTAGCTTTTTAAGCTGTTCTTTAAATTTCATATTTTTTCATTTAAATCAATCAAATTATATTAAACGTAGAATATTTTTAAACTTTAGACTTGAAATTATTGACAATTTTGTCTAAAGTTATAATATTCATATATACCTTATACAACAAAAGCCCTGCTTATTAAGCTGGGCCTCTGAAAGTATAGGCGAGTAACGGATAAATCTATTAAAGTAGCTTTGTGGCAAAACTTCCTACGGTCTTACACAAAGCTACTAACAGAACTTAAGCGATAACGCGCTTAACTCTATTATGTTAATGATAGCATAGTTAAGCGTTGTTTTCATCTGCTAATTTTTTATTTTGGAGCAATGAAACAATGGAACTCTTTGACAATCTTACAAAACTTGTTAAAGACGATTTATCAAAGAGTATAACTCCTAAAAGCAAGTTGTCTATAGCAGCTTCATGTTTTTCAATTTACGCTTACGAAGAATTAAAAAAAGAGCTTAACTCTATCGCTGAATTACGGTTTTTGTTTACCTCGCCAACTTTTGTTGAAGAAAAGTTTCCAAAGGAAAAACGTGAGTTTTATATTCCTAAGTTAAGCCGAGAGAGAAGCGTTTATGGCACCGAATTTGAAATTAAGCTTAGAAACGAGCTTACGCAGAAAGCTATAGCGAAAGAGTGCGCCGATTGGATAAGAAAAAAAGTAACTTTTAAGTCTAATATTACGGAAGGCGCCGCATTAGGGCTTATAGGCGTTAATTCCAAAGACGGCTCATTTGTTTATTCCCCGATAAAAAGCTTTTCAACGGCAGATTTGGGCATTACCAAAAACAATGACCTGATATGGGCGGTCGCAAAGGTTGAATCGCCTATGAGCGACCAGTATTTAAAGATGTTCGACCAGGTCTGGAAAAGCCAAAAGGTCGCAAAAGACGTTACGGAAGAAGTCATAGAAAAAATAACTTCGGTATATCAGGAAAACGCTCCTGAACTTATTTATTTCATGACTTTGAATAACATTTTTAAGGAATTTCTTGAGGATATTTCTGATGACAATATCGCTAATGAGGCTACAGGCTTTAAAGGCAGTAAAATCTGGAACAAAATGTATGATTTTCAGAAAGATGCCGCTCTTGCGATTATAAACAAGCTTGAAACCTATAACGGCTGTATTCTTGCCGACAGCGTTGGTTTGGGTAAGACTTTTACTGCGCTTGGCGTTATAAAATATTATGAAAATCGCAATAAAAGCGTTCTTGTTCTTTGCCCCAAAAAGCTTAAAGACAACTGGATAAATTTCAGGGGCAATCTTATTACTAACCCGCTTGTAAAAGACCGCCTGCGTTATGATGTGCTTTTCCATACAGATTTGTTAAGGGAAAAAGGCTCTACTGCGACTGGACTGCCTATCGACAGAATAAACTGGGGTAATTATGATTTGGTGGTTATAGATGAAAGCCATAATTTCAGAAACGGAGGTTCGTTTGAGGAAATTAGCGAGGAAGGGGAGGACGAAAAGCCTAAGTTTAACCGTTATACCGCTTTGTTAAACAAGGTTATAAGAAGCGGGGTTAAAACCAAGGTTTTGATGCTTTCCGCAACTCCTGTAAACAATAGGTTTACAGACTTGAAAAACCAGCTTGCGCTGGCTTATGAGGGGAAAACAGAAATTATAGACTCAAAACTTAAGCAAAGCGCAAATACTAAGGTTGGAATAGACCAGATTTTTAATCAGGCTCAAAGAGTTTATAATTCGTGGCGTAAAGAACAAGACCCCAACGAACGAACTACAGAAAAACTTCTTCAAAGGCTTGATTTTGACTTTTTTGAATTGCTTGACGCAGTAACCATTGCTCGTTCCAGAAGGCATATACAACGCTATTACGATATGAACTCAATCGGGAGTTTCCCAGAGAGGTTAAAGCCTGTAAGCCTTCGGCCAAAACTCACTGATATAGGTAACGCCGCAAATTACAAAGAAATCTATGATTTGCTTATGAAGCTTCATCTGGCAATTTACACGCCTTCTGTTTTTCTACTGCCTACAAAGCGAGCCAAATATGAAAAAGACTTGAAAAATCTTACGCTGGAAATAAGAGAAATCGGGCTTAGGAACTTAATGTCAACCAATCTTTTAAAGCGTATGGAAAGTTCTGTCCATTCTTTCAGGCTAACTATAAATCGTATTCTTTCTAACATTTCTGACGCTATTGAACTTATAGAAAGATTCATAAAAAGTGGGACAAACTCAGAGGTATTTGGCGAGATAGACGCTGATGAGTTTTCTTCAGACGATCAGGAACAGGAAAGCTTTGTTTTTGGCAAAAAAATGAAGATAGAACTTGCCGATATGGATTACCGCAAATGGTATGGCTTGCTTAAAGAAGATACCGTTGTTTTGAAAGAAATAGACGATAAAATAGCTGTTATTGACGCGTTTCATGACACAAAACTTTTAGAGCTTAAAAGCCTTATAACTCAAAAAGTAAATAGCCCGATAAATGAAAATAACCGCAAAATATTGATTTTTACAGCTTTCAAAGATACTGCCGAATACCTTTACGAAAACATAAAAGATTGGGCAAAATCTGAATTCAATATTGAAACAGCCTGTGTGAGCGGTGATTCTATTCATTGCTCGATTAAAGGCGTTTCAAAAGACATGAACGAGGTTTTGACTCTGTTTTCGCCTGTTTCTAAAGAAAAATCTGTTGTAATGCCAGGAAACGCTGACAACATTGATTTTCTTATTGCCACAGACTGCATTTCTGAAGGGCAAAACCTGCAAGACTGCGATTATTGCGTAAATTACGATATCCATTGGAATCCAGTCCGCATTATTCAGCGTTTTGGTCGAATAGACAGAATAGGCAGTATCAACGAGAAAATTCAGCTTGTGAATTTCTGGCCTGATATAACTCTTGATGAGTATATAAAGCTTAAAGGCAAAGTGGAAAGCCGAATGAAAATAAGCGTTTTGTCGGCTTCTGGCGACGATGACTATATATCGAACGAAAAGGGCGATCTGGCTTACCGAAGAAAACAGTTAGAACGCTTGCAGAATGAAGTCGTCGATTTTGAGGATATGGGCGAGAGCCTTTCAATAATGGATTTGGGGCTTAACGATTTCAGAATAGATTTGCTATCTTACGTAAAATCTCACCCAAACCCAGAAAGCTTGCCTTTTGGCATTAATGCCGTCGTTAAAGGAGAAAAGCCTGGCGTTATCTTCGTTTTAAAAAATCATAACGAAGGCATAAATATAAAGCACCGAAACCGCCTGCACCCGTTTTATATGGTTTATATAGGCGACGATGGGCAGGTAATAGATAATTATCTCGCTCCAAAAAAGATATTGGATGAAATGCGTTCTTTAGCCAAGGGAAAAAGCGTTCCTGATTTTGAGCTTTGCCACAGGTTTAACGAAGAAACCAGAGACGGCAGGAAGATGGACAGGATTTCTGCACTGCTTCAAAATTCTATTGCTTCAATGATTCAGGTTAAAGAGGAATCAGACGTTGATTCATTTTTTGGAAACGGCGAAACCAGTTTTTTAAACGATACAATCAAGGGCTTAGATGATTTTGAGCTTATTTGCTTTATGGTGGTAAAGAATGGTTGATTTTCCTTCTACCACCTTTGTTAATAGGCTTTTGCCAAAAGACAAATTTATAGAGCATTTGGATTTGTCTCCGATTTTAAAGAAAAAGCTTGGCACAGATATTGTTCATATAAGGGTTTTGAATAAGTTTTCTAATTCTGTTCTAAATTTTAATGATTTGCCAGAAACAGAAAAAGACAGTAAGGAAGAAATAATAAAAGAAGTTTTACTGATTCGGATAGAGCTTAAAAAGCATGATTTTGACTCAAAATTAATAGAAGCTATAGCAAAGCAAAACAGCCATAAATTAGTTTTTTTGTTGCGTTTTGAAAAATACGCAAAACTTGCTTTGTATTACCAACGGCTTTATGAGAGCAAATGGAAGCCTTTTGAAGATTTAAGCCTTGTTTTAATAGGTAAAAACATGAACGAAGTCTGGCTTTCGTTTATTAGACAAATTGCAAACGGCGATGAAGTCGGCGTTTTAACCGAAACAATCACAAAAAACGATTTAGACAATAAATTAGACATACAAAACAGATTAGAAGCCCTGCAAAAAGAAATAACAAGGCTGGATTCCGCAATTAGAAAAGAGCGACAGCCGAGAAAAAAATACGAACTTCATCAGAAGCTTTTAGAACTTGAAGAAAGCTATCAAAAGTTAGGAGATAACAATGGATAAACTTAAAATGCAAACGCCGAATATGGCAGACGAAAACTTTAAGAAGTTGAAAGAACTGTTTCCTGAAGCGGTTACGGAAGTTGAAGTTGACGGCGAAATAAAAAGGGCTATAGACAAAGACGTTTTGCAACAGCTTATCTCCAGTGAGGTTGTTGAAGGACCGAAGGAACGCTATCAATTTACCTGGCCAGGAAAGCGCGAAGCTACGTTATTGGCTGGTAAGAAAACGAAAAAAACGCTTAGACCAGTAAAGGGCGAAAACCCTATTGATGATGCCTGTTTTAATACTACCAAAAATCTTTACATTGAGGGCGATAATCTTGAAGTATTAAAGATTTTAGAAACTAAATACGGCGGAAAAATCAAGATGATTTATATAGAACCGCCATATAATACAGGTAATGATTTTATTTATAACGATAAGTTTGAAACATCAAAGCAGGAATATTTAGGAAATAATGGCGAGTCTGACGATGAGGGAAACCGTTTAGTAAAAAATATGGAGACTAACGGGCGTTTTCATTCAGATTGGCTCTCTATGATGTATCCTAGACTTATAAAAGCTAGAAACTTGCTTTCCGATGATGGGGTTATTTTTATTTCTATTGATGACAATGAAGTTGGAAATCTTAAAAAGATATGTAATGAAATTTTCGGACAAGATAATTTTATTTCAATATTATCTGTTGAAAATAATCCAAAAGGGCGAAAAAATTCTGCATTCATTTCGGTAAGCTCAGAATATTGTGTTATTTATTCAAAAAATAAAGAAAAATCATATTTTATTGAAAATGTACCTAAAAATGCTAATGATATGTCTTTAGATGAAAATGGAAATTATGTTCATAATAGCGGAAAAAGGGTTTTAGTAGGAGAAAACAGTTTTAATAAATATGTTAATACATCTTTTTCAGATAAAGATTATTCTGTTTATTATAGAAAAAAAGATAATTCAATTTTTATAAAAAAAGAAAAATATGGTGAACAAGACAAAAATTATATTGATAATGGTTTTGAAAAATATTTTTCTCATTATAAAGGAAAACTTGTAGAAAACACTTATACAAAAGATAAATTTATTGAGCTTTTTCATGATGGAGCTTTATTTTTTTCTAACGGCAAAATATATGAAAAAAACTTTAATGATACTATTCGAATGAAAAGTTTATTGGTTAATAGAAAATATGAAGCTATTGTTAATGGCGTAAAAAAAGATTTTTCTATGGAATTGACAACNNCTTTACTTGAAGACACTTCTTTTTATATTCTAGACTTTTTTTCTGGGTCTGCTTCATTAGCTGATGCTGTAATGCAGTTAAACGCCGAAGATGGCGGACATCGTAAATTTATTATGGTTCAGCTTCAAGAACCATGCGAAGAAAAAAGCGAAGCATACAAAGCAGGCTACAAAAACATCTGCGAAATAGGCAAGGAACGCATACGCAGAGCAGGTAAAAAGATAAAAGAAGAAAATCCAAACAATACGCAGAATTTAGACGTCGGCTTTAGAGTTTTAAGGCTTGACTCCAGCAACATGAAAGACGTTTTTTACCGCCCAAGAGATTTGAAAAAAGATGATTTGCTTTCTTATGCAAGCAATATAAAAGAGGGCAGAACCGAACTTGATTTATTGTTCCAGGCAATGCCAGAAATAGCGGGGGCAGATTACAACGCAAAAATAGAAGAAATCAGCATTTCTGGCAAAAAGGTTTTCAAAGTAAACAACAATTATATTGTAGCCTGTTTTGAAGAAAATATTAACGAAGAAGTGATAAGAGAAATAGCGAAAATGAAACCTATTTACGCTGTTTTCAGAGACGGCTCTTTCTCTGACGATTCATTATTGTCTAACCTGGAACAGATTTTCGGATTTGAAAGTCCAGACACTGAATTAAAGATACTTTGAGGTTAATTATGCAATTCAAGTTTATAATCCAGCCATATCAAACCCAGGCTGTCGAAGCCGTTGTAAGCGTTTTTAATGGTCAGCCGAAAATAGAAGACGGGACATCTGTTCAATACACTATAGATAAAGGCATAATTAAAGAAGAAGACAAGGGCTTGTTCGATGAAATAGAAAATACAGGCGTGTCTAACGCAGAAATAAGGCTGACTGCACAGAGCTTAAAAGAAAACATCAATAATATACAGCTTTTAAACAGCATAAAAATTTCAAACGAGCTTTCAGGCAGAGAAATAATAGAAAATCAATTTGTCTGCAACTGTTCTTTGGATATTGAAATGGAGACTGGCACAGGCAAAACCTACGTTTACACAAAAACTATATTTGAGCTTAACAAAGTCTATGGTTGGACAAAGTTTATTATAGTCGTTCCCTCAATAGCTATCAGAGAAGGAGTGAAAAAGTCGCTTGAACAAACCGAAGACCATTTCTTTGACTCTTATGGGAAAAAGGCTAAGGTTTTCGTTTATAACAGCAGTAATCTCAACGATATTGAACGTTTCAGCGCTGATAATGGCATTAACATAATGATTATCAATATTCAGGCGTTCAATACAAGCATAAAAGAAGACATCTCTGGCAAAGGCGGTAAGAATAAAGCTAACAGAATAATCTATGGTGAACAGGATTCTTTCAACTCTCGCAGACCAATAGACGTAATTCGAGCTAACAGACCTATTCTTATAATGGATGAACCTCAAAAAATGGGTGGAAAAGCTACTAAGGAAGCTCTGAAAAATTTCCGACCGCTGTTTATATTGAATTATTCCGCAACACATAAAGAGGTACATAACCCTGTTTATGTATTAGACGCATTGGAAGCTTATAACCAGAAACTTGTAAAAAAGATAAAGGTTAAAGGCTTTGAAATTAAAAATCTTCCTGGAACTGGAGCTTATATGTTTCTGGAAGAAATAAAAGTGAGTAAAAATAAACCGCCTACTGCAAGACTTAACATGGAAGTTAAGCATAACAGCGGTATTAAACGGGAAACAAGAAGCGTTGAGGCAAACGACGATTTATACGCCACATCGGGCTTAGAGCAGTATAAAGGGCTTATTGTCAGCGAAATAGACGCAATTAGAAACGCACTGGTTTTTACAAACGGCGAAGAATTGAAACTTGGCGAAGCTGTTTGCGACGCAACGGAAGCAAATATGCGAAGAATTCAGATTAGAGAGACAATCCGTTCTCATTTTGAAATGGAAAAGAAGCTGTTTAAAAAAGGAATAAAAACGCTTTCGCTTTTCTTCATCGATGAGGTTGCAAAATACAGACAATATGACGAGAACGACAACGAGATTAACGGCGTGTATGGTGATATTTTTGAAGAAGAGTATATAAAAGTCTTGAACGAAAACAAAGACCTTTTCGACCTTGAATATATGGAATATTTGAATAGTATTGAGGCTTCCAAAACCCATAAGGGCTATTTCAGCATAGACAAGAAAGGGCACAAGATAGACTCCGTAGTTGCGCGCGGTTCAGAGTATAGCGACGATATTTCCGCTTATGATCTTATTTTAAAGAATAAGGAAAGGCTGTTGAGTTTTGAGGAACCTGTCAGGTTTATTTTTTCCCATTCCGCTTTGAGTGAAGGGTGGGACAATCCTAATGTGTTTCAGATTTGTGCTTTGAAGCACTCAAACAGCGCTATCAAAAAGCGTCAGGAAGTTGGCAGAGGCATGAGAATCTGCGTTGACAAAGACGGCAACCGCATGGATTTCCAAACTTGCGATAGGGATTTCCATAATATAAATTGTTTAACCGTAATAGCTAACGAAAGCTACGCAAGTTTTGTAAGCGAATTACAGAAACAGATTAAAGAAGTGCTTTATGACAGACCAACTGAAGTTACAGAGGAATTTTTCCATAAAAAAGAAGTGGCATATAAACTTCCTGATGGGAAATTTGAAAAACATACGCTTACTTTGCGCGAATCACTGGCGATTTATGATTACTGCAAAAACAACAATTATATAGACGAAGCAGGGCACATTACCGAAAAATACAATGAAGATACGGCAGTGGGAAAACTGGAAAAGTTGCCAGAACTTTTAGAGCCTTATTCTGAATTTATACACAAGCACTTACAGGGCGTTTTCGACAAAAAGAAATTCGAAGAAATGATTAAAGATGCCAATAAAGCCGAGGTTGAAGACAGAGGGCTGAATGAAAACTTCAAAAAAGCCGATTTTAGAAAGCTTTGGAGCATTATTAACCATAAATATGTCTATCACGTAAATTACGACAGCGATTTGCTTATAAAGAATGCGATTGATGAAATCTGCAACAAAGATTTTTATGTCACAAAACNNCACAAAAAGAGTTATAGTGGAAACGCCCGCCGAAACTAATACTGAATACGATTTAATCGGTCAGATAGCAAAAAATACCGTTTTAACTAGAAATACCATAGCAACTATTTTAAACGGCATCTCTTCCGAAAAATTCTACCTTTACGCTTTGAATCCAGAAGATTTTATAAAGAAAGCTTCAAAAGCCATTAACGACGTAAAATCAAAACTGATAGTAGATAACATTGTTTATCGGCAAACTAACGACGTATATACGGATAGCATTTTTGAGGAAAACCTTGAAAAGGACTATAATCTCGCTATTCCAACAAACAAGCATATCTCAGATTTTATTTTTAAGGGTAGCCAATTAGATAGCAAGATTGAGGAAGAATTCGTAAAAGCCCTGGAAAAATCCGATGAAATCGAAGTTTATGCAAAACTTCCAACAAAATATCAGATTCCGACGNNTCAATGAATGAAGAAGACCGCCGACCCGTTGAACAGGCAAAAATAAACTGCGCGAAAAAGCTTTTCAGCCAGATGTCAAATTCAGAAATCTGTTACCACGATGTAGATAGTTTCGATAAAATGATGGAAATATTGGGCGGTTGATGTAAACTTTCTTTTCTTATAGTTCTTTCATATTTTTCTTGGTCAAATTCAAACAGACACATTGTGATTACCTTTAAAGTATGACAGAATCAATTATTTTTTTCTC
>LXOW01426692.1_pt1 | contig 10185 bp, 3 predicted proteins | sample 1368591 | NCBI WGS metagenome assembly LXOW01 (sample SAMN04884650, study PRJNA319009) | bovine gut metagenome | isolation source: Cow rumen | host: Bos taurus | place: Italy: Legnaro (PD) | collected 2014-07-09
CTTTGCCCCAGAATCATTTAATTGTTATGGACTATGACATTTCTCAACCAGTTCCACAAGGAAGTGACGGAGCGCAAGATGCGGAAAATAGCCGCATCGCAGCAATCGCCGATGAACTCGAGCGACTTTGCGCAGTACATGAAGCGCAATGTGGAGATAGCCAACAAGATGTAAGTCGTTTCGAGACGGAGCAACGTGCCGCTTATTCTTTCTATGGTTTTGCTGGGTTCGATGGACGTACCATCCAACCTGTTATTGTACAGCCAAGAATTGCCGATGCCCATCCTGCTACACAGATAATGATTGATACCTATATGGTTGCTTTGGGCTTTGAAAAGACTGCTGAAGAGGGACGCTACAAAAGTGGTCAATATGAGGTATGGGACATTGTGCCTCGCAATGTCTTGATTGACAATGAAGGAGATGTCTTTGTTGTAGATGCCGAGATCAAACCTGCGTAGGATAGACAGACTTGTTCGTAGGACGATAGACGTGCTGGGTATTTAAGTCCAAAACTCTTTTTCTCCAGTTTGCTCCATTTCTCCCTGACACTTCGGACAGGTTTTCATATCCCATATCCTGATGTTGTCACTGCCGCAATTCAAGCACAGCCTACCCACCTCGCTTCTATAGGATGGGGCTACGTCTGCAATGATGCCACCAACCACAATATTCTGGATTGTCTTGCAGTCAGGGCAGCTCATTGGGGTAATCTGCTGACGGAAGAGGCCACGCCCTTCGTACACTTCGGCTTCATACCCACAAGCCTTACAGCGATATTTCAGTTTCCAGGACACCTGTTCTGTCTTTAATGTTTTTGCGATTCCTCATTCTTCGTGAATCAAGTGGACGTCGCCCTCATCTTTCCTTGCCAATTTCCACCTTTGAGTCGCCCGTCACCTTGGCATTGTTACCTCCGCCATAGACATTGCCCCGGATGTCAACACCTTGGACGTCCTTCTTCTCGTAATATGTAGTTCCATCAACGGCTGAGCCGGTGGCAGCAATGTAGGTTCCATCGTTCTTGCGGGTGAAGAAGCTGCTCACATCAGCACCGACGGCAACCTGCTTCACCACATAGACCTCAGAGAGGGTGGCAATGTTGACATTGGTGTTACCGATGACTTTGGCTGCATTGCCGCCGCCAAAGACATTGTTGATGGCTCCCATCTTGCCTTTGGCATGTGAGGGGATAGGATAGTTGTTGGGCGTTTTCGCATTCTCACCGACAATGGATCTATCATCATCATAGTATCTGCCATAGGCCACATTGACGTTCACAGTAGGATTACCCACCATCGTAGCACCGTCACCATAGCCACCACCATAGATATTACCTATGCTGGTGAACGACATGACATTGACCTGCGGGTCGTCGTAGAGTCTGTTGCCCGTTTCTTTCGGTTTGCCATCACTGTCGTAGCCATAGACAGAGTAGCCTGCCTGGTTGCCACCGCCATAGAGTTCGCCAATCATGACAGGCCTACAACCTATCTCCTCAACATTGATCGTGATAGAGCCTCCGATGGTACCGCTGAGGTTGTTGCCGCCAAACACACGGTCGAAGGTGCCGTTGGTGATGTTCAGCGTCACATTGCCGTGAACGTCGGCAGCCTCGGCACCGCCATAGACCGCTTGCAGACCAGGGATACAGGCCATGAGCAGCTGTGCCTCAGCATCCATCAGCGCACTCTTACCGCCACCGTAAGCTTCGTCAACTTTGAATGGGCAGCAATCTTCGCCTTCCAGTTCCTCGAGCAGGGTCACAGCCGTCTGACGCACATTACCCTTCGTATTGGAGCCACCGAACACATGGTGTACCGTGCCGCCAAAGATATTCACGGCAGCCTTTCCCGTGCCATAGACAAGGTTCGTGGCAGCCATTCTTTCCTCTTTAGTGTCATAAGCAGCCATATCCCTTACCAGCCATATGCCGTCTTCCTGATAATACTCGGAATAGTTCTTGTATCCTACGTTGGCACCAGGATTAGGCATCTCGACACTGTTGATGAGGATGTTGTCAAGACCGTTTCCGCCTCCGAAGAGTTCGTTAATCTCAAACGATCCGTTTACTGTCACGTTGGTAGCTGGAGTGCAGGCCGCATTGCCGCCACCATACACTTGCCGGATGCTGGTCAGTTCACAGCCATCGATGACTACTTCCGTCTTGTTGCTCTCAGCGTCAGCAGGTTCGTAGGCCGACTGGTTGCCACCGCCATAGACGGCAGTCACGTCATAGCGATTCAGCTTCTTGGGCTGATGGTCTTCGTCTGCCCCCTCATCTGTTCCGGAAATCTTGGAAGCGGCATCATTCTGCGTCTTGTAGATATGCACTTTCACATCGCCCATCGGCGTACCGTTCAGGTTGTTGCATCCGAAGATGCTGCCCAATACGACACAGCCCTTGGCATCGTCGGCAACACCGTTGTTCAGTTCCACCAGCACATTGCCATACACCTTGGCCTCGATGCCGTCAAGAGCCTCTATGTTATTTACTGGGTCTGCAGCATGTTCTGTCTGGCCCAAGGCACCGCCATAGACATTGCGGTTTATCTTACCGCCTTTCAGATTGACAGTAGTCGTATTGCTGGCAGCAGTCTTGCCATCAGCCCATGTTGTAGTGCCCCAGTTGTCGGTATTCGTATTCGCCAAAGCACCGCCGCCATAAACATCCTGCCGCACCAAGCCGCCGTTCATGTTGACCGTAACGTTTTCCTTGACGATACCGGCCTCGCCGCCGCCAAAGACACTACGCCAGACGTTTGCACCCGCATTGATGTTCACCTGCGTTTCCCTGACACTGGCAGAGAATTCTGTTTCGTTGAGGTTGCCTTTTGAACCACCGAACACATAACCGTAGTCGTAATCGCCGTCTGGGTTCGCCAGACCAATCTCACCACCGTTGATGTTGATGGTTGCATTACCGGTTCCTGCTGCACAGGTGGTTGGCAAGCCGTTTGCATCATAGGTATATGTGCCAACAGAGCCCATAGAGCCTCCGCCATAGACATTACGCAGCACGTGACCGCCATTGATGGTAACTGTTGTGGCTCCACGCGTGAGACCCGCCATTGGATTATGGTGTCCGCTCTCACCCTCGTCAACCTTGCCATTGCCGTTGTCGTCACGCCAGAAGGTATCGGTACCACAGCCTGCACCATAGACGTTTCCACAGTCCCATGTACCGCTTCTGTAACCTACGATTCCTTTATATAAGGTGACAACACCATTTTCAAAGTTATGGCCATTCTCACCACCGCCATAGACAGAGCCATAGACAGTCGGGCCTTTATCATCTTCATCAGATGTGGAAGAACCAATCGTGACATTCGTATTGTTCACCCATGCCAACTGATTCAGGAAAGCAAAGGCACCCGTTCCATTCGGATCGCCTTCCCAACCACGCGACGAGCCATCCACCATTCCTGTATCCATGNNCATTAATGGTTACCGTAGCCAAGCCTGTGTTCCCTGCACATGCAGTAGGCATACCATTGGCGTCGCGGGTAAACGTACCCACAGACCCCACGGCACCGCCGCCATAGACATTGTGGAGAATCTTGGTTGTTGTCGCCGTACCATTGATAGTGACAGTGGTATTGCCCTTCACGTAACCGGCATCCAAGTCGTCCTTACTCTTTAAGGCGAGTTCAGAAGTGCCATTGCTCTTTATTTCAATTTTGCCCTTCCCGCCGCCATAGACGTTACCCCATCTGTAGCCGAAACTGCCCTTGTTCTCCACACCGATGCTTCCGCTGTTGATCGTGACGGTGGTATTGCCACCAACACCAGACTCCTCACCACCGCCATATACGCTCTCGCCGACAGTGGTAGTGCCATTAATGGTCAATGTGACGTCACCTGTAACGGCACCTAGACCGTCTAGAGACACATCGGTGTGGATGTAGTGTTTTCCATCTTCAGTATCAATAAATGGGTTTGCATTGGTGCCGTGGGTTTTACTCCAGGTATACACAACATATTGGTTGTTATCCTTAGGAGTTTTAACGCTTGCATTATTAAATACGTTAGCCGTGCGGTTATAGGTTGGATTGGGAACCAGATTTGCTCCGGCATTCCATACTTCAACCGTTGGTACTGATGCAGAGAAGCCTGCGCCAAAAGCATTGCCTGTCACAGTACAGTTGGTAAGGGTGGAATTGACATCGCCATTAACAGCGCCCAAATTACCTCCACCATAGAATGTTCCAATGGTACAACCTGACAATGTGTTTGTGACATTTCGTGTAGAAGCCAATGATAGAGAAGCATAGTCTACAAAGAAACGTGCTACAGTCTGGTTACCGTCAGAGTGCAAGATGAATTCATAGTCATAGTTGGTACTGATGCCACCATTACCTGCACTGTATGCGCGTTTATAATATGTACTTACATAACCATCCCAACCACGAGTGTCTGCAGGGGCGCTATCGTCTACAGGTCCCACGCGGTTGAAAGCCGTTCCGCCATAGCCAGCTCCAAAGTACTTACCGAAATGGCAGCCTGTTGCATTGGTAGTGACAGTCATCTTGTCATCCATGTCTCCGAACTTCGGACCTCCATAGAACTCATCCACGTAGCTGTTGCTGATGGTGGTGCTGATACTACCGGTAATAGGCTTGGCTGCATTGATGCCACCACCATAGAAACTTGTAATGTCGGCAGCATTGATGAGCCATGTGACATTACCTTTGACTTGTTGCATACCAGATCCGGCCACCTCCTTAAAGCGTCCACCATCGATATAGCATTCGACGTTTTCGGATGCTTCGGCTGTCGCTGCCTGGTAAATACCTGTTAGATAGAAGTTCGTATAGTCACCACCCGTCACATTGATAGGCACTTTAGGGGTTGTGTTTGCTTGGGCCGTGTGGCAACCGTTTGCGAAATTCTTAAACCACGCATTGCCACCAATAAGCAGGTAGTTGGTGTTTTGAGCATCAGTTCGACAACATGATACAAACTGTTCATAAATGCCACCCTGTAGAATCAATGGTGCCAAAATCGTTTTTGTTGGTGAGTTAGAGCCCGCATATTCAAATTGGCCAAAACGGATGAACACAGTATTGGTGATTTCAAACCATCCATGGGGAGCAAGGATACCTGGTTCGGGGTCCATCGAAGAATCGTATGTGCGCTTCACCATACCTATACCTGGTATGTTGAGGAAGTCAAAGCGTATAGGAGCTACTCTTCTACGCTGATTATGGTAATAGAACAGCGTGTTGTCGGGCTCGTTGTCGCCATCAAGGTCGGCACTCATAATGGTTACGGGTTTCCCGTTATTGACAAGGGCATTGTCTGCCGCCTGATGATAGTTGCCCACCAGCACAACGGCATAATCATACACCTTGTGAGAATCGTTGCTGCCTAAGTTGGTTATAGCAGTAGAAAGATTGGTATAAACCGTCTGTTCGTTGCAGACTGTGGGGCAGGAACCACAAACAGTGACTCCATATTTATCGGCTGTTGATGATGATGTCGGATTTGATGTAGGGCCAGTAAATGTTATGGTATATGTCGCGTCATAGTTGGCATCACTCAGATAGACAGCCTTTGCCCAATATGGTTCGATGGTAATCGCCGTCACACCGTCGGGCACTTCCCAATAGGCACCCTGGGCAAACACGCGACCACTTTCACTATAAAGATCCTTGTTGGTGCATTTGCGGTCGACAAAGTTGAAGTCGGGGTAGTCATAGGTGTCGGTAGTGAAACTGCCGGGCGTTCCTCCCGTAATTGATGTAATCTTCCAGCCTGTCACCACACGACCACCTGTATAGTTGCCCGTACCCACCTCGTTGTAATAGGGCAGCTGCACCTTCTTATAGTTGTAGTTGAAGTTGTCATAGTCCTTATCGGTGATGTTGAGAGTCTTGCTGCTGGTTGTAATCGAGGCTCCTGCGGGTGCGCTGAATACCTCACCGCTTCCGGCACCACTAATGGTGACTGACAAGGTGCCCAACTTCCCTCCCTTATTTCGCTCTGTCTGTGTGGTAGCATGAGCGTAATCAGGGTTGACAACAGAAGGATAAGTGCCTTGTACTTTGAGAATGGGATAAGGTGCAATGCTCTTGTCGAGTACCCACTTAGCCATTTCTCCCTTCTGCGTTGCATCACCAGTGACATAGTATGCTGCCAGATTGCGCGTAGAATTCAGCGTCATGCGGAAGAACTCGAAGCGATTCAGATAGCGTTCCTCAGCACCAAGGGCACCATGATAGTTATCAGTGGCAATCGTTTTCACATAAGGGTTCTTCTCCTCATCATAAAGGAAGTAGCAGTAGTTGTTAAGACCTGTATTGTTTGCATAGGCATATTTGTTATGGATGATTGCCCCTCCATAGATAGGAGCAGCATTTCCACCTGTGATGTTACCGTAGAACATACAGTTCATCACCATTGTCTGCAAATTGCTGCTGGTGGATGCCACGTTATTGTAACCCACAATACCGCCGCAATTAGAGCCGCTGGTGATGTTGGCGTAATTGTAGCAGTTGATAACGCGTGACCTGCCATCAAGCAGACCTACGATACCACCAACGTTGTTGCTACCTCCCACGCTACCACCCAGCACACCGCAATTATAAATGCGGGTATCGCCCGTAGCTTCGCCACAGATGGCACCAACATTCGTGCCGCTACTGATGCTGGCACTCTCGAGGATGACATTCTTGATAATGGCACCATTGGCATAAGCAACCAAAGGATAACTGAGTGTTAGCGGATTCAAATCACCGTCAATAGTGCCTTTAAAAGGATTATCAGAAGTACCTACCGAACCCGTAGAGGAAAAGTTACTGGCAAGAAGATAGTTGCCGTTCATGTCTGTAATCTCGCTCGAAGAAGAAACCTCAGTGGGAGGCAGCAATATGGCTTCACTGGAGGTGATATAACCTGCTTTTGTCGCAATGGCTCTAATCTCAGTAGCACTACCCTTGGCAAACGGCCCAGAATAGGACGTTGACGTAGCAGTAGCAGGACTGCCATTTGTCGTATAATGAATGGTTGCGCCCTCTGTGGTACAAGTAATTGTAACAGTGCCACCACTCACTTTAATGGTGGGCCTTTCACAAACTGGCAAGATATATGTGACGACGGGAGTCGGGTAGGGGTCACTCGTTGCTTTGGCAATTGCCTTAATGACCCTCAGGCTCTCTGTTTGAGTGATATTGACCGAAGTTGTGCCAGTGGTTGTTGTGGATGTCGTTGGCGTAGTGCCATCTGTGGTATAATAGATTGTAGCACCCGCCGCTGCAGTGATAGTGAATGTATTTGCTGCGGTAAAATTATTTGTAATGGTGGGAGGGTCGATGGAGATTGCTTTTTCAAGATAAAATGGAGCATTGATATCATTCTGTGTATATACACCGATAATACCAGCTGTGTTGGCGTAGTCTGTAGGTCCGCCAGTTTTGCCAGATTGGCCTGTAAGTGCGTTTTTATTACCACCATTGACTGTCAACCATGTTCTGTCTGCAGCTCCGCCAACCACATCTTTTGGAGAAATGGTCAGATAGGTGCTGTATGCTTCAATTGTAAACAGTTGTTTGTCATCAAGATTCTCTGGTGCCACAGTCTCCAAGTGCACACGCATACGGTCTGCATTACCTGTTGTACGTATTGTGCCATTAGAAGTCAAGTATCTACCGGTTGAGGCTTGCTTGATATAATAAAAGTTTAGGGTTGGATGCTTCTCAACATACCACACAGCATCAGATGAATTACCACTATGATAGCCGTTAGATTTACATTTGTATGTGGTCAGGAACGGCATCCCATTGCTAGTTCCAGTGAAGTCATCAGTAGCTGCATAGTAGCACCATCCTTCCGTAGGACACAAGTAAAAATTATTTTTGTTTGCAGGGTTTCCATCATAGCCCACACTAGCAATATAATATGTTCCAGAGTAATTCGTCTGCGCCCAGGCGTTGGTGCCTCCTAAGAGCGTCAGCAGGAGGAGAACTATATAGATTTTATAGATGTATATTTTTCTTTGTATCATATCTTTTACTTGATAGCTATCTTCTTTAGGATGCGGCCGTTGGCGGCACGGATGATATAGACACCAGCGACGGGGATGTCGGTATTGATGGTCTCGCCTGGCTGGATGGTGAAGTTGGCAATGATGCCTCCACTCACGTTATAGATGTGCACATCGGCCTCGCTTTGGAGTGAAGAGGTGACACTAATAGTCCGATGGCTAATAGTGAATGCGAGGTCGCCACCACCGAAGTCGTCCGACGGCTCTTCATTTTCACCAACAGCAAACGACGAGTCGAATGTGATAGAACGAGTCGGTGCCTGACTGGGAGATGCTGCCTCGAAGTATGGACGGAATGGCGTAGCAGCAGAGCCGCCTGCGGGTGTCTTGTCGAAGCTGTTACCATCCTGGTTCATGAGATAGCCCGTCACCGTCTTGCTCATGTAGTTGGGCATGAACTTATAGCCGTCGATAGCAGTGGCGCTTATTTCGTCATCGCTGACTCCGATGGAGATTCCCGGCTCGGAGACGAAGCTGATGGTCTGCTTGCCAAGCTGTGCAGGTGCAGTAGTTGCCGTATTCTTGACCTTCCACTCGCCGCTGAGGTCGAACTCATAGAACGTCTTGCCAGGGAAGCCTATCATATACGGTGTGGCAGTAGCCAGCAGCGGATATCCTGTCATCGTGCGGCCATTCTGGTATCTGGTCTGATAGATGTCTGCGTTGGCATCCTGCTGCACGTTCTTGCTATAATAGTAGTCCCACAGGAAGGTGTTGTCCACCTGCTTGTCTTCACCAGCACCAGTAGGATAGTTGAAGGCTGCTGTAAAGAAGCCATCGGTCTGGGGATTCGTATTAGCCTTCTGCCCATTGTATTCGGACAACCAGTACTCATGACCTACCTTGGTGCCATTCGCATCGACAGAGGGGCTACCACTGTAGAAGTGGGTTATCTCGCCCTTATCCTGCGTAGATACCAGTTCTGCTGTGAACGGCAGACTGACGGTGGACCAGCCCTTTGTCAGACTGACGTAATGGTCGGGAATACGCTGATACCACATACGCTTGCCACTATTGAAGGTATAGCTCATCGGGCAGTTGAAGTCCTTCTTATCAACCAGCAAATGGTCGCTGACGGCGGTGAAGTCTTGCTGTACCAAATGACCAAAGACGGTCCAGGTGGGTGCAACACCTACACGGCGATACTTGTCTGTGCTATCGTAATAGTCGCTGTATGCCGGCTCTGTGAAGTAGCCTGTCAGCACATCGTAGGTCTTCTTGTTAGCCTCCTCGGACGGTGCATATACCAACAGGTTCGGGGTCTCGTCGCGGTTGCTGATGCTCTGCAATCCGTTGTCATCGAGCAGCGGCTGGTAGAACCTTTGTCCGTTAAGCCCCAACAAGTATTCCGTATCGTTATGACCGGCAAAGTCGATGGCCGTCATGTTCGGATATGCCGTCTTCAAGTTCTGGTCGTTAGATGACTGCGGCTTCGAGTAGGCCACAAGGTTTACAACAGGGTTGAAGTGTGCCACGCCCATCGTCTTCGACTGATAGTAGGCTGGTGCACGATAGACGCGGTTGCTCTCGTCAGAGCTGGACAGACGACCGCTGCTCTTCACGATATGCGACGGTACTTCCTCATGCGGACGCTGGTCGTTCCAATCGTAGGTCAGCATCTGTCCGAAGTAGATGTAGTCATCAGGCCAGATTGGATAGAAGTGAGTCTTTTCTTCAGCGTCCACATACAGGCGCACATCCTCAGTCTCAGGAATGACACCGTCGGCATAACGATAGTCGCCGTCGCCATAACGGTCTTCCACATAGCCATCATTCAGATAGACACCGTCGACACCCGATGAACAGTACTGAGGTACCTCACCGTAGTACTTCGTATTCGGTTCTGACAATGTTCCATCGTTCTTGATGGTATAGTACTTGTACTCAGTGCCCGAAGTGGTCTTCTTGTCGTTGTAACGCTTGAACAGGTAGAAACCGTTCAGGTTGTATGCCACCGTTCCGTTATAGAAGGCAGCTTTAGGCATTGGACGAGCCAGACCGTGACTATCGCTCGTTGTATTGTATGTCAGCGTCTCTGGGTAGTAACAGTTGACTCGCTTGTATCCGCTGGCGGTAGGATTACCAAAGACAGCATGGACACTGCCGTCAGGGCTACCTGTCGTGTTGATCCAGCAGTTCTC
>LXOW01088485.1_pt1 | contig 10180 bp, 5 predicted proteins | sample 1368591 | NCBI WGS metagenome assembly LXOW01 (sample SAMN04884650, study PRJNA319009) | bovine gut metagenome | isolation source: Cow rumen | host: Bos taurus | place: Italy: Legnaro (PD) | collected 2014-07-09
ATGCCGGGCGTGACGATGAACGACGGGGGCGAGATATTCGTCAACGGCAAGAAGGTGGACGAGCTGCTGCTCAACTCGCGCTCATTCTTCGGCGGCAACAAGCAGATACTCTTGGAGAACCTGCCTTACTACACGGTGAAGCATATCAAGGTGTATAACAAGAAGGACAAGCGGGATGAAATATTGGGGCGCGACGATGGAGCAAAGCAATACGTGATGGACGTCAATCTGAAGCAGGAGTACCAGCGGGGCTACATCGCAAACGTGGAAGGGGCTATAGGAACGGACAAACGCTGGTTAGGCCGAATGTTCGGATTGGGCTTCACCGACCTGTACCGCTTCACCCTGCTTGGCAATGTCAACAATGTCAACGAGACGCAGCACATCGGCAATCCACCTGCTGCGGGGTGCGCCATTTCCTTTCAATTTTGAGGACGAAGGCCGACCAAAAGAAGGGGGCTGAATAGAGAGTTGTTAAAAATCATAAACTTTGGCGAAATATAGAGATAATTAGCTATCTTTGCAAAAATTTCCACCTAATCTACAACTAAACAGTAATTGACCATCAGTTTGCTAAACGCAACAATGTGCTTTAGTACCTAAATTATAGCAATATGAAAAAGAATGAAGATTCCCGTCCTGACGAGCAATTGGAAAGTCCGAAGTATAACGGTAAAGAAGTCCGTTTGTGTACCGACGGCAAGTATCGCTGGACTTACCCGATGAACATGCTCACCAACCCCTCCGTCTATATCACCGTGTGCAAGATCTTCGGCGGCATCGGCCTTGTCTTCTGGATAGTCGGTTACATCGGTCCGATATTCCGTGGCGACTGGGACAAAGTGGTCGGCGACCTGAAGTGGTGGGGTGTCGCCGTACTGGTCTTTCTCGTCATCAGTGCCTTTGCCTACATGATAGTGGCCGCCCAGTACGGCTGGAAATACACCGTGAAGTTCACGATGGACGAGAACGGCATCAACCACGAACTGACCTCCGCCGGGAAAAGACATGCCAAGCAGATTGGCCGTGCTGTGGCCGGCGGAGGTGTCCTGACGGGAAACGTCGGTCGCGTAGGACAAGGCATGATGATTGCCAACCACACATCGCTGTCGTCCGACTTCAAGGTGGTGCGCAGCATCAAGCCCCTGCGCCGCTGGAGCACCATCAAGGTGAACGAGCCTTTCGCCAAGAACCAGATTTACACGACAAAGGAAGATTTTGACTTCGTGCTGGACTATATCCGCAAGCACTGCCCCAAAGTGAAGATTGCTGTCATCGCCTTGGCTACTGCTATTTCAGGACAGGCACAGACATTCCAGTTGAACGACGACGGCTACTTCAATGCCGGCGGTACAGACGTGATGGCGTTCAGCGACTTCTATCCCGAAGGGCATCAGGGCGGTGTGTGCGTCATCATGAACGGACAGCGTATCGCCACCAACGGCGACATCCGCCTGGAGGCGACACCAGGACAGTGGCAGCCCGTGCCCAAGCAACTGAGCCGGAAGGCAGAAGGCAACCGCATCGTTACCACACTCTGCTACCCGGACTCGTCGCGCCATCTGACGGGCTTTAATCCAATGGTCTATCCCGACTGGAATGTCAACTACACCGTCAGTGTGGAGCCGCAGGGCAAGGGCATCCTCGTCACTGTCGACCTCGACACGCCCGTGCCCGATTTCCTGTTGGGCAAGGTGGGATTCAATCTTGAATTCTTCCCTGGCTACCTGTTTGGCAAGCCATGGATCATGGACCGCCAGAGTGGCATCTACCCACAACAGCCCAATGCACCGCTGCTGCAGGTGGCCACGAATCGCGGTCATGACGGCAACTACTTTTCCGGACGCGGACTGAAAGCCGACCTGGCACAGTTGGACGGTTTGCGTGTGTCCGACGGTTCTTCCGTCGGAACCTCTTACAGTCCTCTCCGTGCCGATGACATCATCGCCGAGCCATACGCGGTGGGCAGTAAGTTTACCTCGCGTCCCGACGACAAGAGTCAGAAACTGACTGTAGAGTCGCTGACGGGTCCGCTGAAGCTCTACGACGGACGCATGAACCACAACAACGGCTGGTTCGTGCTGCGCAGCGAGATTGCCAAGGGTGCCACAAAGGGTGCCGTGCGCTGGCTGATCACCCCCGAGGTGGACGTCGATTGGCGCTACCAGCCCGTCATCCAGACTTCACAGACAGGCTACCAGACCCAGCAACAGAAACGCATCGTGATAGCCAGCCACATTATCACCGAAGGCGCCACACTGGCCAATCCCTACTGGGAATACTCTCGTAAGGCGCATCCCACTTTGCAGGTGGAAGATCCTGAGTTCGATGCGTGGTGCGACCGCGTGATTGAAGCTCAGGAACAGGCTCGCAACGCATTGCGTTAAACTTATTAATGATTCTGTGACAGAAATGCCATGATTGTTGTAACTTTGTCCAAATCATCAACAACAGCATATAACTATGAAGGACTTCAATTATTATGCACCGACGGAAGTGGTGTTCGGTGAACAGAGTGAGGAGCAGGTGGCTGCTCTAGTGAAGAAATATGGTGGCACGAAGGTGCTGGTACATTATGGCGGACAGAGTGCCGTGCGCTCGGGTCTGCTCGATAAGATCTGCGGCCTGCTCCGCGAGGGTGGCATCGATGTGGTCACTTTGGGTGGCGTAGTGCCTAATCCCCGCCTGTCGTTGGCCCGTCAGGGCATCGAGCTTTGCCGCAAGGAGGGTGTCGACTTCATCCTCGCCGTGGGTGGCGGCTCGGTCATCGACTCGGCGAAGTGCATCGCCTATGGTGTCTGCATGGACGAGGATGTATGGAACCTCTATCTTGGCAAGGCTGAGGCCCCCAAGACCATGCTGCCCGTAGCCTCGGTGCTCACCATCCCTGCCGCTGGCAGTGAGATGAGCGAGGCCAGCGTTATCACCAACGCAGATTCCCCCTGCGAATCGGGGGGCCGGCTTCTGCCAGGGGGCACGAAATTAGGCTACTCCAACAACATGTCGCGCCCCAAGTTCGCCATCATGAACCCCCGTCGCACCTTTACTTTGCCGCCTTATCAGACCGCTGCCGGTGTTACCGATATGATGATGCACACCATGGAGCGTTACTTCACGAAGGATGACGATATGGACCTCACCACCGACCTGGCCGAGGCCGTGTTGCGCCGCATGAAGACTGCTGTCTTCGACGTGCTGAAGAATCCAGAGGACTACCGCCAGCGTGCCCAGATTATGTGGGGCGGTAGCATCGCCCACAACGGACTGACAGGCTGCGGTGTACAAGACGACTGGGCCACCCATCAGCTGGAACACGAGCTCAGCGGCATGTTCGACGTCACCCATGGTGCCGGCCTTGCTGCCGTCTGGCCGAGTTGGGCCCGCTACGTGATGCCCGAAAACCTGAGCCGCTTCGTGCGCTTTGCCGTGAATGTCATGGATGTGCCTAACGATTTCACCGACCCCGAAGGCACCGCCCTCAAAGGCATTGAAGCTATGGAGCGCTTCTACCACGCCATCGGCATGCCCATCAACATCAAGGAACTGATAGGCCGCGACATCACCGATGAGGAGATTCGGGAGATGACGCGCAAATGCAGCCGTGACTACCAGTGCACTTGTGGTCAGCTGAAGGTACTTAAGGCAGAGGATATGGAGAATATCTACAAAATGGCAAGAGGTTGAACGATGCTGATAAAAAATATGAAAGTAGGTATTATTGGTACAGGATGGATTGCAGAGAAGGCTGCCATCACACTAAACGGACTACAGGAATGCGAGGCCCACGCTGTGGGCTCACGAACCCTCGACAAGGCTGAGGCATTTGCCAAGAAGTGGAATGTCAAAAAGGCCTACGGCTCGTACACCGAGCTGATTAACGACCCCGATGTGGACCTCGTCTATGTGGGCACGCCCCACTCCCACCACTACGACGTCACCAAAGAGGCACTGATGGCAGGCAAGCCTTGTCTGGTGGAGAAGGCGTTTATGGCCAATGCCCGTCAGGCTGAAGAGATACTGGCACTGGCATATAATAAGAAAGTGTTTCTGGCCGAAGCCATCTGGACACGCTACCAGCCCGTCGTCGATACGGTTCGCAGCCTCATCAAGAGAGGTCGGATAGGCGTGCCCCGACTGGTGACGGCGACGCTGGGCTACTCGATGGGCGAGAAGCCACGCATCATGCGACCCGACCTCTGTGGCGGTGCCCTACTCGACCTCGGTGTCTATGCCTTGAACTTTGTACGCATGTTCTTTGCTTCCGACATCGCCAGTATCGACGGCCACTGTGTAAAGAGCAACACCGGCATGGACCTGACGAACGCCATCACCATCATTCTGAAGGACGGCATCCTGGCCAACCTACAGTCGTCGGCACAGTGCGTAGGCGACAACATCGGCGTCATTGCTGGAACTGAGGGCAACCTTATCATTGACAATATCAACAATCCGCAGCAAATCACGGTAAACGGTCCTAACAGGACCTACATTGAGACCATCCGCGTGCCCCAGCAGATAACGGGCTACGAGTACCAGTTTCTGGCCTGCAGAAAAGCCCTGCAAGACGGCCTGCTGGAACCTCGCGAGATGCCTCACGCCGAGACCCTCTACATCATGCAACTGATGGATGGTCTGCGCCGTAAGTGGGGCGTGCGCTACCCAATGGACGAGGACTAACTCCGATAATTTATTTTCTTTGCAAAACGAATGAATAAATGACTTGACAAACCTTGGTGTATGAAAAGAAAAATGTTTCTATCAGCCTTGTTATGCGCCTGCCTGACAATCCAAGCGCAGGACGGTGACCATATCCGCCGCAATCAGGTGGGTTGCTATCCGCAGCAGGAGAAAGTGATTGTGATTGATGGCACGAAACCGGGCAATAAGGTGCGTGTGACAACCCCTGATGGGAAGTCGCTGAAGGCAAAGTCGGTGCATAAAGCCGTATCGCCGCTGTCGCAGAAGACGCGCTATGTGGTCACCCTCGACGGACTGACGGCTCCCGGCGACTACCGTGTGAGTCTGAGTGATGAATCGTGTGTGCTGCATGTCAGCGAGCGACCCTATCATGATATTGCGAAGGCCTCGCTGCGATTGTTCTATCTGATCCGCAGCGGCGTGGCCATCAACGATGCCGTCTATAGTCGTAAGCCAGGGCATCCCGATACCCGCGTGCTGGTGCATAACTCTGCCGCCTCGCCCTTGCGCCCTGCAGGTACTGTCATCAGCTCGCCCTACGGCTGGTACGACGCAGGCGACTATAATAAATATGTGGTGAACTCAGCCTTCAGCATCGGTCTGATGTTTGTCACCTACGAGCAGTTCCCCCTGTATTTCGCAAAACTTAAGACCGATATCCCAGAGAGCGGTAATGCCACGCCCGATTTCCTGGACGAGATGATGTTCAACCTGAAGTGGTTCCTCACCATGCAGGATCCCTACGACGGCGGTGTGTATCATAAGTTGACAACGCCTAACTTCGAGGGCTTCGTCCTGCCTACTGACTGCCGTCAGACACGCTATGTGGTGGCGAAGAGCACACCAGCCACCCTCGACTTCGCAGCTGTGATGGCCGATGCCGCCCGCCTCTTCGAACCCTATCAGAAGGACTATCCCGGATTCTCTGCACAGGCTGCAGCGATGGCCGAGCGTGCCTATCAGTGGGCTAAGGAGCACCCAAGGACTTTCTATATGCAGAACACGCTGGAAGACCCTGCCGTCACCACCGGCACCTATGGCGACTTCAGCGCTAACGATGAGTTCTTCTGGGCTGCTACTGCCCTTTGGCGTCTGACGGGCAAGCAGACCTATCTCGACGATGCGCAGCAGTATCAGCCCAAGCAGTTCAACACCCCTTCGTGGGGTAATGTAGCCTCGCTGGGTGCATTCGAATGTCTGGCCGATGCCAAGAGTCCTCTGCATGAGACGATGCTCCAGCAGCTTACTTCCTACTGCGATGAGGCCATCAAGGATGTCGATGAATCCAGCTTCCAGTCGCCCTTTGGCAACAGCCCTCGCGACTTCGGTTGGGGCTGCTTGGCCGAGCACTGCTGCTGTCAGGCTCTGGCCCTGCTCTATGCCGACAAGATGATGGGCACAGAGAAGTATCATCGCTATGCCCTGCAGAACGCTGACTATCTGCTGGGGCGCAACGCCACGGGCTATTGCTATGTGACCGGCTTTGGCGATAAGAGTCCGATGCATCCGCACCATCGACTGTCGGCTGCCGATGCCATCGAAGCCCCCTTCCCAGGCATGCTTGTGGGAGGGCCTAATCCTGGTCAGCAGGACAAGCGTGACCTAAAGACTGCCGTCTATCCCTCGAACGTTCCAGACGAGTCGTATCTCGATGATGCCGATTCGTATGCCTCCAACGAGATTGCCATCAACTGGAATGCCTCACTTGTAGCCTTCCTCTGCTGGCTTGACGCTCAGGCAGAACCAGCTCAACAGCGTGGTATGCGGGTTCGGCAGAACGTGCCACTGGACTCAATACGCCTGAGCGACCCAGCCATTCTGGCCGACCAAAAGACAAAAATGTACTACATGACAGGTACAGGCGGCATGATGTGGCGAAGCGCAGACTTGAAGCTTTGGGAAGGGCCAATGCGCGTGACGGAATTTGAGGCCGACTCGTGGATGGGACCGCGACCGATGATATGGGCTGCCGAGCTGCATCAGACGGGCGACGGCTGGTATTACTACTTTGCAACATTCACGAATCAAGCAGTAAAGATTGACACCGTTCGCGGCAATGTCATAGAACGACGTGCCTCACAGGTGCTGCGTGCCGACAACCCGATGGGACCATACCGTGCCTTCGGTGATGCCACCTACCTGCCTGCTAACCGTCCTACGCTTGATGGCACCTACTGGAAAGACAAGGATGGCAAACCCTATATGGTATTCTGTGGTGAATGGCTGCAAAACTGGAATGGCACAATAGAGAAGATTGAGTTGAAACCCGACCTCAGCGGTACCATCGGTGAGCCTAAGTTGCTCTTCCGCGCCAGCGACTCGCCGTGGAGCAGAGAAAGGGTACGGGTAGGCGACCAAGGGTCGGGGATGAAGAACGAGCAAGGCGAGATTACCTGGAACAAAGTGACCGACGGACCTTACCTCTTCCGCACAGCAACAGGTCGGCTTGGTATGCTTTGGACATCATGGGTGTTTGATGTCTATACCCAAGGTGTGGCCTACAGCGAGAGTGGCACCCTCGACGGACCGTGGATTCAAGAGCCCGAGCCCATCACGCCTCCAGGCTATGGTCACTCGATGCTATTCCAGCGCTTCGATGGTCAATGGATGATGTCCGTACACCATCACTCGAAGGATGCCCACGGCCGCACAGTGCGCACGCCTCATCTGTTTGAAGTAGATTTAAGCGGTGATAAATTAACCATTAGAACGAAATAGAGTATGAAACAGCTAGTTGTTATCATTGCTGCTTGCCTGCTGGCTATGCCTACGGCGGCAAAGCAAAAACGAACCCTGACGGAGAAGGACATGGGTGCCTATCTGTTCACCTTCTTCAGTGACCCGACACACTCGCTGTTCATGGCCATCAGCTACGACGGCTACACGTTTACTCCAATCAACAACGGCGAGCCCATCATTGCCGGTGACAGCATAGCCGAGCAGCACGGTATACGCGACCCACACATCTACCGTGCGCCGAACGGTAAGTTCTACATCGCCATGACCGACCTACACGTGCTAGGCAAGCAGAAGGGCATCCGCACGACGCAGTGGGAGAGACCCGACAGATACGGATGGGGCAACAACAGGGGACTGGTGCTCATGGCCTCAGACGACCTCATCCACTGGACACACCATGTGGCACGCATCGACAAGCTATTCCCAGAGCGGTTCGGCGAGATAGGCTGTGCATGGGCACCGCAGACCATCTGGGACCCCGAGGTGGGCAAACCGATGGTCTATTTCACCATCCGCCAGCAGGCAGGCGGACGCACGAAACTCTACTACAGCTATGCCGACGAGGCTTTCACCACGCTGGAGACCGAGCCGCAGCTGCTGTTCGAATATCCCGACACCACGATTCAGGTGCTCGATGCCGACATCTGTCCGATGCCCGACGGACGGTACTTCATGACTTACGTCTCGCAGGAGAACCCAGGCGGCATCAAGTATATGGTCTCTGACCGCATCAACCACTTCGACGACTACCACGCCGAGCAGATCGACGGCGAGCGTAGCGGTTGCGAGGCTCCCAACGTGTGGAAGCGCATCGGCCAGAACAAGTGGGTCGTAATGTACGACATCTACAGCGTCAGTCCCCACAACTTCGGCTTCGTCGAGACGAGCGACTTCAAGACCTTTACGCCATTAGGGCACTTTAACGAGGGCATGATGAAGCTGACCAACTTCGTATCTCCCAAGCACGGCTCTGTCATCCACATCACCAAGGACGAGGCCAAGCACTTGGAGAACTATTGGGACGAGCAACAAAAGAAACCGAAGACCATCCGCAGCGGTGAGCTATGGCGCGATGACGGCGGACGTCACATCAACGCCCACGGTGGTGGCATCCTGAAATACGACGATACCTATTATTGGTTCGGCGAGCACAAAGACGAGCGCACCAGCGACGCGATGGTCGGCGTGATGTGCTACGCATCAAAGGACTTGCTGAACTGGCGCAACTGCGGCGTGGCACTGAGTGTCACCGAACCGGCTGAGGGACGGGGCAACGGCCGGGCGGCGAGGGGACGCGCGACGACAGACTCTGACATCGAGCGCGGATGCATCCTGGAACGACCGAAGGTTATCTACAATCCCGTGACGAAGAAGTTCTGTATGTGGTTCCACCTTGAACTGAAGGGACAGGGCTACAACGCCGCCCGCTATGGCGTCGCCGTGGCCGACCGTCCCGAGGGGCCGTACAAGTTCCTATACTCCTCGAGAGCAAATGCCGGCACATGGCCAATAGAGGGTTCTCCTATGAACTTTGACGAGTACCTGAAGCGCGACTTCGGCATGGGACAGATGTCACGCGACATGACGCTCTTCGTTGACGACGATGGAAAGGCCTACCACATCTTCTCCAGTGAAGAGAACTTCACGCTACACATCGCCGAGCTGACCGCCGACTATCTGCACCACACTGGCCGCTACACCCGCATGGCACCTGGCGGCCAGAACGAGGCACCCGCCATCTTCAAGCACGACGGTACCTATTGGATGATCACTTCGGGCTGTACGGGCTGGGCGCCCAACGAGGCCCGCATGTTCTCGGCACCAAGCATCTGGGGACCCTGGACGCAACACCCCAATCCCTGCCGCGGCCAGCTTGCAGAGAAGACCTTCAACGGACAGAGCACCTATATCTTGCCCGTGGGCGACCAATATATATTCTTGGCCGACATTTGGCGTCCCCAACATCCCATCGATGCACGCTACATCTGGCTACCCATCGATTTCGAGGATGGAAAGCCCGTCGTTCGCTGGTGCGATGAGTGGAGCATCACAGATTTACTTGACTTGTAAAGTCAATAGTGTAATCGGGGATGCAGAAGGCCGTGATTACTCGGCCTTTCCGCCGAACTCGTTATATGACACGTTTTCGGGCTTCCACTTGTCCTTGGGCTGAGGTTGTTCTGCAGGATGGCCGATGACAATGGTGCAAAGGGGGATGAAAGCCTGTGGCAGTTTCAACACCTTAGCCACGGAAGCAGCACGGTTCTCGTCTGGATAGAGACCTGTCCAGACAGCGCCGAGTCCAAGGGCATTGGCTGCAAGGAGGATATTTTCCGTGGCTGCCGAGCAGTCCTGGACCCAGAAGCCTTGTCCTTGACCGGGCAGAGCCTTGTCCATATTGCCACATACCACAATGGCCAGTGCAGCCTGCTTCAACATATTGCCACGAGGGTTGTTGCCGGCGAGTTCGGCCAGTTTTTCCTTGCTGTTGATGACAACGAAGTGCCAAGGCTGCCTATTAACAGCTGTAGGTGCAGCCATACCTGCACGAAGCATCGTCTCGATGTTCTCCTTCGAGACGGGTTCACCAGTGTACTGACGGATGCTGGTGCGCGTCATGATGTTGTTGATGGCTGCCTGAGCATCGCCCTTCTCCGTTTTTGGTTGCGCTGAAGCACCCGCAGTCATGGCGAGGGCCAGCAAAATGGTCATGATCTTTTTCATTTTAATGCTTTGAAACTTA
>LXOW01059599.1_pt1 | contig 10179 bp, 8 predicted proteins | sample 1368591 | NCBI WGS metagenome assembly LXOW01 (sample SAMN04884650, study PRJNA319009) | bovine gut metagenome | isolation source: Cow rumen | host: Bos taurus | place: Italy: Legnaro (PD) | collected 2014-07-09
TCTTGTAAATTTTGCCTTACTCATGCTCTGCCCGGAAGTTCACTGGACTTCCTCTTGCTTCGCGGATTTATGAGGACAGCATGTTAAAACTCAGACAAGTATCTTTGAATCTGATTTTTTAACGGAGGAATATCTTCATTGATTACCTTCCAAACCTGCTTTACGCTCACTTGATAGTAGCCATGTACAAGGACATGCCGCATGGCGATGATGTCACGCCATTCGGTATTTGGGTGAGACTTGCGGAACTCATTTGTAAGCATATACGATGCCTCTCCAATAATCTCCACACACTTGACCAAAGCATAGTACGTCAACTCATCATCACGCAGACTCTCAAAAGTCTTGCCCGCCGAGAAACGTTCAATTCTCTCAATGGATGCTAGTATGTGATCCAGCCGGCCTTTATCCTTAACTGCTTCTCTCATAAACCAAAATTCTATCAGCGTTGGCCGATTTGGCAGCAAAAGGGAGCAGGCAGTCTTCCTCGACAAGGTCAACCTCACGGCCCAGCAAATCGGACAGTGTGTTCATTATATGAGCATGTGTGAGTAAGGAAACGCCTTCTGGAGAATACCGCACCATAATATCTATATCACTGTCCGGACGTTCCTCGCCACGGGCAAAAGAGCCATAAACCCAAGCCTTGTCAATAGGCAAGGTGGCGAAATAGTCGCGGATAGTATTTGTATATGCAATCGGCATCAGATTAATTTTTGAATTAATAACGCAATTTATGAAATATTATTGTGCAGATAGAAAACGGAATAGGAGAATTATTCTCCTGCTCGCGCTTCGCGCTTGCGAAATCTAGTAAATCTTGTAAATTTTGCCTTACTCATGCTCTGCCCGGAAGTTCACTGGACTTCCTCTTGCTTCGAGGATGGTTTGTCTTATACTGAAAAAAGTTGACTCGGGTGGGGAGTCAACTTTTTTCACGTTGGGAAAGTATGGAATGTATATTTCTTTATTCCTTGATGGTCTTCTACCAGAACGACTCGTCGTTGGCGCTGACATCGCTGGTGACGGATTCATCGGCGGTCCAACCCGAACGGGCCGACCGGTCCTCGGTGATGCCGAACGCTCCCTCTCCGAAAAGAGGGCTCGTGTTCAAATCATGGTCTAAAGAAGATGCGACACTATCCGCATAACCACGCTCCACGCGGACGGCAACAATAGTAAGCTGCGGTGCAGTATATAGTTTTTTCATAGCAATAACAGTTTAGTAATGGAGTTGTGGTTGGTTTATCTTCTCTTGGAACTCGGGGTTGACGGAGTTGGCCGCTGATCGGTTATATATCCCTCATTTGGCTTAAAGAAAGACTGTTTTGGATAATAAAATTCAGTAGTATAACCTGATCCAGATGATGTAAGATGGAATAGATTGTCTGGCGTATTACAATATTCATCCGAACCATCGAGTTTAACCACTATGTCTTTTGCGCTGCTATACACGTATTTTGCTGTGTCATCTCCTTTTCCCAAAATACACCAATATCGATTAAACTGCCACTGTCCTTTACCATAAGTCGCTACACAACCATTATTTTTCGCCTCCCCTTGAACGTAAATATTACCAGAAACATGAAGTGCCCACTTATTAGTAGCCTTATATAAACCAATGAGCCCTCCAACAGACATATTTCCTGTAGGTCTCTGAACATCTACTTTATGTTTTACTGTAATATTCTCCAAATAAAGTTTTCCACCCCTCGTGACGCTTGAGACAACACCTCCATACCGGATTTGCTTTAAATCCTTATGGAACACCAAATAATCATCACCTTGGTCATAGGTAAAATCTTTCACCTTGATAATTGGGCAATTATCTTTAGCTACCTGATATGTATATTCACCACCTTTGTTCCCAACATCAATACGACCTATAGCGCCACCAAATTGATCAATAATCTTTTTGCTTCCATAATCATTTTCATTGTCAACATCAATGTTCGTCAAAGAACAATTTCTAATCTCACAATCTCCACAAACAAGTCCTACTATTCCTCCAAAATATTCGTCTACTTGATCATGCGTTGCTTCTACACTAGTAATACTACCAGCCGCACCCATCTTAACATTAGTAAGATGACAATCCTCTATTACCGTCCCCTTAACTTTTACCGTTTTACCTTTCTCATTCACTCTTTGACCAACTTGTCCAAAAATACCGCCTACGCATGACTGATCATATTGATCATACTCCAAAACCTTAAGGTCTTTATGACCAAAGATATACTCTACATTATCAATGTTTATTCCCTTGATGGTGATACTGTCGCCTTCTGGCTCGGTGAAGAGGCCGCAGAGGTTCTCCTGCTCATCGTTCTGTTTTCTGGAGTCAATGTAAACATTGCTGATTGTATGCTCGCCGCCATCAAAGGTGCAGTTCTCGCTGTAGTAGTGCAACGGCGGGATGGTGTCGTAGTTCATGTCGATATCGGCCGTAATATAATAGTTGGAGTGATTGTAGCCATTGTCGTCCTTGTTATCCCACTTTTTGTTCAGAGCGTCGGCCAACTCCTTGAAATCGTCGGCACTGTTGATGGCGTAGTAGCCGTCATGCACGCCGTCCGACATCTTGTCGAAAATATCCAGTGGAGGGGTAGAGGTGGCATCGAACCGACTCGTGGCATAGCCCAGCTGAGCGCGCAGGATGGTGTTGTCCTTGGCCACCCCTGCGGGATGCTCCCCGTCGGCACCCTGCACACGGCTATACAGGTATCTAACACCTGGGTTGTCGGTCTTGCGGGCCTCTATCTTGACAGTGAATTTGCTGTCGGGGTTGCCCTCCGTCCCGCCACCGCCGATGGGCAGGATCGGTATCTGTATGTCGCGGTATTCGCCCGCGGGGACCGTCTTTTTCACCTCGTCGAAGATGAGCGTGACCGTGTCGCCGCCAGCTTTCTCTGCCGCCGACACCACAGGACGTGGCACACTGTTCGCATCGGCGACAAAGCCGGAGAAGTTGACCGCTATGTCGCCGCTCAGCTTGTACTGGTCGTTGATTAGGTCTATCTGGTAGATATCCACGTCCACATCCAGCGTATTCTTCACACGCACAGTGATGGCGGCGGTGAGATGGCTGAACACCAAAGATTCCGGGGCCGTCTCGGAGGAGTAGGACACCATAGGCAGACCGTCGAGAATCTGCTTGTGACCGCTGGCAATACCCGTCTCGCGGTATACATATCGGTCGGGGACGGTGATGGTGTAGGTGCTGCCCGTGTTGGACTTGTAGATCTCGGCCGGATAAACGGCGCTGATGGGACCTGTGGGGGCCGCACCCTCTTCCATCTCGGCCACAGCAACTCCTGACGCCGGGTCCGCAACCAGAACCTTGAAGACCTGCGAATTGATACGCACCCTATCGCCATCGACCCAGTAGGTGGCATTGCCCGCAACGGCAGCCTTGGCCGACTTGCTACTGGGCGTGAGACCCTCTGCGTAAAGTTTGATAAACTTGGCATTCGGCTCGTCTTTTACACAGCCTACCATCAGCATCGCGCACAATGGCGCAAATAAAAATATTATTTTTTTCATACCCCCCCCATTTTAGTTAGTTGGTTATTAAGCGATTAGGGCAACCGTTAGTTCGAATTAGTTCTGCAAAGATACGAACTAATATACAAACAGACAAATAATTAACAATATAGAATGTCGTCTTGCGTGAGTTTTTCCACCTTTAACCACTGTCAAACAATGGCATGCGTAGACAAAAAGTGATAAACTAAAAAAAGTAAAAAGTAAAAACTAAAAACGAACACGGATGGAACGGATTGAACGGATAATTATAATCCGTGTGGATCCGTTAGATCTGTGGAAAACTAAAAAGTAAAAACTAAAAACTAAAAGTACATTTAACTACCCCAAAATAAATCTACAAGATCTACGAGATCTCGCGAGCGGAGCGAGCAGGAAACCTCCAATANNGTGTTCGACCATCCGCGAAGCAAGAGGAAGTCCAGTGAACTTCCGGGCAGAGCATGAGTAAGGCAAAATTTATAAGATTTATAGATTTCGTGAGGCCGAAGGCCGAGCAGGAGAACTTAGGGAATTGAGAGTTGAGAATTGAGAATTAATCGAGAGCACCTGCGAAGCGTTATAATCCTATAGATGCGCGTGCGCGCATGCGCGAGCAGAAGAATAATCTGCGCTGAAAGGATTTGCGTTTGTGGGGAATTATTGCTACTTTTGCAAGAAGAAAAGTACCCAGCTAGCCAATATTAATATACCTTATTATAATATAATGAACGCGCCTAGCAATATGCAGACTTCGAGTCACGAAGCCATACTCAGCAGCGCCGATGGTTTCACCGCCTTCAGCTTCGGCGGGTATAACATCCGATTTCGCGCCCCCTACAGCTTGGAACGCTATGTAGACGTGGTGAAGTGGGACGACGGCTATCTGGTGGTACTGGCCAAATACAGTCACAACACCAACCCAGAGGAGGAGTACATCGACCTCAAACCCATCCTCAAAGGGCTCTATATTGACGCTACCACCTTCCTGAAACCCATCAAAAGTGTTCGAATAGCTTATGCCTGATATCAAGACCATTGCCGACAAGGCCGACCTCATTATCAACGGATATGCCTTCACACGGGAAGACAATCAAATCCATGTACTCAACCTGAATTGCCCGGATAAGGCCGTTGTGTTCAATTCCGAGGGAGAGGTGCTGGAGACTACCATGGACGACATTGAACTGTCAATAGCAATCCGATATCTGTCACAGAACATGAAATTCATGGAGGACTGAACGATGCCTAAGTACTATGATTTCAAAGTAGTCGGTTACTATTTATATTTCACTTCTTTCTGCGTAGTGGAATGTATGCATGTTCATGCCAGCGACAGCAAACTCACCGAAGGGGGGTCTGCGAAATTCCTTGTCAAAAGCAACGGCGATTCAGTAGTCCAGAACCGCGGTATCCTCAATGACCGTGAGATAGCTAAGATTTCCGAGTTCATAAAGGGACATTATCAAGAGATGTATCTCCGCTGGTCACAATATAGCGACAAAGGGTATTACGAAAAATAGTCTTAACCCCAGGTTCTAATTCCGCCTCCGGCGAGATTGCTAATCCGCGGAGCGGGAAATCTACAAGATCTACGAGATCTCGCAAGCGGAGCGAGCAGGAGAACTTAGGGAATTGAGAATTGGCTGGCGGGTCATCGTTCCAGCAGATGCTCTGCCAGATAGGGTACGGCAAACACCAGCTCGCCGCGACGCGGCGCTTCAATGATGCCTGCGTCGAGCAGTCGCTTGCGATATGGCTGCAGGGCGGAGGCCTTGTCCCCCATAGCTGCTTGCAGCTGGGCTGTGGTGACCGGCTCGCCACAGCGGGCCATGGCTTTCAGAAAGAGGATGTCGTTGTCGGACAGTGGGGACAGTATGGGCTTGAACACGTTGTCCGACATGTCGGCTAAGGCCGACGTTTCCGCTTTGTTCATGACTTTGTCGTCCAGGACGCCCTTCCCGTCGGCATATTGTACCACGTAGTAGCCGATCAGCTGCATCAGATATGGGAAGCCCCTTGTGGCCTGTGCCGCACGTTCAAGTATCTCATCCGAGGTTTTGATGTCGATGGAATGGAACGCTTTTTCGTAATAAGCTTTGATAAGTTGGGTGGAAATCAATCCCAGCTCCACTTTGTTGGCACGATTCAGGAAGGTAAGCACCTGGTCGTTCAATACGCTGGAAACGGCGTGTGGCAACCCTGCCATAGCTATGGCTATGTTTTTGCCATCTCCTACGAGCTCTTGGTAGGCCGAAGCCACCTCGCGCATGGCGGCGGAGGTGCGCACCTCGTCGATGAGAATCAAGGCACCTTTGCCTTTCTCGGCCAGTTTATCACACAGCAACGACATTTTCGACCGGAATCCATACTGTCGCTCGGCGGCCTCGGAGAAGGTCAAGCCCAATGTGAAGCCCAGCGCACCGGCAGTCACTCCCGTCAACTTCCGTTTTTCGTCGTTGAAGAGGGCGGAGCCGTTCAGCTGGAACTGCTCGATGATGGCATTGGCCATGTTATCATGGGCAGTGACGCGTGCTACCACATAGCCGGCTTTTGTCGCGCGGTCACTCAATTCAAGCAGAAGGGCGGTCTTGCCCATGCCTCGCTGTCCGAGGAACAGCGTGCACCGGTTGCGGCTTCCCGCAGGCTCCCGCAACCCCGCCATAAACTGTTCTATTACTCCGTCGCGTCCAATGTATTGGTTGGGACGATTACCGAATGTCGGTTGGAACATGCTGAATGGATTATCGTTAGGAGTCTTCTTCATCACTTTTTATTTTCCTTTATTCTCTTTTATTCTTCTTTATTCTNNGGAGCGAGCAGGAAAACTTAGGGAATTGAGAATTGAGAGTTGAAAATTGAGAATTATGCTGCCGCTAACTTGCGCAAGCAAGAAATCTACAAGATCTACTAGATCTCGTGAGGCCGAAGGCCGAGCAGGAGAACTTAGGGAATTGAGAATTGAGAATTAGCTGGCGCGGTTCTGATTCGCCTAGCCCTTCGGGCAGAGATCTTTTAGATCTCGTAGAAAGTTTATCTCAAAAGAATAGGTAAGAACAAAAAGAAATCTTTTCTATTCTTTTCATTCTGATAGAGAAAAGATATGTATCTTTGCAGAGTCAATCCGCAACAAAGAAAGGATACACCATGAGCAATACAGCATTGCAGGGACTGCTTGATTATCTTTACGGGACGCTCACTCCCGACAACATGCGCTGGGTAGGCGAACACCTCGTCATGCAGGCCGATAAAGTGGAAAAGCCCGACCTGAAGCCCTACACCATGGAGGAAATAAACGCCATGCTCGACGCCGCTGAGGCCGATTTCGAAGCGGGGAAGGGGATCCCTGACGAAGAGGTATGGCACGAGTTGGACGAGGAAATCGCCCGCATGGAAGCCGAAGAAGAATACCCAAAGAGGACTAACGCCTATCTTGAAGAAGAAATGCCCGCGGCGGTATGAAGGTAATTTGGGATTCAAGGGCTATAAACGGCAGAGAACAGATTGCCGACTACATCCGTGAACATTTTGGTGCCAAGTATAAGAACCTTTTCTTACAACATGTGCGCCAGACTACCAAGATGCTGAAACGTCATCCGGAAAGCGGGTCCATCGACCCGCTTTTTGCTGACCGCCCGAGGACGTACCGCAGCATCGTCGTGGACAACCTGAGCAAGATCGTCTACTTTGTGGAGGAAGACATTGTCTACATCGCCGCTTTCTGGGACTGCCGCAAGGATTCCTCCGCCGAGGCCGACCGCGTGAAGTAGCTCGGCGCTTATGCTCCTAGCCTCGCTGCGCTCGGCTGAAATCTTGTAAATCTTGTAAATCTTTGCGCATCGCTTCGCTTGCACGGCTGGCGCGGTCTTATTTTCCTAGCCCTTCGGGCAGAGATCTTGGGAATTGAGAATTGAGAATTGGCTGGCACGGGCTGATTAAAACTAAAAAGTAAAAACTAAAAGGTTTATTGAACACGGATGGAACGGATTGAACGGATATTTATAATCCGTGTGGATCCGTGAGATCTGTGGTCAGAGAAAAGTAAAAAGTAAAAACTAAAAACTAAAAAGTTTATTGAACACGGATGGAACGGATTGAACGGATAATAATAATCCGTGTGGATCCGAGAGATCTGTGGTCGGAGAAAAGTAAAAAGTAAAAACTAAAAACGAACACGGATTGAACGGATTGAACGGATAATTATAATCTGTGTGGAGCCGTGAGATGTGTGGTCGGAAAGGTAGAGTGAGGCTGGGGCGGCGAGAGTGAGCTTTAGGAGTTATCCTAACTTTATTTATTGACAACCAGTGCAATGCAACGGCACTAGGGTCCCTTGTTGATAACTAAAAAAATCAAAAAAGGGGGTTTTTGTAATTTCGCAGTTGGAATGTAGAATGGGCGAAAAGGCTAATCCATTAAACCAGACGACCCTACTACATATCCCACCCAAAACATCACCGTATCAATCATCATCACACCCTGTTGCATTAGCATTATGGAACCCGATCTGTTCTCCGCCGTCCCCGAAGAGGCCACGCCAGCACCTCAACCCAAAGCCGAAAACAAAAACACCGCTGCCCCCAAGAGCAAGCCGGCAGCCACCACCGCTCCCGCGGCAGCCAAGCAGTACACGCCCGAGGAGATTATGGCCTCGTCGGTGGAATATTTCCACGGCGACGAGCTGGCAGCCAACGTGTGGATGAACAAATACGCGCTGCGCGACGGCGACAAGATATACGAGCTGAACCCCGACATGATGCACCACCGCATCGCCGCGGAGTATGCCCGCATCGAGCGCAAATACCCCAACCCGATGTCGGAAGAGGAGATATACCAACTGCTGAAAGATTTCCGCTACATCATCCCGCAGGGCAGCCCCATGTCGGGCATCGGCAACAACTACCAGATTGTGTCGCTGAGCAACTGCTTCGTTATCGGCAACGACGGCGCCAGCGACTCGTATGGCGGCATCATGAAGATCGACCAGGAGCAGGTGCAGATTATGAAACGGCGCGGCGGCGTGGGTCACGACCTGAGCCACATCCGTCCCGGCGGCAGCCCGGTGAAGAACTGCGCCCTGTCGTCGACCGGCATCGTGCCCTTCATGGAGCGCTACAGCAACACCACCCGCGAGGTGGCGCAGGGTGGCCGGCGCGGCGCCCTGATGCTGAGCATCTCCATCAAGCATCCCGACGCCGAGAACTTTATCGACGCCAAGCTGGAGCAGGGCAAAATCACCGGCGCCAACGTGTCGGTGAAGATCACCGACGAGTTCATGGAGTGCGTGAAGAGCGGCAAGCCTTTCGTGCAACAGTACCCCATCGACTCGCCGAACCCCATGGTGCGCAAAGAGATTGACGCCCGCGCACTGTGGAACAAAATCATCGCCAACGCCTGGAGCTCGGCGGAGCCCGGCGTGCTGTATTGGGACACCATCCTGCGCGAGAGCGTGCCCGACTGCTACGCCGACTTCGGCTACCGCACCGTGAGCACCAACCCCTGCGGCGAGATTCCGCTGTGCCCCTACGACAGCTGCCGTCTGCAGGCCATCAACCTCTACAGCTATGTGGAGAACCCCTTCACGCCCGAGGCACGCTTCAACTTCGACCTGTTCCGCGAGCATGTGACCAAAGGACAGCGCCTGATGGACGACCTCATCGACCTAGAGCTGGAGAAGGTGGAGAGCATCATCGCCAAAATCGAGAGCGACCCCGAGGACGAGGAGATCAAACGGGTGGAGCATAACCTGTGGCTCAATATCAAGATGAAATGCCTCGAAGGCCGTCGCACCGGCTTCGGCATCACCGCCGAGGGCGATATGCTGGCGGCACTGGGTCTGCGCTACGGCAGCGAAGAGGCGACGGCCTTCTCGGTCAACGTGCACCGCACGCTGGCCTGCGCCGCCTACGGCTCGTCGGTGACCATGGCCAAGGAGCGCGGCGCCTTCCCGCTCTACGACGCCAACCGCGAGAAACTGAACCCCTTCATCCAGCGGCTGGCCGAGGCCGACCCGAAGCTCTACACCGACATGGTGGCTAACGGTCGCCGCAACATCGCCCTGCTGACCATCGCCCCCACAGGCACGGTGAGCATCTGCACGCAGACCACGTCGGGCATCGAGCCGGTGTTCCTGGTCAACTACAAGCGTCGCAAGAAAATCAACCCCAACGACAAAGATACGTCGAGTCACCGCATCGTCAAGGACGAGAACGGCGACTACTTCGAGGAATACAATGTGTTCCACCCCAAATTCATCGACTGGCTGCGCATCAACCACTACAACGTGGAGGAGGTGATGGCCATGCAGGACGATGCGCTGAAGGCCATCGTCGAGCAGTCGCCCTACCACAAGGCCACCTCGGCCGACATCGACTGGGTGAACAAGGTGAAGATGCAGGGCGCCATCCAGAAATGGGTGGACCACTCCATCAGCGTCACCGTCAACATCCCCAAGGAGACCACCAAGGAGGTGGTGAGCACCATCTACCAGACGGCCTGGGAGTCGGGCTGCAAGGGCTGCACCATCTACCGCGACGGATCGCGTCACGGCGTGCTGGTGTCGACGAAGGAGAACAAGAAAGACGAGAAAGGCTTCGGCGAGACCCACGCCCCCAAGCGTCCGAAGAAGCTGGAGGCACAGATTGTGCGCTTCAAGAA